>VFQT010001914.1_pt1 | contig 22989 bp, 21 predicted proteins | sample 3512381 | NCBI WGS metagenome assembly VFQT01 (sample SAMN10412376, study PRJNA504923) | tailings metagenome | isolation source: Relicate 2 Philex TSF3 active mining site | place: Philippines: Tuba, Benguet | collected 2017-08-29
ACCGCTGCGCGGCGAGATTTGCGATTTCAAACAAAACGAGTACGCTTGTTTAAGGGCTAGGTACGTTTGGTAGGCAAGCCTTTCATGTTTCAATAAAGCAAGATATTTTTCGTAATCACTGTCGACATCCCCGGTGTGTAACCATTTTACAATTAAACCGTCGAGGTTCCGGTTACTCAAAGGCTGTTCAAGCTTCGGCGAGTCGATCGTCACATCAACAAGATAACCAATTATCGCTGCCGTTTCAAACCAAAGACCTAAAATGGCGCCGCTGCTACCGCGCATCGACCGTATGATCTCGACTCCGGTTACGAAGTTCTCCGCAGCGCGGAGCAAGGCTGGCCTGGGCGACTGAAAATTACACCGCCACTGAATCAACCCCTGCATCAAGGTGCACTTGAACTGCTGGTTTACATTAAGCACAGCTAAATCACTATTCTGCTTCTTCGTTGCAGCAATAATAGCACAGGCTGACTCCTCTGCCTGTTCGCCATAGAAGTCTATCATTTCTAATGCAGACATTGCCATTTCTTATCTCCGAACGCTGGCAGAAAAGGGGGGCCGGTCATCTATGATCTTCGAGCAAATCCAGAAACAACTCCAGTCCTATCTCGTGCGGGACCCGCGACGCAATCACACGCCGCGGCAAATTGATGCTGATTGCTCGAATTCGCGCCGACATTTGCAGCACGCCCAGGATCAGCCTGCGAGACTTGTCGATTCGAACTCGCCCGTCGGGGCCGCGCCCGACGCTGCTGAGCATGTTGTGTTTACGCCGTTGAACGTTGGTGGATGGCACCGTTTCCCCCTCTTCAAAGATGACCGTCAGGGCTAATCCATATCCTCACCCCCACAAACACCGATGTGGTGCAGATATTCTGAAATACGGTCGGCTCCAATTCCTTCCGATGACTGCGAGACTGGGGAATTGCCGCGTCCCTCGGATCCAACGTAGAAGAAAATGGTGGCTACAAATTTCAATAATGGCTCTCGCCAACCATGGGTCACCTGCGCATTCCTGGCGAGTGGAGTTCGCATCATCGTTGATCTGGGTCTGTCAAGACGGCACGGCTTTCCACCGCTGTTAATCTCATTCCGAATGGCTAGACTCAGTTCATACGCTAGCGAAACGCCGACTGCATTGGTTTCGTCGCAGTTCAGTTCACGCAAACCTGTGGCAATCAGGCCCGCCAATGTCTCCGCTCCTTGTTGGGGGGGCATACTTGAGTCTGCAACAGCTCTCAGCGTTTCCCGCGCCGGCTTCACACTGCGATCGAGAAAGGCGTTCACAAAGTCCGATTCGCCTTGATCAGTCAACGGTATCATTTGAATGGTTCCGCCGTATCGGGGTGATTTCGTCACCACGCTGCAATCAGGTTTCTGCACTAAACAGCTCTCCACGTCCAGACAAATACACGGTGAATCACCAAGGCTTCGCTTCAAGACGCAAACCGGAGTCACTCGGCAGCCGGCGCAGGCTGCATTTGCCCAGCGACGCCTGGTAGGGAAAAAACCGTGGACCCACCTGGATAAACCAGGTGGCGGGGCTGCTCTGCCCGAAATGCCTACGCCGTCAGATCATGATGGATGGGACCGTCGTTTTGCCATTGTTTCGTTTCGTTGTTTCCCACTGGTGTTTCGGGTCACTTGGAGGCAAAATTGATGTCAGCCATTAGCGAATTCGAATTCCGTGACCAGGATTCCGAATTTCTCCGGAAGTAAAGTCTATTTTTAAGCACGGCGAAGGCCGTTGGTCAGGTGCCAGAAAAACGTGCCACGAATCATCGCCTCGCACTACACGTGGAGCCTCCATTCTGTAGTTGTGCTTTTCAGCATACCGCTGAGCCAACACGAGTGCTTCGGATTCTGAGATCAGAGGAGGCTTTCTCGTAATTCTGTCGTAGGCTAGATGGCAAGTGTCGTAAATTAGATAGCAAGCAAGGAGAAAAGTGAACAGGAGTGCGGCATCCATGATCATTGCCTATTCCTTGTGACAATTACGTAAATTGCAGTCCCGGTTCTAAGGTGAGCCGACAGCTCAATCGTGAGTTTATTCAAACTGAGTGTGTACGCCCCGTTTAGCGAAAAGGCCGCCGCTTGCCGAATATTGAAAGTACCGCCTAGAAATTCTTCCAAAACCCTGATGGTAATAAACTCAACCTCAGGGTACCACGGAAAAACAGCTTGCTTCAGCCCCTGAAACGCTTCAAAACCGAGTGGCCTCGCTGCAGGCAGAACTTCGAAAACTGACCAACTGAATTAGCCATCACCCGCCACCTGGTTCACCCAGGTGGAAACAGGCTTTTGCACTACCCAGCTCTCCACGTCCAATCAAGCACACGCCAAATCACCAAGGCTTCGCTTCAAGACGCAAACCAGAGTCACTCGGCAACCGGCGCAGGCAGCATTTGTCCAGCGACGCCTGGTAGTGCAAAAACCGTGGACCCACCTGGATAAACCAGGTGGCGGAGCTGCTCTGCCCAATATGCCTACGCCGTTAGATCATGATGGATGGCACCGTCGTTTCTCCATTTCCCCGAGATTCACGATCCCACAGTCATGGGCCCCAGTACAATGGTTCCGGATGGGGTCCGTCAAATACATTGAACTTTATCACATCGGGGCCGAATCGCTCCTCCAGTTCCTCTGAAGAGACCCAAGGCGAATTCTCCTCACGCTTCCCGAACATGAAGACATGCGCAAGCGACAACCAGGCAGTCTTCCAATCTACGCAAATACAAGGCAGAAAGAATATTGTACTATCACCCTTCAGGGACCATTCTCTATTGTCAAATGGCTCTTCATAACGAGTGCTATCTACCAGGAAAAGTCCATTAGGAGCATCTTGAAAGGTCCCACAAACAACCACTCGACCCGTTCGGGAAAGGTAAAGGTCTACAACACCTCCATCAAATTGGATCTGTAGATCTGAGTTCTCAGAGTGCCACCAAGTTGTTGGTCGCACCGATAGAATTGCGTATACCAATCCTGGTTGGATCGTAACGCGAAGCAGGTCTCCATCTTTCGACATCGTTAGGGGGATCCATGGTCTCACAATTTGGGGATGTTTCGAACAAACCAGTCGATCATAAATCTCCCTTTCTACATCACTGTTCGTCTCAGTCATTAGACCCACCCTGTTGTAGAAGAACGTATCAAAAGTCGATGAGCCTGCATGTTGCTGGCGAATATCGGTAGCCCGACACTTCGTGGCGGGAACCCTCGCGTCGGAGACACGAGCCACCGTGGCCCGTCACTTCGTGGCGGTGAGGTAATTCAGAATCATGGTGTTTGGCTCGTGTGATTCCCAGTGCGAATCTGAGCCGTCGGAAAGCCAGATGACTCGAAACGACGGGCGAGACAGTGATGCGGCGGACGCAACCAGGGCTTTGCCGTCGACCGAGAAGTCGATAATGACGCGGGACTGGATCTCGTCGAATGTCCATGGTCGCCCAGATCGCTTTACACAGGTCTGATAGTCGTCGCGAAGATCGTCCCACGATGCTGGCCATTGATTGTCGTTCGCAGTCATGTGCTCAATGACCATGTCTGCGGCCCACCAGACCGTGTACGAGTTGCGAAGCGTTTGATTGGTGGAGTAAACCCAATAGGCTGCCAACGCGACGATGATCGCCGCGATGCAAAGGACTGGCCGCTTTCCAGTGGGGATCCTCATGGAGTGCGCTCTTGAAACTTCGTGGTAGTCGGGGACGTACTCAGCTTCGCGCTGAGTACGAGAGGGAAGAGTAACGGGACGAGGATCAAGATCAAGAACGTCGAATCTTGCTGGCCAGCACCGTTTCCCTTCCCCCCGAGATTCAATGGACGCTCCACGTCCAGACAAACACACGGTGAATCACCAACGCTTCGCTTCAAGACGCAAACCGGAGTCACTCGGCAGCCGGCGCAGGCTGCATTCGTCCAGCGACGCCGGGTAGTGCAAAAACCGCGGACCCACCTGGGTAAACCAGGTGGCGGGGCTGCATGTTGCTGGTGAATATCGGTAGCGCGTCACTTTGTGGTGGGAACTTCTCGCGTCGGAGACACGAGCCACGATGGACCTTCGCTTCTTGACGGATTCCTCGCGTCGGAGACACGAGCCACGATGGAACACCAGGCGGTGTATGAGTACGGAAGAGTAGCAGGAGCGGGTTGGGGATTACGATTAAGGTTAAGATTAGGATTAAGACTTTTGGGTTAGACCATGGCCCAGTTGGTGGATCGGGTTCGGAGGAAGTGAGGCTTTCGGATCCGATGAGTCATTCGGTTCAGGATCCTCATCGCCTGTTCCGTGGGGTGCTGTGAGACGCCCGAAGAGAAGCCGATGACGTCGCCGATTCCGAAGACGCCGGGTGTCCACGTTTCCAGGCTGCTCGAACACCATAACAGTCCATGCTCGTCCGGTTCGATGCCGATCGCCGAAAGGCCAAGATGGTCCGTGAAGCCCTCGGATCTTCGGCAATCCACGATGTCGCCCTGGTTTAGCGCGAACGGGTGATCCATCGACAGACCAAGCTCTGCCGGATGCGTGGCCACCACCACCCCGGAATCTTCAGCAAGATTCAACAGAGCATCACAGGGATCGAGGTCAGATAAAAAACGTACCTGAGAACCGAACAGGCTGAACAGGGCCGCGAGACCAGCCCCCAGTCCGCCTCCACCCAGAATGCAAAGTGACTTCGGGATCTCTGAACCACACAGAAGAGACTCAGGCCGATGGAAAGGCACAAGTCCCAGCGGCCGATGAACGGCCGTCCGCCGGACTCCCATTCCGATAACGACATTTGAAGCCCTTACCAGGTTTCTCCGGCTATAGGCACCACTCGTCAGAACCAGAGAATCAGCACTCTGAAATCGAACTTCGCCAATGCTGACATCGGCTCCAACATTCTCCAGGGCGGAGACATGGTCAGACATTTCTGATGTCAGCGAGTTTGCAAGCAACCGCTGCACGAGACGAGGACTTCCATTCCGTCGCAACTGGCGGCGGCGAGCATCAGTCATGTCAGCGAGAAGGTTGCTGACAAGATGCTCCAGAGCCTGCGACATCATCCAGGACGAATGTCGCTGCTCCGGCAGGATGCTCAGAACATTCTGGCCATGACGAGCTGCCACAAACGCCAGTTCCAGCGACGCTTCGTCGTTGCCCACTACACACAAGTCGTAAGTCATTGGAATTACCGCACTTGCACAGCACACCAGATGCTGTGTCCCCGCTGTTCGGTCAGAAACCTAAGTGGCGGAAGTGATCAATCCACGACCGCAAACTGCGCAAAGGGCGCAATCTGAGAAGTCCATCGGCGGTTTGCGGGACGTACCTTCAGCGCAAAAAAGGTAATTTTGGTGGAGCAGGGAACCTGCATGGGGATGTAGCGGTTGTGCGGGTTAAAGCGGGGGATCGAAGGGCTGGTGGGAGTAATGCGAGGAATGAGAATAAGGGGAGTTATGAGGAAGGGTTTTTGTCGGCGCGTTCGATGGCGGCGGTGTCGCTGTAGCCTTCGGGGTAGCGGCGGGCCAGCTTTTCCATGTTCTGCCGCATCGCGTCGTCCATGCTGATGCCCAGCTCATTCAGAATGGCTTGCACATAGAAGAGCAGGTCGCCGCATTCTTCGATCAGGTTCTCACGATCCAGCGCCTTGCCGTAGATCCAGTGCTTCTTGATGCCATCCAGCAGCTCGCCGGCTTCACCCGCCACGCCGACGGCGGCATGCAGCAGGCGTCCGGTTTCGTCGGAGGGCTTCACAAACAGACGACGCACATGCTGATCAAATTTCCGAGGATCCACAGACTACTCCGGTTCTTCGTAATCAAAGTGTGAGTTGAGGAGCGATTGGGACAATCGCTTTACAATGCCGCGGCATCATCCAACACCCAGCAGCGAAAGGAACTCATCTTCCGTCAGCACCTTGACGCCAAGTTCCTGAGCCTTCGTGAGCTTGCTTCCTGCGGCTTCACCGGCCACAACGTAGTCCGTCTTCTTCGACACACTACCACTGGCTTTGCCTCCATGATCGCGAATCAGCTGCTCGATTTCTTCTCGCTTGAATCGAACCATCGTGCCGGTCACAACCAGAGTCTTGCCTTCGAGGATTCCACCTTCCACGGCTTTGCTTCGATCGATCGGCTGACCAAGATTCAGCCCCAGTTCCTTCAGCTCGCGAACGAGATTCTGGCCATACTCGGACCCAAAGAACCGGGCGACAGACGCGGCAATGACGGTGCCGATCTCGTCGACCTTTGAAAGACTCTCTTCCGTCTGTGCGGCAAGTTCTTCCATTGTGCCGAAGGCGGTTTCCAGAGTTCTTGCATTGGTCTGACCAACGTGACGAATATTGATCCCGGTCAGCAGTCGCCAGAGAGGCTGCTGCTTGGACGCTTCAATGCCGGCGAGCAGCTTTTCGATCGACTTTTCCCCGAGGCGTTCCAGTGTCGCCAACTCGGTTCGCCGATCTTTCAGCCGATAAAGCGACGGAATACCATCGACCAGTTTCGCAGCCAGCAGCTGTTCCACCAGTTTTTCGCCGAGGCCATCGATGTTCATCGCGGGCCGTGAGGCAAAGAAGATCAGTGTCTCACGCAGCTGAGCAGGGCAGGCAGGATTCGGACAGCGAACATACACGCCTCCTTCGTCCTTCTGCACTTCCGTCTGACATTCCGGACAGTGAGTCGGAAAATGATAGACCGTTTCACGCCCCGTGCGAGCCGACTCGTTGACTCGCAGAATATGAGGAATGATCTTGCCGGCCTTTTCGACGACGACCGTGTCACCGATTCGAACACCCAGCCGATCCAGTTCGTCGCGGTTATGCAGGCTGGCTCGGGAGACCGTCGTACCGGCAATCTCCACAGGTTCCAATTCAGCCACAGGAGTCATCGCGCCGGTCTTGCCGACCTGAATCGTGATCGCGTTGACTTTGGTCTCGGCTTCGTACCGTTCCCATTTGTAAGCGCGGACCCAGCGAGGACTTTTGGAGGTCGTTCCCAGTTCGTCACGGCTGGCAAGATTGTTCAGTTTGATCACCAGCCCGTCGACCTCAAACGGCAGCGAGGGAACTCGTGCGATCATATCCGAGCACACAATCATCAGCTGATCGAATCCTTTAGCCGTCGACACATCCGGCGTCGTGGGAATTCCCAGCTCCCGAATCGACTCGAGGAAATCCATGTACGACTTCCACGCGATCCCTTCCACATAGCCAACTCCGTGTGCAAGAAACCGCAGACTTCGCTCACGAGTCAGCTTTGGATCCAGCAGCTTCAAAGCGCCTGCGGCGGCATTGCGAGGATTCTTGAAGGGTTCTTCTCCCTGACGAATCTGCTCCGCCTGAAACGCTGCAAACTCTTCATTCAGGATCAGCACTTCGCCTCGAACTTCCAGTGACTTCGGTGGCTTCTTTGAACTAAGCCGCAGCGGAATTCCGGAGATCACTCGCGCATTGTTCGTCACGTCATCGCCAACCGCACCATTGCCCCGAGTCGCTGCGCGGACGAAGGAGCCGTTTTCCCATGTCAGTGAAATGGCCACGCCGTCGACTTTGTATTCGACCGAGTAGTCCAGAGAGTCTCGCCCGAGTGTTTTGCGCAGGCCTGCGTCCCAGTCAACGAGTTCCTGTTCTTCGAACGCGTTCTCGATCGACAGCATGGGAACGCGGTGAGTCACCTGCTCGAAGCCGCTGATCGGTTCTCCCCCGACCTTTCTGCTGGGACTGCTGTCGCTGGCAAACTCCGGATGTTCTGTTTCCAGCCTGATCAGCTGATTCATCAGCGCGTCATATTCGCGGTCGGTAATCTCCGGCTTTGCATCAACGTAGTACAGGCGATTGTGACGCTCCAGCTCGCTTCGAAGCCGCTCAATTTCCTTCTCAGCCTGATCATCATCCGCAAACAAACTCGCCATGACTTTGGGTTCCTCAGCGGAGCATTTTTGAATCACATGCCCCTGATGCGCAGGATAAAAGGTTTTGATGAGCCTTATGGAATGACGTCTTCCAGCACGGAGACGCTGACAACATGCTCCAAGCGCACGTACACAAGCTTGCGATTGGACTGCAGTCCATGCACGCGCGCTTCCCGAATGTACACTTCCCGCGTCGTTGTGGAATCACGCAGGTCGTGCACATCGGCGTTCTTCAGAACCAGAGTCTTGTCGCGAACTTCCAGGAGCTTCCCGAGATACACATACGGCGCCACAACATCCACGACGACTGGCTTGCCCACCAGATCTTCCACAACCATCCTCCTTCAAACCTTGAGAACACAGGCAGGTTTTGTAGCAGAATGCTTTCCAAAAGTAGCGTAAGCGGCACCGGGAACTCTGGCGAGTTTCACGACAGCCAGGCAAGTAGTGGACTTCGCCAGAAGTCCTTTCCGTGAGTTCGCCTGACAGAAAATGGGCGACAGAAAATATTCTTTGTGTTCCTTCTCGAATACAGTTCTGAAGCATCAACGAACCCCGGACGCGACATCACCGGTTTCCACGTCGCAAGTCGGAGGGAACTCTGGCGAGTTCCACTACAGGCCTGCACCTGCACCAAGAACGACGAACCAAGAACCAAGAACGCCCCCAACAAGGAACCTCCGCCATGGGATCAAAGGCCAAACGCACCTGGAAGGAAAAGCTCCAGGACAGCAAGGACTTCCCCAGCCTTCAGCCGATTGAAGGAAAGATGGTGTCGAAGTGGGGCGAAGGCACGATGCTGATTGCTGCTCCCATCGAAGTTGATGAGATCATGAAGACGGTGAAAAAGGGAAAGCTCATCACGATCGATGAGATTCGACGGCAGCTTGCGGAGAAGCATGGAGCCACCGTCACATGCCCTTTGACGACCGGCATCTTCGCCTGGATTGCGGCCAACGCAGCCGACGAAGACGAGCAGCAGGGCCGCTCCCGCATCACGCCCTACTGGCGCACGGTGAAGGCTGGCGGTGAACTGAACCCAAAATACCCCGGTGGCATCGAAAACGTTCGCCGCCGACTGGAATCCGAAGGCCATTCGGTTGTGCAGCGCGGCAAGAAGTTCTTTGTCGAGTCGTTGATGAAAAAGGGAAGGAGCAAAGCAACGTGAGCGTAACCCCAACAAACCTCCCCCACTGGGTTGACCCCAGTGGAAAACGGTCTCTGCACTACGCTGCTTTCCGAAAATAATCGGCGCAAAAACGGTAGTGCAAAAACCGGTAAACCACCGGGGTCAACCCGGTGGCGGGGATTATCATTGACCGGTTCATCAGACTCGATCCGGCTTATCCGTGAACAGCCTTCATGGCGGTTCGGGCGACGTTGTAGCATTCGCGGATGTCGGCGATTGGGTTCTTTTCGTTCTCTTCGTATTCCAGTGACAGAGCACCGTTGGATGGGAAGCCGGCTTCCTTCAGTTCTGTGAAGACCGCTTCGACGTTCAGATGGCCCTTGCCAAGGATCACGCCCCTGGTCTGATCCTTCATCTCGGCGAAGTCCTTCAGGTGAATTCCGAACAGGCGTCCCTTCAGCAGACGAATGACTTCCGTGGAATTCTGGCCGGATCGAATATAGTGGCCGAGGTCCGCACAGGCTCCGATACGTTCATCGCGTCCTTCGATGACTCGCAGAACATCAGCCGCCTTGTTGTAGCGATGGTTCGGGCCATGATTGTGAATTGCGATACGAATATCGAATTCCTTCACCAGTTCATTGAGGCTGTCGAACGAATCAAAGTCCGGGTCAGCACTCATGCAGGGCACGCCAACCTTCTTTGCGAATTCAAACATCTTGCGATTGGCAGCCGCATCCTTTGTAAACCGATTCACACCGTGACCGGAGATTGTCATTCCCAGATCCGCAACCTTCTTCTTGGTTGCCGCGATCACTTCGTCTGAAGAATCCAGAGGAAGCATTCCGCTGTAAAACTCAACCTGTTCGAAGCCGAGATCCGCCGCATGCTTCAGCGCCTCATCAACCTTGTAGCCTCGAAGCGAATACAGCTGAATGCCCAGTTTCGGCGCCTTTGCATCGGCAGCCTGAGCAATTCGTGGCAGCATGCCGCTCGCCGCAACAGCGGCCAGCATTGATGACTTCTGAAGGAAACCGCGACGTGTGGAAAATGACATCCGAAGCTCCAGGAAAGATGGTGGGAAACTGATGCGAGCATCGGATTCTACGGCCAGACACCAACCGGCTCAAACGAGTGGCGACAGTGAAGTGCATAAGCGAATTACCAACGCTGGCCGGCGATCGAGTCAGTCAATCGGCAGCGGAGGAAGTTCTTTCCGAAGGAGCAGGGCAGGGGAGGCCTCAGTGCAGTCGATCCGGAACTGAATCACAGCCGTTGCTCCCAATGAATCAATGCGTCCGATCGCGAGTCCGGAGTAGACGTCCCCGCCAGTCGTAATAAAGGGAGCCATTTGACGAAACTCGCCGGGCGTCAGAATCCCGTGAGTCAATAACCACGCAATGGATTTGTAGTCGGTCGACGTTGACTCAGACTTCGGCTGTTTCTGACAGATGCTGCGGGCCTGGACGGGTGTGATTCCCGGAATGGTCATCAGCACCGGCTCACACGCTTCATTGATATTGATTCGCCCGGGGACAGGGTCACTCTCGATCGTGAAGTGTTCCTCCAGAAGTGGCAGCTGGCGAGCCAGAGTTGCGGGATCAGCCGGCCACGGAGAATTGATCACCGTGTCGCGTCCGTCGATCAGAACGCGTACATGCCCTCCAAAAAGGTCGACGAGTGATCGAAACGAGATCGCTGGCTGAGTCAGAGTCAGACCTGCTCGTATCTGCCCCGCTCCGGTCTCTGCTGGCAGTCCCGTGGCATCGTCCAGCCCCAACTGAGCTTTCATGCGAGCGCGAGCGGTTTCGAATCGTTCGAGTCGTCGCTGTTCGAGATTGTCACCTTCATCGGGACGCAGCGCGTCGGAGTAGGTCGCTCCGTTCATTCGCGCGGCAACGATAAACAACGCGGCTGTTGTTCCGAACGTCGCCTGTACCTGATCGAACAGGGTCGCGAGGTTGGATTGATTCAGCACAATTTTTGGATGTCCCTGAACATCGAACGTCGATTCGGCCGACCGCGCGGTCAAAAACTGGCTGAGACCCTGCTGGAGCATTCCGTCTCGATCATCGGCAGGCCATCGAGTCGCTCCATCATCCTCTTCCGGATCAAGCACGCCGTTCTGATTCTGATCTTCTCCCCACAGCAGTTCCGGCGTCATTCCTCGTACCTGAAGAAGGTCGGGCAGGCGATTCACAGTCCTGCGAGGTTCGTCGTTCTTTTCTTCAAGGAAGTGGGTCGATGCTGAGTCTGATGGCGATTTGTTCGCAAGAAAGTCCATCAGTGCCTCGGCGAGAGACGGCGTCATCCCGGGAACCTGAATCAGTCTCGCTCGTGTATCGTCCCTGTGAGCTGCATCAACCTTCAGTGCATTCAGGTTCAGGCGAGATGATTCATTGATGAGGCCAAGTTCCGGCCGTCCGCCTCTGAGTGTCAGTCCCCGACGCACCTCGAGATAGCCTCTGCTGCCATCCGGAAGCGTGCAGGGAACCGGCATCGCGAGACGAGAGTGTTCAGACCGCAACGCAACGAGTTCGAGAGCAGATTCGGCCAGAAGCCGACGCTGAATCTGCTGCGTGGCATATCGGCTGGCCGTGTATTCCGTCAGCATCCGATGCGAGAATGAGTACGCAGCAAAGCTGAGCATCATGATGACAACGAGCACGAGAATCAGTACGAATCCCGAGCGAACTTCGACAGGGTGCTTCGTGAACAGGGAGTTCGAATACGGCGTCGTTCGGCCTTGACGATTTCTCATCGCTGCGGCAACTCCCGTGATGAAGTCAGCGACGCGGCTGTCGACAGAGCAATCACCATGGATTCTGACTTTTCGCGTCCCAGCTGAACTCGACATTCGATGGCTCGAGGCAGACAGCGAAGTTCCGTGCTGTCCCACGATTCTCGCCATGCGACACCGTCAAAGTAACGAAAGCGAATCGCCGCCCCGATCGTCAGAGGTTCAGCGTTCAGTATCGATCGCTCGCCATTCTGAGTGACCGGAAACGAAGCGCGAGCCGGACCGGAAAATTCCCGAAGGCCCTGAACGCGAGTCTCCAGAACTCGAAAGCCATCGCTGGCGTATGGGATCGTGCGTGAGTCACCGTTCCACCAGACAACATGCAGACCATCAGTATGCTGCGGAAGTGCTAACTGTGGGGCACGCTGCCCGCTCGCAGTCGAACCTGCGTGAACGGAAGACTCTGAATGATCTGTATGCAGTGAAAGCCACGTGGATGTCCCGATAAGCTCAACCGGGACCACAGATGACGTGTGAAGATTTAGCTGAGACTTGCGCAGATCGAGGGATTGTTCGAGGCGAGGATTTTCCCGCCTTGTTACTCCTTCAACATCGCTGATTCGCCGCACAGAACGCAGATCGCGAGCAATCTGATCCAGTAACGCTCGGATCGTCTGTGTCTCCGAAACCTGCGTCTGGCTTCGATTGCGCAGCTGCATCATTAGATGAAGGCTCGCTCCCGTCGCACTCATGAGAAGTCCGCACAGAGCCAGGGCCAGAAGAAGTTCCAACAGCGTCATCGCTGAACGGCGATTTAGGCATCGGGCCCGAATGATCTTCATTGCATCCGCTCCTCACGCGTGACTGCAGACTGCTTACCGATGTCTGCAAAGTTCGAACGCACAAGACGGGTCAACGAACACCGTGCAAACTTTCGGTTTGGATCCGAATGCCAGGCGGAAACAGTCAGCTGCAGCATTCCTGAGACTGTCGATGGAGTCAGATCCGCACTCCATCTCCACCTCTGATCGTCGGACCAGGTGCCGGACTTCTGATACTGCTGAGTTCCAGAAAGCAGCATACCGAGCATGGATTCGCAGCGGATGGCGGCTTCCGTTTCCTGCTGAAGACGAGTCGCTGAAGTCATGCCCACGAACACTCGCTGCCCCACAGCCGCCAGAGCACACGTCAGGAACACGAAGGCCAGCAAGACCTCAAGAAGCGACAGCCCCGCCGGTCTGCCGCGAAGTCCGCACTTCGCCGGAAATGAAACGGATTGTCGGAATGAACGACGCATGCCCGCATTGTCTCCGGGCGACGATGAAACGAGCAGCACAAAAATCGCTTTTGAACTGTGACAGTACGAGAGTCATTCCAACGTTGCAGACATGTTGAAGAGACTGACGTGTTGATTCACTGCATCAGATGTGGTGCACGTGTTTCGCAAATCCCACCGTGACACTGATCAGAAATCCCCTCCCGGATGCGAGGGATAATCCTCTCCGAGGACTTTCTTCAAACAGCATCGGAGTGTCCCTCCAGGCTGTCTTCTGCCGCACAATCGTTATCACCGCTTTGATCGGACGATGTGCACATTCGCTGTGACCAATCTGACCCATCCTGCACACCTTGGAACAGCGAGTGCTAAGGGAGCGACCGTCACTTTAGTCATCCTTAGCCTGTGGATCGTTAAATGCACTCGAACAAGAACAAGCCTGTTTCATTTTCGCGTCGACGCGCTCTTCGGAAAACGGCAGCCGCTCTTTTGACAGCCCCAATCGCCTCGATGGCGGCAGCCAGCCAACTGGGTGAGACGAATAAGGCGGCAACAAAACGCAAACGAGGTGGAGGTGGCACCGGAACGGGACCTCTTGCCTTCACACCGTTTAGTGTCCCGGTTCCACTGCCACCCGAAAAACAGCCACTGGCGATTGGCCAGGCACCGTACACACCGGGAGATGTTTTCCATGGCATTGCCCCGGAGTACTTCAACCGCAGTGTTGCAGAGCAGCCGAACCTGAACTGGTACGAAGCGTTTCCCACGAAGTTCTACGAACTACGAATGCGGAACACCGTCCAGGAGATCATTCCCGGAGTCCCAACACCGCTGTTTGGATACGACGGAATCTACCCGGGGCCGACGTTCCGCGCGCGAGTTGGCCAGCCATGCGTCGTACGGGCGTGGAATGATCTGAACATCGAAACTTCCATTCATCTGCACGGGGGTCACAATCCGGCTCATTCTGATGGATATCCGAATTTCTACGTGCTTCCGGGGCGGGCACGAGATTACTTCTACACCAACACGGTGCCAATGCTCAACGGGGTTCCGGACTTCTCTGAGAGTCCATCCACGATGTGGTATCACGACCATGCGATGGACATCACGGCCGCGAATGTATGGCACGGACTGTCGGGATTCTTCATCACGACCGACGAACTGGAAGAAGACCTGATCCAGAGGAACGTACTTCCGGCTCAGCAGTATGACATTCCTCTGTCTTTCCAGGATCGTCGATTCAACGCCGACGGCACGCTCTTCTATGACCCGCTCGACCATAACGGGACACTGGGCAATGTCTGGGTTGTGAACGGGAAGGCACAGCCGTTCCTGAAGGTTCAGCGTCGAAAGTATCGCTTTCGAATTCTGAATGGATGCAACGCCCGGTTCCTCGAACTTCGGCTCAGCAACGGCCAGCCTTTCATCGGACTTGGCAAAGACACCTGGCTGTTTCCGGCCGCAATGGAGCGAAATACGCTGTTGCTCAGCATGGCTCAGCGTGCGGATGTCGTCATTGACTTTGCGAACGCTCCGAATGAATTGTTCATCGAGAATATCCTGCTGCAGGATGATGGGCGTGGCCCGAACGGCTCGATGGACAATCGACAGACACAGACACCAGGCGCTCGTTTCCTGAAGTTTATCGTCGAAGGTGATCCACAGCCGGATTCGGCCACTGTGAATGTCGGGACCGCCCTGCGTCCGCACGTGCAGATTCCGGTCGCCGACGCAGTGACGACTCGAACCTTCGAATTCACGCGACGCAATGGTGCATGGCAGATTAATCGGTTGTTCTTCGACCCCGCTGTGGCGAATGCAACACCAACGCTGGGAACTGCCGAACGGTGGATTCTGCGAAACGAAGGCGGCGGATGGTGGCATCCGGTCCACATTCACCTCGAATCCCATCAGACGCTGCGATTCAACGGCCGAACGCCGGATCCCGCCGACCGATTCAAGAATGACACGGTGATTCTGGACGGCAACGGTGAGGTCGAGATTCTGATGAATTTCCGGACGTTCCGCGGCCCGTTCGTGTTCCACTGCCACAACGTCGAACATGAAGACATGCGCATGATGTTCACATTCGATCCGCGAGTCACCAACACTCAGTCACCTCAGCCAATCCAGCAGTTTTTCCCATGATCGTCAGGGCTCATTAGCCACTGATCTCAATGTTCCCGGCGCGAAGGGAGTTTTCTGAAGGAACTCCCTTCGACGCATTCCACATGGGCCCCTGTTTTCTGCCGGCATTCGTCGACGATCGCCGATTCCTGAATTGAACAACTGCTGGAGTACTCTCCGATGAAGAACCTGATTCTCACGTGTCTCGCTGCATCTGCCTGTTTCTGGGCAGGAACTCGATACGCTTCGCGATGTCCGTCAAAACCGATTGTCGATGAACCGACGTCGTTGACATCAACCATGCAGGACAAAGAGGCCGCAAGCCGGGCGACGATGCTCTCTGAAATCGCCTTGCCCCGACTTGATCACGGCGCACGAATCTCTGCCGATCTTCCAAACATCACGCTGATCAACCAGCACGGCAAAGAGCTGAAGTTTGTTGACGATCTTGTACAGGACCGCATTACCTGCACCTTCTTTTTCTACACCAATTGTCAGGGAACTTGCCCGGGGACAGTGCAGAAGGTCAGGACCCTCAGGGACAGAGTTGCTTCCGAGTTTCCTGGCACAGATGTTGCCTTCATCGGGATCACACTGGACCCGGAACATGATTCGCGTGAGGTGCTTCGTGAGTATTCGGAAGCTGTTCTGGCCGACGACTCGAATCCTCATCCCTGGCACTTCTGTACAGGAACGAAGGAAGATCTGGAGGCACTGCGAATCGGACTGGGAATGTACGACCTGAACCCCGAAATCGACGCCGACCGGACTCAGCACGCAGCGATGCTTGTGATCGGAAACGATCTCCAGAATCGCTGGGTAACGATGCCATCGGGATTGTCGTCGGAAGCACTCACTGAAACCTTCCTTCGAATGGCGGGGCAGACGGAGAAACAGCGGTTTTCGATGACATACGCAACCACGGCTGTTGGCAATTCTGAAACGCAGGCATCTCCGGCGGCCTGCTGCCAAAAGAAGTGCTGCGAAACATCAACGAAGGCCGGGGCAGAGCCAGAATCAGTTGGCGATTCTAAGCCCTAGTCACCAGAACAAATCGATCTTTTCGCAAACGACTCAGATCTGACACCCTCATGCCTCAGTTTGACTATATCGCGCTCGATGCCGCTGGTCGCCGGATTCCCGGAAGCCTTGTCGCATCGGCACGCGCTGAAGCATTGAGGATGATTGAGCAGCTGTCGCTCACGCCGTTGTCACTCTCGGAAACTCGGTCGCTTACGTCGGTATTCCGAACTTCAAAGCGATCCGTACGACCTGCGGCGGTCGCCGCTGCGTTCAGTCTGCTGGCAGATCAGCTGGAAACCGGCGTGCCACTGCTCAAAGCGCTGCAGGTCCTGGCGAAGCAATCGTCCGACCCGGGGCTTCAGCGGATTCTGTCTGAGGTCTGCGAGAAAGTTGCAGATGGCACATCGCTCGCTTCCGCTTTTGCTGCATTCCCGGACGTCTTCGGGTCGCTCGAAACCAGCATTGTTCAGGCCGGGGAAGAAGGTGGATTCCTGGAAGACTCACTGCGTCGACTTGCATCGGTGCGTGAACGGCATCAGGAGATCCGGGCAAAACTTGTCAGCGTTCTCGCATACCCGCTGCTGTTGACGATCGTGGGTGCGGTTGTTGTCACCGGCATGCTGATCTTCTTTGTGCCAAAGTTCGAACCACTCTTTGACTCACTGCGTCAGACCGGCCAGATGCCATGGCCCACGGAACTACTGCTGTTCATTAGCCATTCTCTTCAGCAGTGGGGGATCGTGACTGCGGGCGTTCTGATTGCATTCGTCCTGTTTCTGAAATGGGCCATTCCGAAAGACCGTTTTCATGAGTGGAAGGACGGGACCGTCGTGAGGCTTCGCGGGCTTGGACCGATCCTGACGATCTTTGGAGTCTCTCGCTTCTGTCGAATCCTGGGCACACTTTTGCAGAACGGTGTTCCCATTTTGCGATCACTCGAGATAGCACGTCACGCCACGGGAAACCGAGTCCTCAGCCGTGCCATCGCGGAAGCATCGGAGAGCATTGCACGTGGAAAAGCACTCTCCGGACCATTGGCTGCCAGCGGCTTCTTCACGCCGGATGTGCTCGAAATGCTGTCGGTGGCCGAGCAGTCGAATCGTCTGGAACCGGTTTTGCTTCGCCTCGCAGACAAACTGGAAACTCGAGGCCAGCAGCGACTGGATGTTCTGATGCGCCTGCTTGAACCAATGCTGATGCTGGTCCTTGCCATCATCGTCGGCTTCCTCGTCGTCGCCCTCCTGCTGCCTGTTTTTGAAGGCAACGGAATGATGTGAGGAATGACGTGTTGTAGTGCAGAAACCGGAATCCACCGGGGTCAACCCGATGGGGCAGAACTTCGAAACAACCAATAACTAAGAACTAAGAACCAACAACTAACAACCAAGAACCCACTCTCATGTCTACTCGTCGTCGTCGCGGTTTTACACTGATGGAAGTCCTGCTCGTCCTTGGCATCCTGGGCGTCATCATGGCCATGGTGGTGCCTCGAGTCCTTGGGCGGCAGCAGCACGCCAACGCAGATGCCACTCGCGTCAGCATCGGAGGACTGTCGCAGGCCCTGAAGCTGTATGCACTCGACCATGCCGGATCATTCCCGTCGACCAGTGAAGGGCTGGAGATCCTGATTCGTCAGCCGTCCCGCAAAGATGCTTCGTGGAAAGGCCCGTATCTCGACAAGATGCCAAAGGACGCGTGGGGTGAATCGCTGCAGTATCGCTGTCCGGGAACTCACAACACAGACAGCTTCGATGTCAGTTCCGCAGGCCCGGATCGTCGGCACGGAACAGCCGATGACATTGGGAACTGGGAAGAGCGGCTTGTGAGTCAGAACTAACAGGGCGTCTGAAGAGCATGACATCGACGGCGACACAGGCAGACGCATTCCGGGCGGCTCGACGAGGCTTCAGTCTCTTCGAGCTGATGCTCGTTCTGGCACTGGCTGGTGGACTCGCCGGAATGGCAATGCCAGCGGTCATGAGATGGCAACAGCGACTGCAGCTGGACCAGGCCATCCACTGCGTCCGGATGTTCTGCGCGGAGAGTCGTCTAAAGGCGATTCAGACGGGCCGTGCTGTTTGTGTTCAGGTGGTACGCGAAGGGCGAGCCATGCACAGCAATTCGTGGAAGAACGAAGCACGCGAAACAGGACTGCCCGCGGGCTACACCGTTCAACAAACATCCGCCGAACGAACTACATCCCGGCACAGCAAACATCTTGAATGCGTATTTTTTCCGGATGGAACTGCGAACCCGACAAGCTTCCTGCTGTTCGACGCTCGACAACAGCCGTGTGCAGAACTTCGAATCGATCCGCTGACCGGAAGTGTGAGTCTTCGATGAACAGCCAGGCAATATCACCGATTCGCGCGAGTCACGTCATGAAGAGTTTCTTTTCCAGATCGACACAAACAAACTCGGGCAGCCCGAGTTCTCGCGCAAATGGTTCGTGGACAGTGCTCGACTGGTGCGCAACGGGACTGACGCTCGCGACGGTGGACGTCAACAAGGGGATCACAACTCTTCGAAATTCTGCTTTCCTCGAATGGCCTGCCGGACTGGATCCGTTCTCCAGACCAGTCGACTGCGGTGCATGGTTGAGACTTCAGTGTGAGCAGCATGCGATCGCGATGAAAAACGTCATAGTGCTGCTGCCGAGGAATCTTGTTCAGGTTCGACTGCTGAAGTTCCCGGTTGTTTCCGACGCGGAGTTGGACAAACTGGTAGCACTCCAGCTGGAGAATCGATCAGGCTCGGGCGTGGAACAACTGGCGTGGGATCTTTTGGTTCATCCGACAGCAGAAGACAGTGATCGATTCGTCACAGTGCTGACGATCCCCGAACGAGCGATGAATGCAATGATCAAGGCCACCACGGCCGCCGGGTTTTCCGTGAGCGCTGTGACGTGCGGGGATCTGTGTCTGAGTCAGCTAAGAGAGGCCAGCGACGATTCAGCACTTGCAGACGGCTCAACACAGTTCTTCGTACTATCGAACCGTTCCAAACTGGAAGTTCAAGCCGTCAGAAATCAGCAGCCCATCGCATCTGCAACGCAGTCCGTGGAGCAGGTTGATTCCCTTGCATCAGCCTCTGTGGCGAAGCATGTGATTTCACTCGCACAACGACTGAATGCCGGCCTGCCACAGGCATGGCAGGTTGAACGAATCAGCACCTATCACGTTGCCGGACAGAACAGTGAGTCTCTGGCGGCCGAACTCGCTCGCACCGGCGTGCAGATGCATGTGCTCAACCGTGATGAACGCGAACCTCGCATTCTCGCCACTGTCGCCCGTCTGTGTTCTTCAGGACGTTTGCTGGATCCCGTTCATCCTCAGCGAGAACGTCAGCGTCAGGCGGCAACTCGTTCGAAGTTTCGGCTGGCCGCCTGTGCTCTGGGACTGGCCGTCGCAGGAGGGATCTATGTGCAGTCCGTGATGGCCGATTCGGCCGCAGCAACCGCACGACTACAACTCCAGCGCGATCAGCTGGCGGACTATGCGGAACGAGGAAAGTCCGTTGTTCAGACAACCGCGGCGATCCAAAAATGGAAGAACGAAACGCGGGATTGCAGCCAGGAACTTGCCGCAGTCCTCGCTTCAGTCAAATCTCCGGAGGACATTGTTCTGACGCGTGTTCAGCTGGAACATCAAACCGACTCAGAGCTTCCCGTGATTCGACTCGACGGAATGGTCAGGTCGTCAGAAGTTCTGAAGCAGCTGCATCAGTCACTCCTGCAAACCGCGCAGGTTCAGGCCATTCGTCCTCAGGGCGTAGAGCCATCCCCGGAAAATGCGGTACTCCCCATTCAGTTTCGACTGGAGCTGGTTCTTGTGGAGAAAGCCGTTCAGTGATTCTCTGAATCAGTTCTCGACGCCCATGAATCCGCCTCAATGTGACAAATCAGGACTGTTTGAATGTCGATGAAGAAACGCGAAAAAATTCTGGCAACGCTTTTTGCAGGCGTCCTTGCTGGCTGGGGATCACTGTCATCTCTCGAATCCTGGCTGTCGACAGGCACTTCGGCGGATGAGTCACATACATCGGTACTTCAGAGAGAAACGGCCGCTTTGACGCAGGAGGCTGAACTCGTTGACGTCAGCCTTCAGAGACTTAAGGCCCTGCAGGAACAGAGTCTTCCGGGCGACCCGGGAAAAGCGGCTTCGCTGTACCAGGCGTGGCTCATGAAGCGACTGGAAGACAATGGGCTGAAGAACGCGACTGTGACACCGGCACCTCCGATTGTGGAAGAGAATCTCGGAACTCGAATTCTGGCATCGATCGAAGCCAGCGGAACGGAGACTTCGATTGCTCGCTTTGTGGACGCATTCGGTTCGACACCTCTGCTGCATCGCATTGCCAGCATCGATATTATGCCGACGGGAACAGAGGGTGATGACGCCATGCGGGTGTCGATCAGCGTGGAAGCCCTGAGTCTGGCAGGAGTTGAGAAAGCGGAACTGCCTGAACCGGAAGCCAGCTCTTCGCCGCTCGCAACGCTTTTGACGTCTCAGACGGTGTTTCCAAAACCTCGGGCAGCAGTGCCATCAACAGGCGACTCCTTGCCTTTGGCAACTGAAACGGGCGTTGAACAGATTCCGACAACACCGGCGCCGGTTGAGGAGATCCGCAAGCCTGAGCTGAAATTCGTGGCCGCAGTTCAGCATGGAGTCGATCGTGAGGCTTGGTTTGTGGAAACAGTTTCCGGTGAAAGTCAGCGCTGCTCTCACAGCAGTCGACTGACTTTCGGTGAGATGGAAATTTCCGTCGTGCGAGTTGATCGTGAAGAAACCGTGCTGCAGAACGGATCTCGACAGGTCACCGTCCGTCTGGGCGAAACCGTCCCGGACCATTTCCTGCAAAGCGCGAGAGAGCAGGGGCCGCAGCTGCCACCTGCCGGCGGTTAGCAGTTCGTTGAAACCGGGAGCGGTGGAAGACGGCCGAGGGCGGCCATGCTACACCCAGGATGGTTGTCAGATCTCGTCAGGCCAGAACGGGAAGTTCGACGCGTTCAGCAAGACCTTCCAGTTCCACCAGCATCGCTTCAATTGTGGAATCGTCACGTTCTTCCGCAGCCAGCTGCAGCTTTCGCGACGGTTCTGTGAAATCAGCAAAGCCGACGGTGCCACCGGTGCCTTTCAGACGGTGAGCCACTTCGCGAATTTCCTGGTAGTCCATGCGCCGCTGAGCAGCCCTCATGGCACCGATCGTTTCCGGCAGACCGTTGACGAAGGCTTCCACGATCTCGCGAAATTCTGCAATCTCCACGGGCAGAGTGGAACGAATTGGTCGACGCTGTCGGGCGGTGATGCGGCCTGAAGCAACCGGAGCCGGCGAATTGACCTGCTCAGCAATTTCGTTCAGCAGGCTCTCCACCATCAGGCTGGACGGACTGCTGGAATACTTGCGGACTTCGCTGGTCGCAGCCACAACGTCCTGTTCTGCAGATCGGTATTCGATGGCTCCGGCGGCAGGAGTGGACTGTGTCACAACGGCACGCGGAGCTTCCTGAGTCACCGGCGGATGGTCCTGTGTCGGCAGATATTCAGCCAGTGTTGTCAGCAGCAGATCGATATTGATTGGCTTGGTCAGGAAGCCACTGCAGCCGGCTTCCGAACATCGCAGACGGTCCTGTTCCATGACGTTTGCTGTGAATGCAATGATAGGTGTTCGTACTCCCTGAGCTCGCAGCGTCTGAGTCGCGGTGAATCCATCCATCACAGGCATCTGCATGTCCATCAGCAGCAGGTCGTATGTCCCCACTGTTGCCTTCTCGACTGCGATTGCACCGTTCTCTGCCTCTTCAACTTCCAGTCCGGCTTTACGAAGCACGAGTCCCACGAGCTGTCGGTTCGCCGGAGTATCGTCGGTGACGAGCACACGTGCGGGCTTGAACCAGATCTTGATTCCAGTCTGCTGGCGTCGAGCCAGAGCGCGGAACCGTTCCTGAGCCTGCTTCTGGTTCACCATCGGCACTCCTGTCAGGTCGCCCGCTGAAATTGAGAAGTGGAACGTGCTGCCGACTCCGGGTGTACTGTCCACGCCAATCTCCCCGCCCATCAGTTCTGTCAGTTTCTTGCTGATCGCAAGCCCCAGTCCCGTTCCGCCGAATCGTCGAGTCACCGACGAATCCGCCTGCATGAACTGCTGGAACAGGCGGCCTCGCTGTTCCGGAGTCAGACCGATCCCGGTGTCACGCACTTCGAATCGGACCTGCGGACGACCGTCGGTGCGAACCGTCGAAGCCACGATACGAACGCCACCCTCCGTTGTGAATTTGATCGCATTTCCGACCAGGTTCATCAGCACCTGTCGCAGTCGAGTGGAATCTGTCTGAATCGTCTCGGGCAGAGTCCCTTCAATGACGGGTTCAAGATACAACGACTGCTGCTCGGCCTTCATTCGAAGCACGTTGACCACTTCCATCATGATCTGGAACGGACTGCAGTCACGGATTTCCAGTTCCAGCTTGCCGGCTTCAATCTTGGAGAAGTCAAGAATGTCGTTAATCAGCTCGACAAGGTGCGTACCACTCGCATGAATCGTGTCGAGATAAGTCACGCGAGTCTCTTCAGTATCCTCAAGTCCGCGGCGCAGAATGTCGGTGAAGCCCACGATGGCATTCATCGGATTACGAATTTCATGGCTCATGTTGGCCAGGAAGTCGCTCTTCGCTTTGCTGGCCGCGTCAGCCGCATCTTTTGCGATCTTCAGTTCGATCTTGTTCTTCTCAAGCTGAGTGACGTCGTCGAAGGACACCATGATGCCTCGCAACTGTCCTTCGTTGCCGAAGAGCG
>VFQT010001915.1_pt1 | contig 22967 bp, 14 predicted proteins | sample 3512381 | NCBI WGS metagenome assembly VFQT01 (sample SAMN10412376, study PRJNA504923) | tailings metagenome | isolation source: Relicate 2 Philex TSF3 active mining site | place: Philippines: Tuba, Benguet | collected 2017-08-29
GTGGAACTCGCTACGAACATTCTCCGGAACCTGCTCGCAAGACGTCCGGCCATTACGAACTGCAGCTGTCACAGTCCGGCCAGTTTCCAACGAAGCTGTACATGGAGCTGGTCGACGAAGCAGGACGTCTTCGCGGCCGAATCTCTCGCGAGCCCATTGCGAAGTCGTCCGAAAGCGCGGCCCGCCCAACTCGAGGTCCGAGTGAACGTCGACGCGGCGGACGTCGCGGTGAAGGTGGTGGCGACAGCCAGGCCGAAGAAAAGCCAGAAGGAGAAAAGCCAGCTGGTGAACAACCTGCAACGGACAAATCGGCCGGTGAAGCCACTGGTGACAAGCCGGCAATCGCTGTCGTGGATCTCAAGAATCCTCGCCTGAGCGATACGTCGCTGACAGCATCCTTTGAGGGCAAGTCGCTGGGCTTTGAAGGCAACGTGCGGCTTTCGCTGACGATGACCGAAGCAGATTCCAGCGTGAAGGATCGGCCGGCAGGAATCGGTACGATTGTCTGGACCGATGGTACTTCATCCTCCGCGGTGGCTCAGCAGGTGCCTCAGCCGGAACCTCCAAAGCCTGAGCCTCCAAAACCGGAAAACGGTGAAGCCGCTGCGAACACAACGACTCCGCCAGCCGACGGGGCGGCTCCAGCAACACCGGCTCCCGCGACTCCGGTTCCGCCAGCACCGAATTCCACAGAAGCTCAGACGGCTCAGGCCGCATCCACGACTCCGGCGACCACGGCAAACGCTGACAAGGCGAATACCGACAAGAAGCCGGAGGAGCAGAAAAAGTCAGCGAAGGCCAGCTATGACGTGAACTATCCTCTGGGCGCGTTTGGCCGTTCATCGATTCCCGAAGCGGCAAAGATGACCGCGTTCGTTCATGCGACCATCTGGACCTGTGGTCCCGAGGGAGTTCTGCAGGATGCTACTCTGCTGATCGACAACGGCAAGATCGTGGCTGTGGGCAAGGACGTGAAGATCCCGGACGGTGCTCATGTGGTCGATGTTCGAGGAACGCACATCACGCCGGGCATCATCGACTGCCATTCACACATGGCGACCGATGGCGGTGTCAATGAAGGATCGCAGTCCATCACCTGCGAAGTTCGTATCTCCGACTTCATCGACGCCAACGACATCACCATCTATCGACAACTGGCCGGTGGTGTCACAGCCGCCAACATTCTTCATGGCTCCGCGAATCCGATCGGCGGCCAGAATCAGGTGATCAAACTTCGCTGGGGTCAGACGGGCGAAGAAATGAAGTTCCGTGAAGCTCCGGCGGGCGTCAAATTCGCCCTGGGCGAAAACGTCAAGCAGAGCAATCGCACGGACGGCGGTGGTCGTTATCCAACCACTCGAATGGGCGTCGAGCAGGTTTACCGTGATGCCTTCGAAGCCGCTCGAGATTACGGTCGCCGTATGGACGCATGGAAGACCAGCCATCGTGGCCTTCCGCCGCGTCGTGATCTGGAACTGGAAGCTCTTTGGGAAATCCTTCAGGGTCAGCGATGGATCCACTGTCACAGCTATCGTCAGGATGAAATTCTGGCGTTCCTGCGAGTCCTCGAAGAGTACAGCGTGAAGGTTGGAACGCTCCAGCACATCCTCGAGGGCTACAAAGTGGCTGACGAGCTGGCGAAGCACGGAGCCATGGCCTCCGCATTCTCCGACTGGTGGGCCTACAAGTTCGAAGTGTATGACGCGATTCCTTACGCCGGTGCGATTATGCACAAGCAGGGCGTTGTTGTGTCCTTCAATTCCGACGACGGCGAACTGGCTCGACACCTGAATCAGGAAGCCGCCAAGGCAATCAAGTACGGTGGCGTTCCACCGGAAGAAGCTCTGAAGTTCGTCACGCTGAATCCCGCAAAGCAGCTGCGAATCGATCATCTGACAGGCAGCCTGCAAGCCGGCAAACATGCCGACTTCGTTGTCTGGAGCGGCGATCCTCTGTCGAACTTCTCACGCTGCGAACAGACATGGATTGATGGCCGCCGGTACTTCCAGCGCGACGAAGATGAACAGCTCCGAAAGCTGGCTCAGGAAAAGCGCAACTCGCTCATTCAGAAGATCCTGAACTCGGGCGAAGAAATGCGTCAGCCGGGCGAACGCGACCGCAATCCTTCCGAGCTGTGGCCTCGGTTCGACGAATACTGTACTCACTTCAAACACCAGGCGGCTCAGCAGCTGCAGCTTCAGCGGCAACAGGCTGAACAGAAAGAATGACCGGTCACACACTGACCATCACTCTGTTTGTCTGACTGTTGTCTTCTGATACTTCCGCGAACAATTCTTGCAGATCAGGTTTGTGCCATGCCTCGATATCACTTCCGACGGATCGTCCAGTATGTCCTTTCCGCAGCACTGCTGGGCGGCGTGAGCGTAACGTCTGCGGCGGGTTCGGATCAGATTCCCGGAGCACCGCAGAAGAAGCCGATTGCTCTGGTGAACGGAGTTGTTCACACGCTGACCGGTCAGCCGATTCAGGAAGGCACCGTCATTCTGTACGAAGGCAAGGTGTCAGAAGTCGGTCACAAGCTTCAGCCACCCGCCGGTGCAGAAGTGATCGACCTCAAGGGACAACACGTTTACCCAAGCTTCATCGAAGCTCATTCACATCTTGGCATGCAGGAACTGGCTTCCACACGAGCCACGATTGATACGGCCGAAACGGGCAACATCAATCCCAACGTCAGTGCTCACGTGGCCGTCAATCCGGACAGCGAACTGATTCCGGTGACGCGAGCCAACGGAGTGCTTGTCGCTGTGAGTGCACCCACAGGCGGAACGGTCAGTGGCAAAGCGTCCGTGATGATGCTGGACGGCTGGACGTTCGAACAAATGACGCTGAAGGCCGATGCCGGACTGTGGGTCAACTGGCCTCGAACGGGTTCCTCCTTCCGAGGCGGGTTCTTTCCTGGTCCGCTGCCAACGCCAGCTCCGGGTCCCGGTCCGATTCCGACACCAGGGCAGGGCGGTGACGGTGATTCGCAGGAACGAAACTCCGGTGTGAAGGAACTGCGCGACCTGTTTGATCAGGCGCGAGCTTACCTGAAGGCGCGTGCGGCCAATCCGGATGGTCAGCGATTCGACCTGAAGCTGCAGGCAATGGAACCTGTTGTGACGGGCAAGATGCCACTGATGGTGGCGGCCGATCGAGCATCCCAGATTCAGTCGGCCGTCGCCTTCGGTGTTGAGCAGAACGTGAAGATCATCATCTTCGGCGGCTACGATGCACCGGCCTGTGCAGAACTGCTGAAGCGATACGATGTTCCGGTGATCATCGATTCGATTCACCGCGATCCTCAGCGCGATCACGAAAACTATGATGCGGCTTTCACGCTGCCTGAACGTCTGCGCCGTGCTGGTGTTCGCTTCTGCATCTCCGGTTCAGGCCGAGCAGAGACCTACAACACTCGAAACCTTCCGTATCAGGCCGCAACGGCTGTTGCTTATGGTCTGCCGCCGGAAGAAGGACTGAAGTCCGTCACACTCTATCCTGCTCAGATCCTGGGAATCGCGGACCGACTTGGCACGATCGAGAAGGGCAAAGACGCGACTCTGTTCGTTGCGACCGGCGATCCACTCGAAACCCCCACACAGATCACTCACGCCTGGATCCAGGGCCGCCGAGTCGACCTGACCAGCCGCCATACTCAGCTGAACGAAAAGTACACCGAGAAGTATCGACAGCTCGGTGACAAGCGATAGGCGTCGCACGGAATTTATGTGTCCAGTCAGACCGGAGGGCTCGCGCCCTTCCGCTATTTGTGGCATGATCCAATTGGTGTCGTTTCTGCAAACTCGCCGGAGGCTCGCTGGCGAGTTTTTTCATTGCTACGCTACTCGCCGTTCATCCTGCCCACGTTCCTCCCGCCTTCCTTCCTCCGGTGTTTCATGTTGCGACCTTTCGCTGCGTGTGTTGTCATTCTTGCGCTGTCGACTGAGCTCTTTGCGTTTCAGGAAACGACAGATCCGTCCCGCTTTGAACTTACAGAACTTTCGCGAGGACTCGTGCAGCCGATGGAGCTGTGCGTTGCGCCGGACGGGACGGTGTACTTCATTGAACTGGCAGGAAAGCTGCGAGCACTCAGGCCGGGTAAGACAGAGCCGGAGCTGGTCGGCGAAGTGACGATCACGACCGAACAGGAAAATGGACTCATCGGCTTCGCGCTGGATCCGAACTTCGAAAAGACTCAGTGGATCTATCTGCAGTATTCCCCGCCGAACTTTCCCGGGCAGCATATCAGCCGATTCACTCTGGTTGATGGCAAGCTGGATCTCACTTCAGAAAAGCTGCTGCTGAAGTTTGAAGAGCAGCGCAAGGAGTGCTGCCATCACGCAGGCTCCATGTGCTTCGGCCCCCGCGGCGAACTGTTTATCGCGACGGGTGACAACACGCATCCTCACGGCGATTCGCAGGGTTATGCACCGATCGACGAACGCCCCGATCGCTCGCCCTGGGATGCTCAAAAGTCCGCCGCCAATACCAACAGTTACAGCGGAAAGATCCTGCGGATTCGTCCGCTGCCGGATGGAACCTATGAGGTTCCGGAAGGCAATCTGTTCCCCGCGGATGGCTCCGTTGGTCGTCCGGAAATCTACTGCATGGGCTGCCGCAATCCCTGGCGCATGACGGTCGATTCCGAAACCGGCATCGTGTACTGGGGCGAAGTCGGACCGGACGCCGGCGGCGACGGTCCGCGCGGACCTCGAGGTTACGACGAGATCAATCAGGCGAAGAAGGCTGGCAACTTCGGCTGGCCCTACTTCATCGCCAACAATCAGCCTTATGCCGATGTTGACTATGCGACGGGCAACGTGGGAGCAAAGTTCAACGTCGAAGATCCCGTCAACGAATCTCCCAACAATACCGGCGCAAAGCACATTCCGCCGCCGACTTCCGCGCTGCTCTACTATCCGTACGGTGACTCTCCGGAGTTTCCGGAGCTGGGCAGCGGCGGCCGATCCGCCTGTGCCGGACCGGTTTATCATTATTCCGAAGGGCTCGCTTCGAACGGCAAATTTCCCGCCTCGATGGACCGAGCACTGTTCATCTTTGAATGGACTCGTCACTGGATCAAGGTGGTCTATCTCGACGACAACTTTAACGTGACGAAGATCGAACCGTTTATGCCGCAGCAGAAGTTCGTGCGGCCCGTGGACATGCAGTTCGGACCGGATGGATCGCTGTACGTTCTGGAGTACGGAGAAACCTGGGGCGTCAATGCGGATGCTCGCCTGGTTCGCATCGACTACGTTCGCGGCAATCGGCCACCTCAGGTTGCTGCGTCGACAGAGAACAACATCGGCCGTGAGCCTCTGGATGTGAAACTGTCCGGTCAGGGAACATCGGATCGTGATGCCAGCGATGCCTTGTCGTTCGAATGGAAGCTGACAAAGACCAGTGATCCAACTGCGAAGCCTGTGACGGTCGCGACGACTCAGGATGCCGTTGTCACCGTGAAAGAACCGGGCGTCTACAACGCGGAACTGGTAGTGACGGATTCCTCGGGAGCCAGTCGTTCTGCATCCGTGCCAGTGCTTGTCGGCAATGCCCGGCCGGAGCTGAAATTCGTGAAGCCGGAGCCTGGAGACTTCTTCGATGCTCAGAAGCCCATTCGCTACGAGCTCTATCTGAAGGACTTCGAAGACGGCACGAACGACGATCATGAAATGGACGTGAACGGCGTTCAGCCGATCGATCCGGAGGGACCAGGACGAGTCAGCGTGAATGCGGTCTTCGTCGCAGGTCCGGTTCCCGGCGCGAACGGTTCAGCGGTGGCTGACGTGAATGTACCTGCAGGGCTTAAGCGAATGAAGAACAGCGACTGCTTCAATTGCCACGCGGTCGATCAGAAGCGCGTCGGACCTCAGCTGCTGGAGATTGCGAACAAGTATCGCAAGGTCGACGGTGCACTGGATGCGTCTGTGCAGCGAGTTTTGAAGGGCAGTACCGGAGTCTGGGGCAAGATCCCGATGATCCCGCATTCACACCACACGACCGATGAACTTCGCGAGATGGTTTCATGGATCTACAGTCTGGAACCTGCTGGCCTCGTCCGAGTCTTCCCGGGATTTGTTGGCGACATCCCTGTAACAGCCGAAGAGGCCGGCAAGCCTGGTCATTACCGTCTGGAAGCCAGTTACTCCGATCGAGGCGCCGGCGCCGTGCCTTCCTTGAGTACGTCCGTCACGATGTTCCTGCGTCAGCGAACGACCGAAGCGGAGAACGCTGACGAGATCATTGGACCGCAGGTGCTGGGATCCGGTAACGCCTCTGGTGGCAAATTCATCGGAGCGATTAATCACGGCCATGTTCTCCGGTTCAATGGCGTGCCGATGGAGCGTGTTCGACGAGTCCAGCTCCGCATCGCTTCGGCGGGTGCCGGAGGTTCGATTGAGATTCGGCAGGATGCTGCGGATGGCCCCGTTCTCGCATCGACTGAGATCGAAGTGAATGGTCAGTGGGAACAGTTCTACGATCGCATCGTGGACCTTCCCGAATCAACCGGACGCCACGACATCTTCGTCCGCTTCACCCATCCCCAGCAAGCCGGCGGACTCATGAACCTCGACTCCATCAGCTTTTTGGACAAGCCGTAGAATGACCGCCCCCGGCCGTCTGCGATTCACTTCGCATGGCTCTTCAACATTGAGTGCCTATGGTCGGACAAAAACGTGTATGCGTTTCGGTGCACTATCCATTGGCAATCAACAACGCTCCCCACCCACGCGAAGCGAAGGGAGGGGTCGAGCGAGCGTCAGCAAGCTCGGGGGCGGGCCATGCGTGGTGAAACAAGTGAGCGTGCCGTTCGCTTCTTGAAGTAGAATGGCCGCCCTCGGCCGTCTGCGATTTTCTTCGCATGGCTCTTCAAGTTCGCGCCGATGATTTTGCGGTCTGACAAAAGATGTACGACAGAAGATAATCGCAGTAGCTGTACCAACTGCAATCATAAGCCCACCAACGGGTAGCACAGGTGCAGCCTGTGCCGCGCAGCGGTTGGAAGCCGATGGGGGGCGTGGTTATCCCAGTGCGCTGTGCCCCAGCATCGATTCACTGAAAACTCAACACTGAAAACTGAACACCGAGAAGCACACGCCCTTTAGGCGTGCTACGTAACCAAGAGTGAAACGCAGACGGCCGAGGGCGGCCATCCCACGACGATTCTACGACGATTCTACGACGATTCTACGACGATTCTACGGCCATCCTACGGCTTGAGCTAACTTCTCTTGTGTCTGTTCGTGTGGGGCACTTAACATCTCGCCCTTGTGCATGGCGTCGACTGGCTTCAGATGCCGGCGAAAAATGGTTTGAGCACTTTCTAACCTGGAACAATCAGCATGGAACCCATCACAATGCTGGCACGTCGTGGACTCAGCAGCCTCATCAACGGTCTTATGGAAGGGGATCCCGTCGCCTGGGGCGCGCTGGGTTTCGGCATTCTTGTTGCCGGCATTACCTGGTACTTCAAGAGCCGTTCGAACAGCAATTGAACGGGCCTGCCGGAAACGATTGCCACGAGGAAACGACTGGCACTGGGAAAGACGGCCACCGGGAGTAACCCATGCGAATCGCGAGTTCTGCTGAAGACTTTCTGGTGAACGCTCCTGCGTGGAACGAGGAGCTCGCTCAGCTCAGAGAGATCCTGCTCTCCACAGGACTGGATGAAACCATCAAATGGGGAACTCCCGTTTATTGTCTCAACGGGAAAAACGTCGTCGGAATCACAGGGTTCAAAGCTTACTTTGGGCTGTGGTTCTTTCAGGGAGCATTGTTGAAGGATCCGAAGCAACGCCTGATGAATGCTCAGGAAGGTCGCACGAAGGCACAGAGGCAGTGGCGGTTTCAGTCGGCAGCGGAGATTGATCGGAAGCTGATTCTGAGTTACGTCAGGGAAGCTATTGCTCTGGCCGAGGCGGGAACGGAGATCAAGCCGGATCGCGACAAGCCCGTGGAGATTCCTTCTGAACTGGCGGCTGCTCTCAAAAGAAACGCAAAGGCTCGCCGGATCTTCGAAACGATGAGCAAGTCCTGTCGCCGCGAATATGCCGAGTACATCGCAGAGGCAAAGAAGCCCGAAACTCGGCAGCGCCGCCTTGACAAGATCATGCCCATGATCGAAGCCGGAGGCCGGTTTTCCAGCGGCTAAACCGTGCCGTGATTTCCCGTTTTCTGACGCAAAGTCCTGGCCAGTTCGTGACGTCCCAGCGCGGCATGAGCGGTGCTGAGTGCCTGCAGGCGAGTGGCATTTGTTTCCTCATCATCCGCCCGCACCTCTCGTGCTCGTGTTGCCCGCAGAATCCGAAGGGCATACGAAGGATCATATTCGGTCAATGCGGAAACCAGATCCAGAAGGTATCCGTTGAGTCCTCCACAGCGTCGAACCTCGGCAGTCAGAAAACTCTTTGCGTACTTGCGCAGAATCTCGGCGGCAAATTCGCTGGCACCGCACTGATGTGCCAGTCTGGCAGACTGCAGCAGAATTTCGGGCGACAGCTGATGCTCAAACTGTCGCACAAGCGGAATCAGTGGCCGGATCAGCTCCGGCCGTTCCAGAAACGAAGGCAGACGCATCACGATTGTCAATGTCGTACCGGTCAGGCCGCATGGAGCAAAACACTGCTGTAGGACATCAACGATCTTCGATTCCTCCGCTGTCTTCAGTGCCAGCAGCAGCGGTGCATTCTCACTGGTGATCGAATTGCCAAGATCCTGAGCGTGATCGTCGTACCAGCGCGGTGCCACGAGCCTGGAAACCGTGTCGTGCTGAGCAACGATGGTTCCCATGTCAGCGGCAAGACGAGCAGCGATGTCGGCCACATGCTGACTCATCGGGAACTCGTTCTCATGGCAATACGGATGATAGGTCATCAGAAATCCGGAATCGCCCAGAGCGAGGAGGCAGCGGCCGATGACTTTGCCATGATGATCACGAGCAAACAGGATCCGCTTGTTGACATCCACTGCGTTTGAAACGGCTGAGAAGAAATTGAAGCCATCCGGACTGAGGCACGTATCGAAGTAATGTCCCATCAGCAGGATCTCAGCGACGTCCGTTTCGAAACCAATCCGAACGGTCTTTCCCTGATATTCGGTTGTCAACAGCGTCGCCGAGTTCAGCCATGGATCTGTCCTGAGACCACGGCTCTTCAGCTGTTCCAGAAATCTCAGGTTTTCCGGTTCACAAATTCTATCCCACGCTTCTCCGTTCCACTGAAGCCGCAGCAGACGAAAACCCATCGAGCGAAATGGATCTTCAAGCCGCATCAGGCCCTGGATGAGTTCCGCATAGCGCCGATTTGCAAGGAAACGGGGAACATCCTGCAGCCCCGAGCAGCGTTCCACGTCGGCCAGCAAGGCCTGGTGGAATTGACAGCTGAAGTCATCCAGAACGTGTCGCTCCAGACGTTGCCAGATCTTCTCATTCAGTCGATGCGAAGCGGCTTCTGTCAGGACCACCGGTTCACTCAGCCACTTTTCAAGATTCTGCAGCCGCAGCTTCAGGTGCTCTGGTTTCGCATGCGACGCCAGACGCTCTTTCAGTGCAGCAATCTCCTGCGCGATGTGCCAGGCTGATGGGCAGACCTGTTGCAGCAGCCTGGCGATGACTCGTTCCGCGCCTGGTGCGATGGCCGCAAACAAAGCAATGGCCGGCAGCAAAGCGTCCGGCAGTCCGGTTGCCCATGCGGGTAACTGGGGATGGTCGGGTCTTGGTTTCGGAGACAGCGTCACAAAGAGGCTTGTTCGAACGCACCGACGCACTTCCAGCAGTCGTCGAATCGGCTCAATCTCGCCACGACACAGCATTCGAGGAATCAGGTCAGGCCATCCGTGAACGGAAAATTGTCCGTGCAGAATCCGAAGACACCCGGAATAGCCGCGACGATGCTGATCCAGTTGCGACAGCGACTTAACAAGACTCGCGAAGGGATACGCGGCTGAATGCAGTTGCAGGGCGGCGTCAATCGCTGATTCCGTGCAGCAGTCGAACAGCTTCGATTGCCGCAGTTGTTCGAACTGAAAGAACGCTTCGTCAGCATCCGGGAAGACTCGCACAAGGGTTGCAAGCAGTGATGCCTGATCTTCATCAAAGGCGGGATCACCGGCGGAAGCTCGAAGAGTCAGCTGCAGGTATTCCTTCCAGCGAACCCCGCGAAGTTCCACGACAGGAATCATCAGATACTGTCGCCACTGGTTAAACTGGAAATTGGCAAGTCGACGGGTCTGTTCGTGCCACAGTTGAAACAGATGAGGGTCCGCTGCGTTCCGCTTCACATGATCGGCGACAGTCTCAAGGTACCGACAAAGCTGCTGGCTGTTGCCATTGAGCTGCAGCCGCATCGCACTTTCGCGCAGCAGCAACAACTGAAAGAAGAAGCAGGCGGGATCAAACCCGTCGGGACTTCGCACAGCATGAGCATCATCGAGAGCCCGCAGCACCGCTCGAACGCTTCGCAACAGAGTTGGTCGTGCGTATTCGGCCAGTGTGACCAGGTTGGCGAAAATGTCGCCGAAAGGAAGTTCATTCAGCGAGGACTGGTCGAACTTGCTGAGTTCCTGCTGTGCCAGGTCACACCAGGCTTTCTCCTCTTTGCAGTTCCAGTGCCGACCCTGCTGCTGAATGGTGACCAGAATCGGCAGAAGATCGCTCTGCAGAGTTTGCCAGGGCTGTCGATTCAGGCGAACAACTCCGGAACGCAGAAGCAACGGAATCAGTTCCAGAACTTTCCGGCGATGAGACGCTCGGCATGCATACAACTGACGGATGGTGCCCACAAGCTGGCACGCCAGCGATGTGGAGGGTGGCTCTGGAAGCGGTGTCTCACGATTGCGCAGCCAGTTGATCAACCCGGCAACGTACTGTCCGAGACCCCTCACAGGGATTTCGAAGCAGCCTTCGATCTTCAGTGCACCTGGAAGCCAGGACCACGGCGCCCATCCGTCATCTTCGATCATACTGATCAATTGCAGAACCTCGTTATGCCCCACGGTCCGCAATTGTCGCAACCATGAGAGGTTGTGGCATACAAAGGTCAGACGGGATTGTCGAAGCGGGCAGGTTTCATCTGTCCAGGCAATGGCTGTCAGAAGCAATCGTTCATCCGGATCGGCGACTTCCCAGATCGTACGGAAACTGGATGGTGCAGAATCAGGGGCGTCAGCAGAATCAAACGGAAGCTGGCGTTCCAAAGGTTCCATCCGCTGTGATGGAGTGACAAGCGACGATGATCGACGCCGCAGTGACGAACCAGCGCACGATGACAGATGAACAGCGCTGGCCAGTCGCGTCAGAGTCTGCTCCGCACGATCGTACCATGGCGGATCGACGCCCGTCAGTTCCGTCACACCCAACGAGTCGTTCGAGAATGCTCGCTGGCACCAGGCAAGTTTCTTCATCGCCCGGGCCACGAGCGACGAGTCTACTCGAACGATATCCGGAAATCCGCGTCCCGCGATGCACCACGGCTGCCACAGAACGACTCCATCCTCGCTGCCAGCCGGAAAGCCGTGCAGCCAGTGGAGATCTGCTTTCAGAATCATCCGAGCGCGCGCGATGGCGGATTTTTCGGACGATGCTCGTGTTCGTTCCGGACGCATGCGTGGAGCAGAGCAAAGAGTGTTTGCCGGCGGGACCGATCAACCTCGATGGTCCACGGAAGCCGACTCCTGCCAACGACACACGATCCACTCACCCGGTTCGCAGAGTCTTCCGCCCTGACCCTGATCCTAATCTTAATCCTGACCTTAATCTTTATCCCGCCCCGCGTTCATGCTCTCCACCGCTACTCACGAATCGGCTTTTGTTCCCCCAGCAGCGTCATATGCCCTTCGATACGGGCTTTTTCTTTCTCCGGAGCCATCTCTTTGGCGGTGGCCACCCATTTCTTCGCTTCGTCGTACTGACCATTTTCTGCCAGAGCCGCGGCGTAGGTATCGAGCGTGTTCCACTGTTTGTATTCCGTGATCCCGCAGGCCAGTTTGGAAAGTTCCAGAGCCCGAGCGGGATTGCGAATGCTGTCGTCCGGGCACGTTGCCAGCAGCCAGGCCAGGTCATTTGTCGCTTCGAAGGTGGTCGGGCTGATCTTCATGGCCGCTTCAAGGTCCGCGATGGCTTTCGCGTATTCCTTCTTCTGGCGGTACGAATACGCTCGATTGCCAAGAGCATCCACGTACTTTGGATCAATCTTCAGAGCGGCCGTGAAGTCACGAATGGCATCGTCAGACTGATTCATCTTCTGATGCACGATGCCTCGATTGTTCAGCGCTTCCGGATACTCAGGGACCAGTTTCAACGCGGCCTGAAGATCGGAAAGAGCAAGCGGATACTGTTCCTGTTCGATGTAGGCCAGAGCACGATTGTTGAGCACCAGAAAGTTCTTCGGCTCGAGAGCGGTTGCGGCGGTGAAGTCGCGGATCGCCGCGTCATAATTTCCCTGCAGATACAGCGCCTGGCCTCGATTGTTCAATGCACCGACGTTGCGAGGCGACTGGCGAAGGCATTCGGAAAAATCCTTGATCGCCTTGTCGTACTGCTGATGAGCCAGGAAGGCGACGCCTCGAAGCTGATAGTTCTCCGCCGTTCCAGCAGCAACGACTCGCTTCGAAAGTTCATCGATGGCCGTGTCGAACGGAACGGTTTCCTTTTCCCAGAGCCATCCGCCTTTCTCATTGATCCAAAGCCATTCTCCGTTGGTCAGTGTCACGGTGAACACTTCGCCGAGATAAGCCTTCCAGACGGTTGACTGAGGCGTCTTCAGTTCCGCCGCATGCTTTGTGATCATGATCTTCTTGCCGACTCGAGGATCCGCGGCCTGTTGAGCCATGCTCGTTGCCGCAAACACCGTGAAGGTCAGAAGAAAAGCCAAAGCTCGCCGAGACACTGACATGTGCAACGTTCCCATCCCTGAAGTCATTCCGGTCATCAATCAACTGTGCCGCATTGTTCGCCAAACGTCGCCTGCAACGCAAGAGCTTCAAATCGCCCTCGCCCTCGCAACTTAGATTTCCTGTGACAAACAGCAACCGAACTGAGGAATCACATAAGGCAGAGAAAAGAGGCAAGGTAAGATCGAATCAGCCTGGGAGGCTGATCTTCAGCCATTTTGATGTGGAAGATACAGTGACCCTGAAGAGCGTTGCAGGGAAGAACGGAATGGTGGACGAGACCCGCAGCGCAACGACCGGTGATGATTCAGGGAGGATATCACGTGAACACGATTCTCTGGCCCGTGTTTCTGCTGTTGAACGTGACTGCGTCCCTGGTGACTGCCGGAGATGAACTGATCCCGGCGAGAGATCCGTCGGCCATCCAGTTTTCGGGACTGGAGGAGTTTGATCAAGCCAGTATTCGCAGGAGTCTGCTTCGACTTCGAGACTTCCGGAAAGCCCAAACCGGCGAGTTAGATGACACTCAGTTTCTATCCCTGCTTCAATCATTGGTCGAATCCGGTGTGCGAAGCAATGGATTTCCTGAGGCAACGGTTTCGGTGACTCAGGGAGACGATTCCGTGATTCACGTAAACGTCCAGCCAGGTGCTCCGTGGAAGTGGGCTCCGGTACGTGTCATTACATCTGATGAGAACGCGGATGTTTCAGCGCTCCGCCAGTTTTTCGAGAACTGGCAGCACGCCGATTTTCGAGTGGCATCTGGCTTGAAGGGATGGAACCCGACGGATTCCGTCAACACGAGTTCAGGCACTGCGAACGACATTAAGGAACTGGCAGAGGAGGCAGCAAAGCAGGATCTGCGCGAAGGAATGCAGTGCACGGTGGAATTCGAATTCCAGACAGCGACGCGCGAGATTGTGCCTGTCGTTCATGTTTCAGAGGCCGGATTTCATACACTCATCAGCGACATTGTTTTTGAGGGCAACACGATCAACTCTGATCAGGTATTGCTGGACTTTCTGCAGATACCCTCGGGATGTCGACTGACGGGTGAGTTGTCTTCAAAGATCCGCAACAAGCTGCTGGACAATGGCCGCATTCTTCATGTACGCGTTGCGTGCGATGCCCCTTTCGGCGCCGACCATGCTGTTCCTCTGCGGATTTCACTGCATGAGCGTGCAGGATCTGTGCCACTGAATGAGCCGTTGCCGGAATATGAGCAGGCTTTGTGCAGACTGGCTGCATGGATCAGTAACTCGAAGGACGCTGGCATCGATGTGCAAATTCGTTCAGCGAGTTCAGTACCGGCAGAGGAGCTGAGGAATGCGGCAACGGCAACGATCGCAAAGCACTCGCCCGTTGACCTCGGTCAGTTTGATGTGTTGAAGGCATTCGGCATCACCGATGCCCGGAACGGCTCACTGACATGCACGACAGGAAAGTCCGGGTGTATGCTGCGCTTTCAAAGCGGCGATTCTGCAGGCAACGAACAGTGTGATTTCGCAATCGGTATGGGTCCCGGTTTGATTGGCCTGTATGACATGACCGGACATCGCAAATGGACGCATACCGGTGAGTTGCCGTCGATCACGAACCCGATTCACCTTTGCGGCACGACCAATCCGGAATATCCGCGTTCCCTCAAGTTTGGACCAGGCTGGTCCTCGTGGGGAGAACCCGGGTTCCATACGAGCCTGAAGATTGAACCAGCGGCCCTGATATCGTCCCTCGTCACAGATTCAGAAGGCGTACAGGCAGCAGTTGTGGACGGCATTTGCACGATCACCAGTCCGACACTCACGGTTCGATTCGAGGCAGACTCCGGTCGGCTGTTGTGTATGAAGTCAACGGATGAAGTGTCGCAGATTGAACTCATCTGTGCGCCCGGCCTTCTGAAGCAGGAACTGGATGGCGTTTCGTCTCAATTGCTTGAGGAACAGAACATCGCGGGTCGTGACTGTTCGACACTGGTCCGATTCTTTCTGCCCTATATTCGAAGGGGTTACGGCGAGAACGCGGAAGCAAAACTGCTGACGATTCTGGACCGCGCTCTGAGTCAGGATTCGTCACTTGATCGCTTGTTTAACCGGCAGTTCGTGGAGTTACAGGGTCGCGTCTTTTCCATTCCGTCGACCGAGCGGCGAAGCGAAACAGCGAAATCGACGCCATGGTTCCTTCAGTGCATTGAATCATCGGCGGCGCTTGGCTCGCGAGTAGAGCGTCTGACGGCGCTACTCGACGATGATATGAGTGACCCGGAGATTCGCCGTGCCTTTCTTCACGAGTTTCGGCAACACGACAAGATCGGACCTGTTGGCTGCTTGTATCTGTCGTGGTGCTGCAGAGGCATCCAAAGCCAGATCGCGGCTGAAGGCCTGAGACGGCTGAATTATGCCAACTTTCGTCGGGATGCAGACCTGTTTCTTGCCGAGGCAACTGGTATTCGCGATATGGTCGACGAGTTCATCCAGGTGGTCAGAGAAATGACAGCCGATGAAGTGGAGGTTGTGGCGGTTGCGATCGATCGACTCGCAGGGAATACGGAATCGATGGAGCAGGCTGCCAGCATCACGAGAATTCGTTCTGCAGTGGACTATGTGAGAACGCCTGGCGTCACTGCAGATCAGGCGATTGACAGTCTGACGCGCGTCGTATGGGAATCGTTTCTCCAGCAGATGCTGAAGGAACAGCTTTCCATGCAGTTAGAAACCAATCCCAAACGTAATCCCTTCGTCAAAGCCAGTAGTGGAACGTCCACGGATCATTCCAGTCCGAAGCGGAGCGAAGCGCTCCGCAAAAACGCATCAGCATCAGACCCAACCACTTTACTGAACGACATCAAGCCGTTTGAGCCGCCCGTTTCTCCAAATCCGTTCGAGGACCGGGTCATTGAAAGGTGAGGTGGTCCTGGTTTTCTATGCGTCCGCATGACTCGTCGGGCAGATTTGTAATCATGCCGATGCAGTGCCTTAGCTCTTTGCGCTGCGATCCACTTCCAGTCCTCGGTCATTCCAGCCACGGAAGCCGCCGTCCATGGAGATGACGTTGGTGTAGCCCATCAGCTTCAGGTTCAGTGCGGCCAGGGCTGAGCGATAGCCGCCGCCACAGTACAGAACGAGCGGTGTTGCCGGGTCCGGAACCTTCTCTTCAATGTCACGCTCGATGACGCCTTTGCCGATGTGGATGGCTCCGGGAATTCTTCCCGCGGCGTATTCACTTTCTTCGCGAACATCGATCAGCAGGAACTGATCACCGGACTCGCGACGCCGAATCATGTCTTCGATCTTGCATTCCTCGACCTGCTTGCGAGCCATGTCGACGATGTCGACGAACTTTTTTCCGTGAGCTTTGGCCATGGCAGTTTTCAGTTTTTAGTGTTCAGTGTTCAGTTGCTGGGGAAGTTTCGAATGGAGAGTCTAATACAGCAAGGAGCGAATGGCATCTGATCCGAGTGTTACCGTCAGCCAGCTGCCGCTGAGTGCCAGAAGGGACGCGCAGGTCAGCAGAAGAAGAATCTCCGCGGTCTGAAGCAACACGATCGTGCCGCGACTGCAGCCCAGTCGGAACATTGTCAGCATCTCCGTCGCTCGCAGCCGCAGCGACAGGTTCAGCACCAGTCCCAGCAGCAGAAGCGTGACGATCAATGCGGCAACGGAACACGCCCAGACAAGCTGCTCAATCCGAAAGACCATGCTCATCAGTTCGTCGATCACATCGGGTGGCTTGATGCACTGAGCATCCGAGTCGGAACTCTGGAATCGACCAAGAATCTGGATGCGTGCCTTCTCAGTTTCCGGCACCACAATGATGGCGGTCAGAGGAAAATCGGAAGGCTCACCGTGAAAGTGAAACGAGTCACGATTGGCCTCCGTGATCTCCGTGAAGGGCAGTACGCCGGCATTGGCCGTGATCGCGTTGGGATTTTTCCGGTTGCCATTCTCATCGTCTCGCTGAAGCAGCAACGCCGGATCCGTGTTCTTTGAAACTTCCTGATGGCCATGTCCAATTCCATCAATGACCCATGCCGTCTGGACATCGGTAAAGATAGCTTTGTCGTCGGGTGACTGAGTCGGCGCGAGGATGCCGGTGATCTGCATCTTCAGCGGATAATCACCAGCAAGATTCAGCGCGTTTCGAGGAGCCGACAGGACGGAGTCACCGACCTTGAGGCCTGCCAGCCTCGCAAATTCGGAACCCACAACGCATTCGCCGAGCAGTGCGGGCAGGGCACCTTCCACCGGTCGCAGTCCCCGAAACTCAAAGTACTCAAGCGACGTGCCAACAATCGGAGCGCCGTCCAGTCCCGGAGCTGACTGGCTGCGATAGCGAATGTGAAGCGGAATTCCGATCGCGAGACCCGTCTCCGAAGTCTGCTCGAGATCTCTCATGGACACTTCGGCCGGTGGCACCGATTCGAAATACAACGCATGCAGCACAAGATCGATTCGGCTTCCTCGAGCCCCCACAATCAGCGGCGTCGATGCGGCTCGTGCGGAGATCTCTTCCTGAAACTGCCGCAGTGCAAGACGAACGGTCACTGGCAGCCAGATGGTGATGGCGAGGCTGAGGATAATCGTGAGCGATCGTCCTCGATTCCACCACAGCGAATGGACAGCCAGGAAGAACGCATGTCTCATCGCGCCGTCTCCGTGGCTGGAACCGTACGGCGAAGAAACTGCTCGAAGGGAATGACGCGATCAAATCGACTGAGCAATGTGTGATCGTGAGTCACCATCATCAGAGTGGCATTCGATCTTTTGGCTTCCGACAACAGGAGCTCGACAATCTTCTGAGCATTCACGGGATCAAGGTTGCCCGTCGGCTCGTCGGCCAGAACCACCTGCGGAGATAACAAAAGTGCCCGACACAAAGCGACTCGCTGACGTTCACCCTGCGACAGTCGTGTGACGGAGCGATTGGCCAGAGGCATCAGCCCGACCGCCGTCAGCAGCTCATCCGCGCGCTGGCGTATGGCGGTCGTGAGTCGCACTTTCGGATGAATTCGACAGGGCAGCAGGACGTTGTTTCGAACGTCCAGATAATCCAGCAACTGGAAGTCCTGGAAGACGAGCCCGATGTTTTGAAGTCGAAACAAACGACGGGCCGCGTCATTCAGCTGAGTGACCGTGGTGCTTCCTACCTGGACGGTTCCCTGCCGGACTGTCAGAATACCCGCGACGATGTTCAGCAGCGTCGTCTTCCCGGAACCACTCGGACCGACAATCGCAACAGACTCCGCTGTCCCCACGGCAAGTTGCGGGATCTCCAGAGAGAATGGTCCCTCGGGATAGGTGAATTGAATCTGTTGAATGGAAATCATGCAAACTCCAGCCTGCAGGCACGAGCCATGCTCACCCCGCTGACCTGCTGTATCAGCCATTTTGCCCGGACGGGCAGTTGATCGTACAACGTACTTCGTCAGAACATCGGAGAGAATTCTAATGTCCGGTCCCGTGAAGGCGATTCCCGAAGGTTACCATTCTGTGACTCCGTACCTTCTGGTTCGAGGTGCTCAGGAGGCGATGGAGTTTTACGCCAAAGTGTTCGACGCCAAAGAAATCATGAAACTGGTCGGTTCGGACGGCCGAGTCGGTCATGCGGAAATCAGCATCGGAACGTCTCGCGTGATGCTGGCCGACGAACACCCGGAAATGGACTTCCTGGGTCCTCAAAGTCGCAACGGCACAACCGTGACGATCCTGTTGTATGTGGAAAACGTGGATGAGGTTTTCGACCGCGCGATCGAAGCGGGAGCCACGGAACTTCGGCCGCTGTGTGATCAGTTCTATGGTGATCGCAGCGGAACTCTGACGGATCCATGGGGCCACATCTGGACAATCGCGACGCACATTGAGGATGTTTCGAAGGAAGAAATGGATCGACGTTTCCGTGAAATGTTTGAAGAATAAGGTTTCGTACGAAACGGTACGTTCATGTAGCGGCACGGCGCGAGCCGTCCGGTGAATCAAAGGCCGGGGTTTGAGATTCCGCTGAACTGTCACCGGAGGGCTCGCGCTCTTCCGCTATTTGTTGATGATGAAAATGCTCTGTTGCTGCTGGAGTTGTTCGATGTTCTGTCGAGTTGTTCGAACTGTGTCGCGAGGACTGGCTGCTGTGTTGTTCATCGGGGCGTTGTTGTCCAGCGCGGAGCTGCGAGCCAGCGATCCTCCTGTGATTCTGCTCACCGGATTTGAGCCGTTCGGAGAAAAGCGTCCGCCGAATCCGTCGTGGGAAGCCATCAAAACTTTGAATGACACGGAATGGAACGGTCACCGGATTGTGGCGGTGCAGCTTCCCGTTGTCTGGGGCGAACCGATCAGGCAGATTGAAGCACAGATCGATTCCCTGAAACCGGTAGCGGTGTTTTCCTTCGGCCAGGGAGCACCAGGTGCGTTTGCCATCGAGACGCGAGCTCGCAACGAGCGAGGAGGAATTCCTGACAACGCAGGCAACCTGCCGTCTCAGCCATTGATCGCTGGTGATGGTCCAACGGAATACACGTCCGCGTTTCCAGCCGACAAGATCATTGCCGCATTGAAGGAGAAGGGCTACTCCATGCGGAAATCCGAGAACGCAGGACAGTACCTGTGCGAAGAGACGCTGTATTCTCTGGAAGTGTTGAAGCGAAAAAAGAAACTGGCGACTGTGGCGTTTTGCCATGTGCCACCGCTTGGTTCAAGGATCGGTGACAAAGTTGTCGATGCCGCCTATGTGCATCAGTTTGTCGTTGACTATTTGACCGCATGGCAGAAGGTGAATGCAGAGCCAGCCGTCTCCGCAGTGTCTTCGCCGATTACTCTGGTTGCCGCGACATCCGATGAGCCTGCCGCAGAAACATCTTCACCGAAGAACGCGCAGGAGGAGAATCCGGAGAAGCCAGCGGTCGAAAAGCTGATCAAGAACTATTTCAAGTCCTGGTCCGATCAGCGAATGAAGGATTACGGAAACTGCTTTGCGGATGATGCCGTCATTCAGGAAGTGACTCGCACGGGAGAACTCTACACCCAGATGAAAAATCCCTTCGTGACGACTCAGGCCACTTATCACAAGATGGCAATGTTCAAGGCCGTGGAAGTTCCCGTGAAGACGACGATCACCTTCGAAGCCGAGATGGCCCGCGCGGTTGTCTACTGGAAGCTCACCGCTGGTCCTCGAGTTCAGTACGGCTACGACCACTTCACGCTGATCAAGCAAAACGGCGACTGGAAGATCGCAAACCTGCTGTTCTACGGCGTGAAGACGCCGGAGGAGTAATCTCAGCGAATCGTTGAAGGATGCGAGCTTACCGGTATCGAATGCAACCGGACGGCTGCAGGTGTAATTTTCCAGACTTTTTGATCGCCGGAAATCTGTGGTTGTGTTACCATTTCGGAATGAGCACTACGCTAAATGCAGAAGCTGAGGTTCTATCTCGACTGGAAGTGACGCTAACTCCCGCGGGAGCGCGTGATTTGCTGAGCATTCGTTTTTCTGAACGTGACCAGACTCGAATGATGGAGCTGCTCGATAAGGGAAATCGTGGCGTGCGCACTCCTGAGGAGACGGCGGAGGCGAATGAGTTCGAACGCGTTGGCCATTTGATTTCAATGCTCAAGTCGACAGCTCGTCGCACACTCAGGCAATCCTGAACGATGGCAGATAACTTGCGAGCGCGGGTTCAACAGCGAGCCCACTTCCGCTGTGAGTACTGCCGAATGCCGGAAGAGTTTCTCGAACTGGTGTTCCAGATCGATGAAGGCGTCTTTCCGCCACCTGAGACGAAATGAGCGTTTCACACTGGCGATAGCGATCTTCTTCTTGCTGGCCCGCAAACCGAAAACTCCTCGCCGGCAGAAATACTCGTGGAATGGCGTTGAGTTGATGGGTAAATTGCCCTCCCATCGAATTCTCTGCGGAAACGGACGTATTCATGCGACACATTGTCACAGCTGTATTCTCCTGTTTGTTCCTTTTCGAAGCCGCCTGCCAGGCTCAACAGCCTCGGCCGCTGGAATACACTGTCAGCTTTGACGACCGCGCTGCTCATTATGTCAGCGTGACGATGACAATTCCCGCGCCGGCGACCGATACAGTTGATCTGATGATGGCCACATGGACGCCGGGGTCGTACATCATTCGCGAATACTCCCGACATGTGGACCATGTCACCGTCGACTCCACTGCCGAAGTGCCCGTCAGTATTTCCAAGTCCAATAAGAATCACTGGCTGGTCAAATGCGTTCCGGGCAAGGACGTGAGGGTTCATTGGCGAGTCTACTGCCGCGAGATGTCGGTTCGAACGAACTGGGTCGACGATGACATGGCGATCCTCTGCGGAGCCGCCACGTTCCTGACCGTCGCTGGTGCTCCCGCGACGCCTCATCAGGTTCAGTTTCAGCTGCCGTCGCACTGGAATCGCAGTGTGACATCGATGGCGGCCGTGGAAGGCAAGGCTCATACGTATCTGGCGTCGACCTTTGATGAACTGGTGGATGCCCCCGTGCTGTGCGGCAATCCTGTCATTCAGGATTTTGCTGTCGGTGGAGCCGGTCATGTACTCGCGTCGCTGGGCGACAGCAGTCTCTGGGACACCGCCAAAGCCGCCGCCGATGTTCAGCGCATTGTGGCACAGCAGCATCAGTTCTGGGGCACTGTTCCGTACTCACGCTACAGTTTTCTGAACGTGATTGCTGAAGCGGGTGGCGGGCTGGAACATGACAACTCGACACTCATCATGACCAGCCGCTGGAACTTCCGCGATAAGGACAAGTACGAAGACTGGCTGAGTCTTGTCAGTCATGAATTCTTCCATGCCTGGAACGTTCGACGTGTTCGACCGGCAGCGCTTTCGCCGTACAACTACGAATTCGAGAACAACGTGCGCACTCTGTGGGTCGCGGAAGGAATCACCAGCTACTACGAAGATCTGATGCTGGTTCGAGCCGGGTTGATTGACCGCAACGCGTACCTTCGACGTTTCTCAAAGAACATCGAACGGCTGCAGGGGACACCGGGAAGAAGTGTGCAGTCATTGTCCGAATCGAGTCTCGACACATGGATCAAGTTTTATCGACCCGATGAGAACAGCGCGAATACTCGCATCAGTTACTACATCAAAGGATGCGTTGTCGGGTTTTTGATGGACGCAAAGATCCGCGAACTGACTTCCGGTGCGAAGAGTCTGGACGATGTCATGCGGTTGCTGTACCAGCGTCATGCCGGCCCCAAAGGATATTCGGACGCCGAGTTCGCTGCCGTCGTGAGCGAAGTGGCTGGCACGGACATGAACGGCTGGATTGCCGAGCATGTGGATTCGATGAACGAACTGAATTACCAGCAGGCTCTGGCATGGTATGGACTGCAGTTTCCCGACGAGTCATCGAAGCCGGAAGAAGCGAAGGCGGATGCTCCGAAAAAGGGCCCGATTTCCCTTGGGATTCAGACGAATGAAACGACCGGTTCATTGATTGTTTCGGGCGTCACGAACGGCTCAGCCGCTCATAAAGCCGGCTTCAACGTGGATGATGAAATTCTTGCCTTCAACCAGTACCGAGCGAACGTGAAGACTTGGCGAGAGCAGCTGAACCAGCTGGGTGTTGGCGCGAAAGTCAAAGTCCTGATCTCCCGCCGCGGTGAACTTCGCACACTGGAAGTCACCCTCACCACCGAAACTCCCCAGCGATGGCAACTTCGCTTCATCGAAAAACCCACCGACGACCAAAAAGCCCGCACCGAAAACTGGCTCGGCAAATCGTAGGATGGACGCCCTCGTCCGTCTTCCTATTACGAGGTTGATTGGGTAGCACGCCTGAAGGGCGTGTGCTTCTCGGTTTTCAGTGTTCAGTGTTCAGTGTTCAGTGAATCGATGCTGGGGCACAGTGCACTGGGATAACCACGCTGTCCCATGGGCTTCCGACCGCTGCGCGGCACAGGCTGCACCTGTGCTATTCGATGGTGGCTTACGATTGCTGTTGGTCAGCGACTGCGATTATTTAGTCGCACATTTTTTTGTCAGACCAAAATCATCGGCGCGAATTTGAAGAGCGATGCGAAGTGAATCGCAGACGGCCGAGGGCGGCCATGCTACTTCA
>VFQT010001918.1_pt1 | contig 22934 bp, 15 predicted proteins | sample 3512381 | NCBI WGS metagenome assembly VFQT01 (sample SAMN10412376, study PRJNA504923) | tailings metagenome | isolation source: Relicate 2 Philex TSF3 active mining site | place: Philippines: Tuba, Benguet | collected 2017-08-29
ACGTCGGCGGTGGGGTCTACTACCTCCCGTGCCGGTTCGTGGCGACGTCGTCGACCTCGTGCGAGGCGCCGTATCTGGCGATCACCCGTCTCGACGGCACCGCACTCACCGATGTCGAGCTGAAGTTCCGACGCAAGCCGGGCGCCGACCCGACGGCGCGCATCGGTGCGGCCGTTCTCAGCGGGTCTCTCACATCGTTCGAGCCGGCCGCACCCGGTCTGCGCGACGTGGCAACGGTGCGCATGTCGGCAGTCGAGACGCACCACTACCAACAGGGCGCCGACGGGTGCCGCGGCTGGGTGGTTGCGATCGATGCCTGTGTGATCGGCGACAACGCCACCAGCAAGTCGATCAACAACGTCGGGTTGCTCCTGCTGCCCGGCATGCGCAGTGCCGTGGTGCCACCCGACATCGTCGACCCCACCTGCAGCACGTTGAACCCCACCGGCAATTGCATCGTGAACGTTTTCGAAGACGCGAGCATCGGCGGCTGGGTCGACACGAGCGCGTCGGTGTTCGGTCTCGCATCCACCGATCGTTTCACCGGAGCAGCGCAGTTGAAGGTGGCCGGACCGCACTTCAAGGCTCCAGCGACACCCGGGGGAGCACCCTCGACAGAACTGAATCTTGCGACGTTCCGCACGTATCTGCCGACTGAGTTCCTACGGTTGTCGTTCGGTCTCACGTCGAGCCAAGCCAATGCAACGACCCTCCCGGTGAGGCGGACGCTTGGAACATCGTCGACAGCACCAGCCACCGTGTACGTGCCGGTGGAGGGCGGTTTGCGTGTCGACACGACGGGCATCGGGTTCTCGGTTCCCACCGTCACGATGCAACGTGTGTTGGTGGTCAAGCGGGGCAAGAAGGTGACGGCATCGAGCATTCTTGCTGCGGCCGGAGTCTCGTCGTCGACCCAGTTCGGTGCGGCGAAGATCACCGTCACGAAGGGCTCCGGCATGACACGGACCGGAACTCGTTACGTGTTTTCGAAGGCCCGCACCGTGAAGGTGACCGTGACCTACCGCTCGACGAAGAAGACCACTGCAACGCGACTACTGACGGTCAAGGTGTCGAAGTAGGAGAGGCGCCGCGCATGTTGTGGCGGACATTCAACGGACATCTTCTCTGGTGACACACCCATCGGCGATACTAGAACTCTCATGAGCGAGTACGGCAACAGTTCTTCATCATCTGACTGGTCGTATCTACGAACCCAGCGGCTCCGGTGGGACTTCGTGAATGCTCTGGTCCGTGCTGCTGATTCACATCGCAGAGGGTCCCGCCTCGGGTGCACGAATGATCGCTGCTGTGCACCGCTGACCGAGATGTATCCGTCTCTCGGGCTGGCAATTCACTGGTATGCCGATGGGTCGGCACGCCTCGACTACGCAACGGAGTTTCGTGAGGTGGCGACCGAGACCATGCGGGATGGAATGTCGATGATCTCCACCTACGCCGAACATCAGAAAGGCCATCCGCTCGACGGTTTCATGGAAGTGCCGTTCGCGATCGGTGGCGTTGTTCATTCCGGATATTTCACCCGTGGTCATCACGATCGATCACGGGATGCCCATGTGTCCGATGAGCCATCAGACGAACGCCGCGAGCTGCTGTATGCGTTCGCGTGCCTGGCCTTGCCCGACGAGCACCTCGACGCTGTCAGGCGAGGATTCTTGAAGGAAGATGTGGTCGACATCTTCGAAGACATGGTCGACGAGAAGGTCCACGCAGACATGTGTGACGCGTTCCACAGCAATGGGTACGTCGTTCCGAAGATGACTCGCCAGATGAAGCAACAACTCAAGCCCATTGCTGGCGGTTATGGCTCCGGCATCTGGCCCGACCTGGCACCGTACGACCTGCAACTCGCTCCCCGCGAAGTCCTCGAGCGATCGTCGGTAACCGGCGGACTCGCCTATTACGCCCATGAACTCGAGACGATCGTCGAATGTTTCGACTATGCCGAACGTGGAAACGGGTACGGAACAGGCATGTGCTTCATCATGCGCAGCTACTCGATGTTCGTGAGTCAGCAATGCTGGGAGAATGGCAGCGGGATGTGGAATGCCTGTACTGAGGCCTACAACACCCACGTGTTTCCGATTCTCGACGACCCGTCACACTTCGGTCGCGTGATGGTCGTCTTCTCCGACTTCCGTGATGCCGCGTACATCGTGAGCCCGATTGAAGAGTCATGGGACGAGTACGCGCCGATGAGCGCCGTCTACACCCCTCTTCCGAACCGTTACGGAATTGTCGGGGTGTGGAAGAACTATGACGAGAGTCGCTATACGCCACGGTCGCTAGACCAGATCATCGAATGTGGTTACTCCGTCGGTGTCACCGCCGCAGCCCGGTACCTGAAGGACTGCCTCGCAGCCGAGAAGCGCCGCCTCTAGGGTCGGCGGTCACCTTCGCTGTGGCGTCAAGAGCCCTTCGAACATCCCGGCCCGGGGCCGAGTGATGAACGGTTCATCGTGAATGTGACCATCATCCACGTTCACTTCGAGTTCTTCGTTCAGTTCCCGTAGTGCGATCTCGAGGTCGGTCCGCGGGCGCAACACGGCAGAGATGGAACCATCGGCATTTCTGCTCATCGACTCGACTCCCATGAGGTGCCACACGTAGATGGCCGGGAAGTAGCCCTTCCACAAGTCCTTGTCGAGATCTGGTTCGTAGGGTTCCTGGTCGGCGTAGAAGACGATGTGGCTCAGACGTACCGCATAGAAATAGCGGATGAGCGCAGTTAGCACTTCGGATTGCGGATCTGGGAAGCCACTCGACTCGGACGCCAATTCAACACGGCGCTCATCACCGTACTGAACTTCGCCGCTCCATGCATGGGTGAGGTCGAGACCATGTCCTGTGTCTTCGAAGAAGTTCCAGAAGATGTCGGCGGTCAACTCGAGGGTCGCCAAATTCTCAGAAGTCGGCAATTCGTCGTGCTCAACGTCGACCAATTCTTCGTAGAGGAGACCGAAGAGCTTGAAGGCCGGCGAATCCACGAAAGTTCGCATGTCGGGATGCGGGGTGAACGTTGCCTCGACGCGTGAACGGTCGATGACTCGCCGGAACGTGAGCCCGGTGGCGACCAACGACAGACAGAATGCGGTGAAGACGACGTCCTCATCGTCTTCTGTGCCTCCGATCTGATGACGCTCGAAGACGAACCATTCGGGGTCGCTCATCATGTTGTCGTCCATTGTGTGTGCCGTGAAGACGAGAGCGGCCAGGCGAAGTAGAAGTGTCTCGTGTCCGGATGGGTCGATGTCCCCGACGGTCATCACCGCTGGCACAAAGTGATCAGACGGAACCTCGTCTTGTGTGACAGTGGCGAGCGGAACGACTCCCGGCGTGCAGAGACCTGTTGGCTCACGCTCGACCGGGACGGAGTCGAAGTCGGTCTTGGTCGCCCATACGCCGGTCGGCACCGTGAATCCGCGTGGCCAGACTGTGGTCTCGTCGTGGATCACTTCGTTCCAGTAGCACCGCTCAAGGGTTGCCCCAGTGAGGTCGGCACCGACGAGGTTCGCACGATAGAAGACGGAGCCTGTCAGGTCGCACGAACGCAGTGATGCCCCCGAGAGGTTGCTCTCGTTGAAGTAGCACTCACGTAGCGAGCTCCCGGTGAGATCGACATCTGACAGGTCGAGATTGCGCAGCATTGCGTCGACAAGCTTCACTCCGGGGACGAGATCGATCGATTCCCCCTTGATCGTGGTGACACGCATGTTGTGTCCGCGTCAGCGGGGGTTGTGCTTGGAGCCGGGTTTGCAATGTGAGCAGAGCGACTTTCGGTGCTTCACCAAATCCTCGGAGACCTGCTCGATCGGGGCAGGATTTCCCCCGCGATCGACGACCCGTTGCTGACCGAAGAGAAGGTTTGGGCAGTTGGGACTGAGGTGGTAGTCAGTGCCGTACTCCGTCTCATATGCCGGTCGAGACACGGCTCGATCTTCCACTGCACCGAGGCAGATGGGGCAATCCTCGGGGAGGAAAGCATGCCTGCAGGGCTCGTCGAGCCAGGCTTGGAAAGTGGTCGTCATCTCGTTCCTCGTGGTACCGCGCTACCCGGGATGAGGTCGACGCAACCGGAACATATCACCCGCAGGACAGACTTTCTAAAGTGCGTTGCAATACACAACTCGCAATAATTTCTGACGCAGTACACGTTGGCGGCGTAGTGACTCAGGCCAACTCATGTGAGGTTCATCGTAGTGTGACTCTTGATGTCGGCACTTGAGGGAGTCCACGCGTGTACATGGAATTTGATGCCTTGGCTGCACAGCGGATTCTGTACTACGTCTACGCGCTGCGGGACCCGAGGAACAGAGAGGTCTTCTACGTCGGCAAGGGTGAAAAGAACCGCTGGTACCAACACATCAAAGAGGCTGAGACGAAGATCGACGATCCGAAGCTCAAGTTGCAGCGCATCAGAGAGATCCACGCTGCCGGTCACGATGTCGAAGCGTTCATCATCCGTAGTGGAATAGCGTCCGAAAAGCACGCGTACGATGTCGAAGCCGCGGTCGTCCATGCATATCGTCTGCTGGAGCGTGCGGGTAGTCCGTTGCCGCTGAACCTCACGAACATTGCTGAGATTCATCATCCGGAGCGTGGGCTTGCGTCGATCCCCGCGATGCAGTCGCTCCTGAATGCTCCGCCTGCACCCGAAATCACCGAGCCCGTCGGCATTTTCAAGATTGGTGTGAGGTGGTATCCCGACATGTCAGAGGAACAGGTACGAGAAATCACCTCTGGCTGGTGGCCCGCATCTCGAGTCAAGAAGGGGATGAAGAACGCAAAGTACGCCTTTGGTGTCAGCGACGGGATCATTAGGGGCATCTATGCGATCGACGAGTCACTCTGGCGAGAACGGGTTGAAGGTGATCGTGATTGGGAACACGACATCGGAAAGACTCCGCGTTGGGGGTTTCCCGGGTGTGGGCCCGCGCACGAGATGTCTCGTTTCATGAACACGAGCGTCAAACATCTGTTCAAGAGGGGCGATCAGAATTCGGTGAAATTCATCAATTGCGATGGATACAGGTGATCGGTCCGACGCCAGACAGAACTAGTGTCTCCAGTGCGGTATGGCGACTCCACCAGACGATGTGACCCTGCAGAAGCTCACAGACGCCGTCCGCGCATTCGCTGAAGCTCGTGAGTGGAGCGAGTTCCACAGCCCGCGAAACCTCGTCCTTGCACTCGTCGGTGAGGTTGGTGAGTTGGCGACAGAACTGCAGTGGGTCACAGACGACAAGGTCGAAACCCACCTGATTGACCCGCCGAATCGCGACCAGTTCGCGTCTGAACTCGCCGATGTTCTCACCTATCTCCTTCGACTGGCCGATGTGACCGGCATCGACCTAGCAACTGCTGTGTTGGCCAAACTTGAACTCAACGAACAGAGATATCCCCTCGACAAGGCTCGTGGGTCGTCTGCGAAGTACACCGCTTATGAGTGAGATCTGGCTCCGCTCAGACCACGATTCGTGGGTTGGTGCGCTCAGTGCCGGCCAGGAATCGAACTGGGACATCTGCACAGAGCGAGCCCTGTGGGGAAGCGGCGCCAACTCTGCCGGTGGTGTTCGCGCAGGGGATGAGTTTCTCGTCTGGAAGAGCGGGTCGGGTGGCGGCTGGTTCGCCCGCTGCATTGTGACCTCTGACGCCCGCAAACCATCAGCGGTCGACCCGGCGCCGTGGGATGACGGACGCGACTACAAGTGGATCTTCAATATTCGCGTCATCAAAGAACTCGACACTCCATACAACCCGGGCTCAGAAGACAATCACCAGAAGATCACGAACATCCCGAACATCAGATTGGGCCAATTCCCGAGACTGACCACAGACCAAGCCGACGCAACACGATCGTTCTTTGGTTTGTCGAACCCCCCAATGAGTGTCGAAGACACCATCGAAGACGAGCTCGACGACGCACACGAACGGGTCCTTCGCCTCAACACCATGGCCGGGCCGCGCCACGTTCAGCAACTGGTCAATGCCCGACGGGGCCAGGGAGTCTTCCGTTCCAACCTGGAGAAGATCGAAGACCATTGTCGAATTACCGGTCTTCGCTCTGTGCGGCATCTTCGGGCCAGCCACATCAAGCCGTGGCGGGTCTCAGACGATGACGAAAAGATCGATGGCCACAACGGCCTCCTGCTCTCGCCTCACTGTGATCACCTGTTCGATCGCGGCTGGGTGACTTTCACCGATGAGGGGGTTCTGGTCCCGTCGCTCAAGCTCGAGCCCGAGGTTCTCGTCTCTTGGCGAATCGAACCGCCTACGAAGCCCAAGCAGTTCTTGGTGCGACAGATCGAGTACCTGGAGTACCACCGCGAGGTTGTCTTTCAGAACTAACGGCCGGTTCTGTCACGTCGACCACGCCAGGAGTTGAGCGTTCCGCGCCTGGTCGTCCCGGCCCTACCGGTGGCCCATTCCAGAAAGGGCACACCCTCCTAATACTCTTGTGACGGCGCTCGAAAACCTGGAAATGGGCGCAACATGAAGGGGTTGGCGCAATGCTCGAATTCTCAGACCTCACGCCCGGAGTCAGGGTTCGCGGTCTGTTGGCAGGGTCTGATGTCACGATCGTCGCTGTCCCCGAACACAACGGTGAAATTGCGAACATCGTGTTCTCTGATGATGCAGGTAACTACAGCGCTCGGCTGGTCACTCGAAAAGACCTCGAGTCGATGGAGCTCGCGAATGCGACACGGTGGTCGTTCGATGCACCGGGAGACAAGTTCAAGCTTGCCTCTGAAGCGCGCCGTATCCAGCTCGCCCATCTCTTCGACCCGTACACCGCAGTTGCGTCAGCCACGATCGACCCGCTTCCGCACCAGATTGAGGCTGTCTACGAGCGACTTCTTCCGCTTCAGCCGTGCCACTTCCTCCTGGCCGACGATCCTGGAGCAGGCAAGACCATCATGTCTGGTCTCTACATCCGCGAGCTCATGCTGCGAGGAGACCTCGACCGTTGTCTGATCATCGCGCCCGGAAGTCTCGTGGAGCAATGGCAGGATGAGTTGAATGAGAAGTTCAACCTGCGGTTCGACATTCTGAGCCGCGACATGGTGGAAGCAGCCGTCACAGGGAACCCCTTCACCGAGCGCAATCTGCTGATTGCCCGCCTCGACCAACTCAGTCGAAACGACGAACTGAGGGCCCGTCTTGCTGCCTCCGATTGGGATCTCATCATCTTCGATGAAGCCCACAAACTCTCGGCTCGTCTCTACGGCGACGAAGTCAAGCGAACGTATCGGTTCGAGTTGGCGGAACTCGTGCGCGACAAGACCCGCAATCTGCTCTTGTTGACCGCCACACCACACAACGGCAACAACGAGGACTTCTTGCTGTTCCTCACACTGCTCGACCCTGATCGTTTCGCCGGTCGACTTCGGGCAGGAAAGCCGATTCCTGACATCAGCGACATCATGCGTCGTTATGTCAAAGAAAATCTCCGAACGTTCGAAGGAAAGCGTTTGTTTCCGCCGCGAATTGCCACAACTGTTGCGTACGACCTGTCTGTTGAAGAGGAGAATCTCTACGAGGCGGTCACCTCGTACATCCAAGAGGGAATGAACCGTGCCCGAGAGATGGAAGGTGGCAAGGAGAAGCGACGGGGTCTGGCAATCGGTTTTGCACTGGCCGCGCTTCAACGAAGACTCGCGTCATCGCCGGAGGCGATCTACAAGTCGCTCGAGCGTCGTCTCAACAAGATGTCTGCACAGCTCGACATCGCCAAGAAGGCGGGGCGTGACCTGGTTGCAAGCGGGCCGATCCAAGGAATCAATGATCCTGACGGACTCGACGAAGACGACTTCAACGAAGACGAGTTCCAGAAACTCGAAGATGAGGCCATTGAAAACGCGTACTCCGCAGAGACCGTCGCCGAACTTGAACGTGAAGTCACTGAGCTGAAGATGTTGGTTGATGAAGCGGCGAAGGTTCGGGCACTCGACACTGACAAGAAATGGAGCGAACTCCGCAACATTTTGAACGGTGACGAGTTCAACGACCCTGAAGAGGGACGAAAACTGATCGTCTTCTCAGAGCATCGAGACACGCTCAACTACCTGCACGGCAAGATCAAGACGTTGCTTGGCAATGATGCAGTCGTTGTGATCCATGGCGGAATGCGTCGTGATGAACGACGGCACATTCAAGATCTGTTCCGCAACGACGCGAAAGTCAAGGTCCTCATCGCCACTGACGCAGCAGGAGAAGGTGTCAACCTCCAGCGCGCAAACCTGATGGTCAACTACGACTTGCCATGGAACCCCAACCGTATTGAGCAACGTTTCGGACGAATTCACCGCATCGGGCAGAAGCAACCGTGTCACCTCTGGAACTTGCTCGCACACGGCACGCGTGAAGGAAAGGTCTTTGAACGGCTTTTCGCAAAGATCGAAGAACAGAAGGGTGTCTACGGCGAGCAGATCTACGACGTTCTGGGCGACTCAGAAATCAACCGCAGTCTGCAAGATCTTCTCATGAGGGCAATTCAGGAAGATGCCGACCCCAAAAACATGAAGTGGATCGACGAGGTGGTCGACGACCAAATCGGTGCACGAATGAAAGAGGTTCTTGAGAACAAGGCCCTCGCGGAAGATGTTCTTGATGAAAGCGGAATCCAGTCAATTCGTCGTGAGATGGAAAAGGCCCTCGCGCGAAAGCTTGCCCCCGGCTTCATTCAGGCCTTCGTTGGTGCGTCCCTCGAGGATCTCGGTGGCCGCATGGCAACCCGGGAAAACGGCAGGTTCGAGATCACACGTGTTCCCGCAGCGGTGAGGTCTCAAGAGCGGGTCATTGCGGCTGGTGCGCCGATTCAAAACGTGTATGAACGCGTGACCTTCGACAAGAACAAGGTCAGCGTGCCCAACCACAACGTGAAAGCTGATCTGGTGACGCCGGGCCACCCACTCTTGACTGGACTGATCGACACGGTGCTCGAGAAGTACGGGCCGTGTCTGAGCGCCGGAACCACATTCGTCGATTCGGGTGACCAGAGCACCGAGCCTCGGGCGCTCGTGTATCTCGAACACACCATTACCGACGGTCGAATTGAGGCAGGCACCCGCAAGGTGGTGAGCCGGAAGTTCCAGTTCGTGGAAGTCCATGCAGATGGACGTGTCACCGACCCTGGTGCCGAGCCGTATCTTCAGTACGACCCCATCAGTTCTGAAGCCCTCGCACTCATCTCGAACGTCGACACGTCATGGGCCAGTGGCGGCATCGAGGCCGCAGCAAAAGAGTGGGCCATCGGAAAACTTGCGTCTCCTCACTACGACGACATCGCCACGGTCACGTCTGCCCGTGTGGAACGTGTACGCAGAGCAGTGGTGGAGCGTCTCGATTTCGAGATCCGCTACTGGGACGCCAAAGCGGCCGAACTGAAAGCCAAAGAGCTTCAAGGGAAGGCAGATCGACTCAACAGTGGCAACGCTCGCCAACGTGCAGACGCTCTTGAGGCCCGCAAAGTCAGACGACTTCGTGAGCTCGACATCGAGGCCGACCTGATGAATCACGCACCAACCGTGGTCGCTGCAGCGTTGGTGATTCCGCAAGGGCTTCTCGACTCTCTCGCCGGGCATGCGCCGAACGTCATTGATCAGGAAATTGCCGTCGAGACCGACAAGGTTGCCGTCGCGGCCGTCATGGCAGCCGAAATCGCTCTTGGACGTGTGCCCGAGGAACAGGTGCACAACAACCCTGGGTATGACATCTTGTCGACAGACCCGGTCACAGCAATCTCGTACTTCATCGAGGTGAAGGGGCACCGTCCGGCAACGGAGGAGATCAAGGTGCGGGCGCGGCAGATTCGTATGGCAAAGATGAACCCTGAACGGTTCAGGCTTGCGGTCGTGTCGGTGCCGAATGACGCCAAGAACGATCGCAGCACCGTGCGGTATCTCGTTCGCCCGTTCGACGACTACGAGCCCCACTTTGCACAAACCTACGTGCCTCTCAATGTGGAAGCCCTTCTCAAGCAGGCAGTTGACCCGGTATGACATACAAGAAGAAACTCATCGAAGTTGCGATTCCTCTTGGGAAGATCAATGAGGAATCAGCAAGAGAAAAGTCGATCCGACACGGGCACCCGTCAACGCTCCATCTCTGGTGGGCACGGCGCCCACTTGCAGCGGCTCGTGCAGTTCTCTTTGCGCAACTTGTCGACGATCCCTCGGCACACCCTGACAAGTTTCCGACCGAGGAAGATCAAGATGTGGAGCGCCAGCGACTCTTCGACATCATGAAGAGACTGATTCCGTGGGAGAACTCGAACGACCCGACGATTCTCGCTGAGGCACACGCCGAGATCGTCAAGTCATGCGATGGCGATCTTCCGAAGATTCTTGACCCGTTCGGAGGCGGAGGCGCGATCCCTCTCGAGTCACTTCGTCTTGGACTGCCGACATACTCCGGCGATCTCAACCCTGTTGCCGTTCTTGTTCAGAGAGCAATGATCGAGATACCCCAGCGTTTCGCTGGACGACCACCGATCAACCCTGATGCTGAGTCAAAAGCGGTCTGGCAAAGAGCAGAGGGCTTGGCCAACGACGTCGAGTACTACGGACGCTGGATGCAGGCCGAAGCCAAGATGAGAATCGGAAAGTACTACCCAGATGCAGTTCTGGATGATGGCTCTACTGCCACGCCGATTGCGTGGATTTGGGCGCGGACAGTGAAATCGCCAGACCCGTCGTGGCCAGGCCACGTTCCATTGGTTCGTTCTTGGGAATTGGCGAAGAAAGCTGGCAAGCCGACAACTTGGATCGAGCCGGAGGTCGATGCTGCCTCGAAGACCATTACCTACACGGTTCGCGTTGGCGGCAAGCCCATCAATGGCACGGTCGGCCGCCAAGGCGGGATATGTCTCGCTACTGGCACGACGATTCCGTTCAACTACATCCGCGAAGAAGGACGAGCTGGACGAATGGGGACCTGTTTGCTGGCGGTAGTCGCAGAGGGAATGGGAGGCCGCAAGTACGTCTCTCCTCAGCCTGAGGCTGCGATAGTCGTACCCGCAATTGACCTTGATCTTGGTGAAATTCCCACGAACCCACGAGACTTCAAGACCCCAAACTACGGAATCGAGCGGTGGGCTGGTTTGTTTGCACCCCGCCAGCTTTTGGCGTTGACAACATTCTCTGATCTTCTCGCAGATGTTCGTGAGAAGATTCTTGAGGATGCAGGTTCGCTGCACAGCGATGGAATTCGGTTGCGCGATGGTGGAAGCGGCCGGGAGGCATATGCCGATGCGCTGATCACATATCTGGCGTTCGCCATCGATAAATGTGCTGACTACTGGTCCAGTATCTGTAGCTGGCACAACTCGCGGGAACTGATTCGTAACACCTTCGGAAGACAAGCCATTCCGATGACATGGGATTTCGCTGAGACTAATCCTTTTTCTGAATCGTCCGGAAATTGGATGGCCATGGTTGTGTGGGTGACCAGGGCAATTCAGGCGTTGCCTCGGGGATCGACTGCAAACACGGCTCAGCGAGATGCAAGGGCACGAATTGCTGAAATCGGACAATGTGTGATTGCGACAGATCCGCCATATTACGACAACATCTCGTATGCAGATCTTTCTGACTTCTTTTATGTGTGGATGCGACGAAATCTCAAGGATGTGTGGCCTGACGAGTTGTCGACACTGCTGACACCAAAAGTCGAGGAACTCATCGCGAATCGATATCGCGCCGGATCCAAAGAGGCCGCCAACGCCCACTTCGAACTGGGCATGCAAGGGGTCTTTCAACAGGCAGCATCACATGCTGACGAACGCTTTCCCGCCACGGTGTTCTACGCATTTAAGGCAACGGAGTCATCGGACGATGGGCAGGTGTCCACCGGCTGGGAGACGTTTCTTGCCGGCCTCATTGAGGCTGGATATGCAATTACTGCGACCTGGCCCATTCGAACAGAGATGTCCAACAAGGTTGGGATGAACAGTGGTGGAAACATGCTCGCGTCGTCGATCGTTCTTGCGTGTCGAAAGCGATCGGGCGACGCGTCCATGGCGACGCGTGGTGAATTTCTGGCTCGGTTGAGGCAAGAACTCCCTGACGCGGTGCGTCTTCTTCAGGCAGAGAACATCGCACCAGTCGACATGGCGCAGTCTGCGATTGGCCCGGGAATGAAGGTCTTCTCTCAGTATGCGAAGGTCGTCGAAACGGGTGGCAGTGCCATGTCGGTGCGAACTGCGCTCATTCTGATCAACGAAGTGCTGTCCGAAATTCTGACTGGTGAAGAATCAGAGCTCGAAGCCGATACTCGGTTCGCGCTGACCTGGTTTGAACAATTTGGCCACAACCCGGGCCCGTTCGGGGATGCTGATGTTTTGGCACGGGCAAAAGACACCACGGTTGAAGGTGTGTGTACCTCTGGAATTGCAGCGGCTCGAGATGGACGGGTCCGTCTGGTGGAGCGCAAGGAGTTGCCGTCGGATTGGAACCCCGCCACTGACTCTCGTCTCACGGTGTGGGAGATCACACAGCACTTGATTCGTGTCCTCGATTCTTCTGAGGCAGATGCTGCAGCCATCTTGCGGAAGGTGGGCGGCGGGCTTGGCGATCGTGCCAAGCAGCTGGCCTATTTGCTGTATGGGATTTGCGAAAGAAAGGGCTGGGCTGCCGAGGCTGGTCCGTACGACATGCTGGTCAAAGTCTGGCCCGACCTTGTTCGGCTGGCCGCGAGTGATGAGCAGCCACGTCCACGCGCAGACGATGACGGTCAGCCGGAGATCGACTTTGGCGGTGACATGTGATCGCCAAAGTCAAGGCCCGCTCTCAGCTGGTTCCTCAACAATCGAATGTTCTGCATCTCAATCCGCGAGATATTCGGCGCGTAACATGCCGCCGCGCTTTCTGTAAACAGCTGACAAATTGCATTGAGGGACTCTCAATTAGAGCTATTGGGACAGTCGAGGTGGTGGCCTTCGTATGACATACAAGAAGAAACTCATCGAAGTTGCGATTCCTCTCGCGGCAATTAATGAGGAGTCAGCAAAGCAAAAGACAATGGGGGCTGCTCCACACCCCCAAAATCTTCATAGATGGTGGGCCCGGCGCCCACTTGCGGCGACTCGCGCTGTTCTCTTTGCACAACTCGTCGATGATCCTTCGTCACAACCTGACAAGTTTCCGACCGAGGAAGATCAAGATGTGGAGCGCCAACGACTCTTCGACATCATGAAGAGACTGATTCCGTGGGAGAACTCGAACGACCCGACGATTCTCGCCGAGGCACACGCCGAGATTGTCAAGTCATGCGATGGCGATCTTCCGAAGATTCTCGACCCATTTGGAGGCGGAGGTGCGATTCCTCTCGAATCACTTCGGCTTGGACTGCCGACATACTCCGGCGATCTCAACCCAGTTGCTGTTCTTATTCAGAAAGCGATGATCGAGATTCCCCAGCGGTTCGCTGGGCGACCTCCGATCAATCCTGATGCTGAGTCAAAAGCGGTCTGGCAACGGGCAGAGGGCTTGGCGAATGACGTCGAGTACTACGGACGCTGGATGCAGGCCGAAGCCAAGAAGAGAATCGGAAAGTACTACCCAGATGCAGTTCTGGATGATGGCTCTACTGCCACGCCGATTGCGTGGATTTGGGCGCGGACAGTGAAATCGCCAGACCCGTCGTGGCCAGGCCACGTGCCTTTGGTGAGATCATGGATACTTTCCAAAAGAGCAGGCAAGCCCACAGTGTGGATTGAGCCAGTCATCGAAAGAACCTCAAAATCAATTCGATACGAGATCAGGACGGGCGGCGAAGAATTTGGGCTAGCCACTGTCGATAGGGGGAACGGCGTATGTCTCGCCACAGGTGCTCCGTTCAAACGAGAGTATGTCGTAGAAGAAGCCAAGGCAGGTCGCATGAAGCATCAATTGTTGGCGGTTGTTGCCGAAGGTCAGACAGGTCGGGTCTACCTGCCCCCCAGATACCAGGCGATTGATGACATTCCTGAAACTGAGATTGACCGACCTGCCATCGCGTATCACCCCCGTAATGTCTCGCCAGGTATGTACGGGCTCGAATCTTGGATGGATCTGTATACGCCACGTCAGCTTTTGGCGTTGACAACATTCTCTTATCTGCTCGGAGATGTTCGAGAGAACATTCTCCGCGATGGACTTTCACTTGGAAGTGATGGAGTTCGGTTGCGCGATGGAGGCAGCGGGCGGGAAGCATATGCAGATGCGATCGTTACCTATCTCACATTTGTGATTGATCAGTCAGCAGACTTCTGGTCCTCAATCTGTAGCTGGAATTCGCGGAACTCGCAGTTAAGGAACACGTTTGCACGACAAGCGATTCCGATGGCATGGGACTTCTGTGAGGCCAATCCATTCTCAGGGAAGATGGCGAGTTGGGCATCAATGTTGAAGTCGGTAGTCAAAGGGATTACGTCTCTACCGGTGGGCCACGAGGGGAACGCAGCACAGCGAGATGCAAGGGCGCGAATTGGTGAGGTTGGAGAGTGTGTGATCGCGACCGACCCGCCGTATTACGACAACATCTCGTATGCCGACCTGTCTGACTTCTTTTACGTGTGGATGCGACGAAATCTAAGGGATGTGTGGCCTGACGAGTTGTCGACACTTCTGACACCAAAAGTTGAAGAACTGATTGCAAATCGATATCGCGCTGGATCCAAGGAAGCCGCTCATGCACATTTTGAATTAGGGATGCAGGGCGTGTTCCAGCAGGCAGCATCACATGCTGACGAACGCTTTCCCGCCACAGTCTTTTACGCATTCAAGTCAACTGAGTCATCGGACGATGGGCAGGTGTCGACCGGCTGGGAGACGTTCCTCGCCGGCCTCATAGAGGCGGGCTATTCGATCACGGCAACGTGGCCAATTCGTACTGAGATGATGAGCAAGATCGGAGTTGGCGCTGGTGACAACATGCTGGCGTCTTCAATTGTTCTTGCGTGTCGAAAGCGATCAGGCGATGCACCCCTGGCCACGCGCGGTGAGTTTTTGGCTCAGTTGAGGCGTGAACTTCCTGAGGCGGTGCGACTTCTCCAGGTAGAGAACATCGCGCCAGTTGACATGGCGCAATCGGCAATTGGTCCGGGAATGAAGGTTTTCTCTCAGTATTCAAAGGTCGTCGAGATGGATGGAGGTTCGATGTCGGTGCGAACTGCGCTCATTCTGATCAATGAAGTGCTGTCCGAAATTCTGACCGGTGAAGAATCTGAGCTTGATGCTGATACTCGGTTCGCCCTCACCTGGTTCGAGCAATTCGGCCACAACCCGGGCCAGTTCGGGGACGCTGATGTTTTGGCACGGGCAAAAGACACCACGGTTGAAGGTGTGTGTGCCTCTGGAATTGCAGCAGCTCGCGATGGCCGAGTCCGTCTGGTGGAGCGTAACGAGTTGCCATCAGATTGGAATCCCACTACTGATTCTCGTCTCACGGTGTGGGAGATCACACAGCATCTCATTCGTGCCCTCGATTTTTCCGAGGCAGATGCAGCAGCGATCTTGCGCAAGGTCGGCGGTGGGCTTGGTGATCGTGCCAAGCAGCTTGCTTATCTGCTGTACGGGATTTGCGAAAGAAAGGGCTGGGCGGCCGAGGCTGGTCCGTACGACATGCTGATCAAGGTATGGCCCGACCTTGTTCGGCTGGCCGCGAGTGATGAGCAGCCACGTCCACGCGCAGACGATGACGGTCAGCCGGAGATCGACTTTGGAGGCGACGAGTAATGGCAATCAACAACCGTGACCGAGTCGACAGGGCGCTCATCATCGTCCGCGACGGAATCAGGCAGCGGTGCCAGGAAGTCTGGGAAGCCGCCTATGGCGCTGACTGGGCTGCAGAGGTTCATCGGAAAGATAAGGCGGCGAAAGGTCTGCCTGACCTTGACGATGTGCTCTTCTACCTGAAGGGCCTCCAGAACACCTGGATGGAGTGCTGGAACAACGGCAAGCTCCATGACTCCGCGCGGAACTGGGCAGGTGAATTACGGAACATTCGAAATGATTGGGCTCACAGCAAGGCGTTCACCTCTGAGCAGACGCTCCGCATGCTCGATACATCAGAGCTGCTGCTCCAAACCTTTGGGTCTGCCGAGCATCTGTCGTTGATTCAGCAGATGAAGAATGATCTTCGGCGACTTGTCGTGGATGAACAATCCCGTGCCGAGGTGCGAAAGGTTGCGTCAAAGGCAACCGAAGGGGAGCCTCTCAGAGGGCTGACGCCGTGGCGCGAAGTCATCACTCCGCATGATGATGTCGCGACTGGCCGCTTCGAACAGGCGGAATTCGCCGCCGATCTCCACCAAGTGGCCACAGGAAACGCTGACGATGAGTACCAAGACCCGGTCAAGTTCTTCGGGCGCACGTTCCTGACGGCCGGTCTCTCTGATCTGCTGCTCCGGGCTGCAACTCGACTGGCGGGGAAGGGTGGCGACCCGGTCATTGACCTCCAGACCAACTTTGGTGGTGGAAAGACCCACTCGATGATCGCTCTCTATCACCTCGCGAGCGGCACACCAGTGTCGTCGATGGGTGATGTCGGGTCGTTGCTTGCTGAGAAGAAGATCGAGCTTCCGAGCAACATCTCGCGAGCGGTGTTGGTGGGCCAGATGATCAGCCCGTCAAGCCCGCGTGAATGTGAAGAGGGAGTGCGTGCCCACACGCTGTGGGGAGAGATGGCGTATCAGCTCGCTGGGCGCGAGGGATACGAAATTGTCCGGGCAGACGACGAGGCGGCGACAAACCCAGGAGACCGTCTGCTCGAAGTGTTCAAGCTTGCAGGGCCGTCAGTCGTTCTCATTGACGAATGGGTTGCCTATGCACGACAGCTGCCCAGCAGAAACGATGAATCTCGTGTCAAGGGTGGTGATTTCGACACCCAGTTCACATTTGCGCAGGCCCTCACCGAGAATGCCGCGAAATGCAGGAACGTAGTCGTTCTCATCTCGATTCCGGCAAGTGACATTGAAGTTGGCGGGGAGAAAGGTCGGGAAGCGCTGTCGCGCCTGACAAATGTCGTCAAGCGAGTATCGAAGCAATGGGCTGCAGCCACAGACGACGAAAGTTTCGAGATTGTGCGGCGTCGACTCTTCGAGCCGATCTCGGCCGACAACGCCAAGAAGCGTGATGTCGTGATCAATGCGTTCTGGGAGCTCTACAAAGACAAGGCATCAGATTTTCCTTCTGAAGTGACAGAAGGTGATTACAAGCGCCGCATGCAGTTGAGCTACCCGGTGCACCCGGAGTTGTTCGACCGCTTGTACCGCGACTGGTCGACACTCGATCGTTTCCAGCGCACCCGTGGTGTCTTGAGATTGATGGCAGCGGTGATCTCTGCCCTCTGGCAGAAAGGTGATCAGAATCTGCTGGTCATGCCAGGGAATTTTCCTCTCGATGATCCCCAAGTGGCCGCAGAGCTTCTTCGGTATCTCGACGACAGCTGGGAGCCGGTCGTGCGTTCTGACGTCGACGGAGCCAACTCACTCCCGTTGAAGATCGACTCTGAAGTGAAGAATCTGGGTCGCTACTCGGCCACCCGACGCGTCGCACGGGCAGTGTTCTTGGCGTCTGCTCCTCGTGACGAGTCAAACCCAGGAGTCGAGTCGACCCGGGTGGTGCTGGGATCAGTCCAGCCCGGTGAGTCACCTGGATCATTCAGAGATGCGCTCGGCCGACTCTCGAACATGGCCACATATGTCTACGTCGATGGCACCAGGTACTGGTATTCACTGAAGGCCAATATCAATCGACTCGCTACTGAACGAGCAAATTCGAACTTCAACGATGATGCTGCCGATGATGAAATCAAGCGTCGGCTCCAGTCGAATCGTCAATCGGGTCCGTTTGCGGCCGTGCATGTCTTTCCGGAAGGTCCGGGTGACGTCACTGACGATGACGATGGTGTGCACCTCGTGGTGTTGCCTCCCACGCACTCGCACGTGCCGAACACCACCGATTCCTCGGCACTGCAGCTCGCGGAGATGATTCTGAACCAACGCAGTGCAGGACCGCGAGTCAATCGAAATCTTCTGGTGTTCGTGGCAGCCACAGAGGCGAGATTGTCCGAAATTCGCCAAGCAGCGCGCACGTATTTGGCGTGGAAGAGCGTCGAAGATGACAAGGAAAAGCTCCAACTAACACCCAATGACGTGAAGCTTGCTGAGACGAAGATCAACGATGCGAACACCACAATTGACCAGCGAATCTTCGAAACCTTCCAGTCAATCCTGGTGCCATCGCAGCAGCCAGGAACCAAAGATGTCGTGTGGGACATACCGAAGACATCGGGAACTGGGTCTCTGGCCGAACGTGTTGCCAAGAAGTTGGAGAGTGAAGAGAAACTGATTGCTCGCTACAGCGGTACCCGTGTGCGGATGGATCTGGATCGCATCCCCCTGTGGAGCGAGAATCGGGATATCTCTGTCGGAGAACTCTGGAAGAGATATTCGCAATTTCCGTATCTCCCACGGCTCGCAAGTCGGGCGGTTCTTGACCATGCCGTCAGTACAGGCGTGTCGAGTCTCGACTGGGAAAACGAAACGTTCGCCGTTGCTGATGCCTTCGATGATGGCCAATGGAAAGGCTTACGCGTTCGTGAACAGGTGGTCACAACTCCATCGATGTTGATAGTCCATCCCGAACCTGCTCAAGCCCAGTTGGTCAAGCTGCAGCCAAAGGGACATGAACCGGAAGATGGTGGCGGCAACGAAAGGGACAAGGGTGCGCCCGGAGGCGGACAACCCAAGAAGCCACCAGTAGGCGGGGAGGCACCGAAGCACTACTTCGCAACTTTTGAACTCGATCGTGTCAGAGCGATCAAGCATCTGGAGAGCGTCTTGGAGAGCGTTATTGACCATCTTTCGAAGTCTCCGAACGCGACAGTCAAGCTCGTTCTCGATGTCGATGCGACATCTGACGGGTTTTCTGATTCCACGGTGAGAACTGTCCGTGAGAACGCTGGTCAACTCGGCGCAAAGAACAGCGAATTCGACTCCTGATCACAGGTCACTGTGTTTGGTGGCCGATCAGAGGACGATTGGCTCCGCTGAAGGCGATTAGCGATCCCAGCCCTACTCAGTGTGAAGCGCGAGGAAGAAGTCGCGGTGTTCTTGCAGCAGCGCTTTGTCAGGCCGGTCATTCGGCCGCTTGGGAATGACGGTCAGTTTCGTCTGGTGAAGGGTGCCGTACTCCGGGACATCGCGCAGCGACGAGTTGATCTCAACGATGTATCGATTATTGATGGTGAGAAGCCCTCGATCGAACAAATTGTGAATGTCGGCCCGGAGAAGTAGCCCATTCGTGACGGCATGGTTTCCTTGTGTCCGTACCGGCCGAATATGGGCCGCCTGAAGAACCTCATCGACAGAACACCCTGTCACAGCGCAACTGTTGTCGTAGGCGCGCATCAGCTCTGCTCTGAACTGGCTCTGACCCAATCGTTGTACCACGTCAGATGTTCTGAAGCGGACGTCTTCCTGCTGCTTCTTGAATGATGCGGGAATCTTCCCTTTCAGCCATTGGTCGAGGACCTTTGTCGTACGCGCATTTGCAGCTGTCACACTTGAATACGGAACCTGACCGTGGGCGGCGAGTGGAATTGGGTTCTTGATCAATCTCTTGGTGAGATCCGCATCCCAGCGGATCTTCACTGAGTAGCGACCCCAGTTCCGGTTCCAGCGTGGTGTGTGAGCAACTCGTCCCACGGCACAGATGGCGCTGTGGGGGAGAGCGAAGTGGACCCATATGAAGTCGTCTACTTGAAGGGTTGCAGCATTTTGTGCGACACCCCATTCATCGAGACGCTCATAATCGAGAGTCGACAGGAAATTCTCTCGTGATGTCGACAACTGTCGACCGGGTAAGCCGAGGGTGTAGCCGGCTTTTGGGTTCAGCGGATAGAGAAAATGGCGTGGATTCGTGGTCACAATTGAGACTGTAGTGACAATTAGATTGAACAAATGAGCCGCAAGAAGTTCCAATTTGATCTCCCACTCAGCGACGTCAAGGGCATGTGGGAGCGCGGCAGGATATTCGGGTTCGAACTTGTGCGAATTGGAGCGTGGAAGTCGGCGCAGTCGGTGGCGTTGTTGACTGTCAACAGCGAATCGTTCATCGAATCGTGCACCGCCGATGCGATGGCTGTGATTCGGCCATTCAGAGAAGTCGACGTCATCCGTGACAAAACTGACTGGGATGAATGGCAGAACTGCGTTGCGACTGCAATCGGGCGCAAGAAGCAACCACGGTCGGGTCTCCTTCGGCTCGAGGGGGTCGGATACCCAGTTGCGACAGCAATCTTGTCAATTCTCGCTCCATCGGCCTTCCCAGTGCTCGACAAGTGGGCGATTTCTGCGGTCTTCGACGTCCCAGTTCAGGAAGCCTCACAGGGAAAATGGCACCGTGCTGCGATGTACACCGAGTACTGCAGACGACTGGCAACAGAAGAGCGTCCTGAATTTGATCCAGGCATGAACATTCACGGCCGCGATGTGAAGATGATGGAACTCGGTCAAGCGAAGGCCAAACACTCGTGACGTCTGAGCCATTTCGCAATGTGCGGTGAGGTATTGACAACTTTTGCGATGTCATGAAATACTGAGGGAAGAGGCAAAAATAAGCCTCTCACATGAAGACGACACGAGGGACAAGGCCCTGTGACTGTCACCAACCCGACTCCAAGGGTGGTAATGCCTGCTCCATGTGCAACTAGCTGAACAGTTGAAGGAGAACAGAGTGAAAAGCGCGTTGATTGATGATGAATCGTTGCGTCTTGAGGACCATCTGAGATTGATCAAGGAATCGATTGATGTCGAACTGGAGGATCACGCCGACGAATGCGCCGGAGCAGCCAGGTGTCTCATCTGCCGGACTCGGGCCGACGATGAAACGGTGAATCGAATCGCGATCGCGCGGCTCGAATACGCTCAGAAGGTCCTCCCACTTGACCGAAATGGCCGGGGCGGGCTTTGTGTTTACTGCGGTGGAATCTCCGATCAAAGGGACCATCTTCTTCCCCGTGGATGGACCGGAGAGGCGATTCGCCGTCTCGTACCGACAGTTCCTGCTTGTGCCCACTGCAATCGGACGATCAACGACCATCCCAGCCCGTTGATCGCCGAACGTTCATCTCATGTCGCTTCTCGAATCAGATTGAGAGAGGGCATGAATCTTTCGAGGAGTGAGAAGACTGACGAAGAACTTGAGGAATACGGGCATCGACTTCGCACAATGCTGCGAGCGAAGCGGTTCCAGCGACAGGTCTTGCGAGCTCGGTTGATAGTTCTCGATCTCGGAGGCCTTCCTGAAGTGCCCGAGGAATGGCGAGCATTGCTTGCAGAAGGCGAGTACGTGAAGATCGTGAGCGAGGCGAGCTGATTTCCTGGATTCACGAACGTTGGCACTCATCTCGTGACGTCCCGTGGTGGTTCTTCCGAGTGCGGACTGCGACCTGGCATTATCGAGATGTGGAAATCAATGATCTGCCACGGCGGCACTATTGGCTGATGGTGATTGAGCTCGATGATGTTGTTCCACGGAGGCATCCTCAAATGCCGAATCTCTATGTAGCCAAAACCGTGTCTCCGCCCAGAGAACGATTCGCGGCAATTGACCGGAGCAAGAAAAAACACTGGTACTCGGCTCACATCAAGCGGCTTCGTGAAGATATCGCTCCGGCGGAAAGCTACGAGTCTGAGGAAGAAGCAAGGAGGGCATGTTCTGATCTGATCAGGCAGCTGGCTAGCGATGGATACACAGTGAATCAAAACACCCAAGTGTGGAATGTCTACGTGATTGAACTTGATCCAACTGCAGTAGATGACCCAGGCAAGGGGTATGTCTATGTCGGGGAGACCAGTCGTACTCCCGAAGAACGATTTGAACAACATCGAACCGGGGCTCGGAACCGACGCGGTCCGCTTTATTCATCCGTCGTACGACGACACGGAATCAGGTTGCGGCCAGACCTTGCTCCTCAGGAGAGGTTCTTCGACTCGGAGTCTGCGAAGCGTGCCGAGAGAGAGCACTTCGAGTTACTGAAATCCATGGGATTCAACGTGAGAGGAGGGCATTAATGGATCTTTCACCGGAAGCTGTCGCGATTCTCCAGATCTTCCGAGATCGAGGTTGCGCAGAAGGAGAGATACTTCCGTTCACTGAATTCGGTGATGCCATTGTTTGGGATGGTGGAGCGATCAAGAGAGAAGAAACTCGGGCTGGACTTCGTGAGCTAATTGATGGTGGCTACGTTCTGTAACACAGCGCTGGACTGGCCATCACTAGTAGAGGTCTTGAACAAGTCTCAGGGTTCTGAGTTCGTTGTTGATTGGTTGGCCTCCTGTGGGCGACGCGGTTTAGCTCGGGTTGTCCCCGGATATCCTTGTCCCTCGGTCGGGTCGACCCTCCGGGCGAGCAACGCTTGAGGGTTCGGCTCCGTCCCCGCGCCTTTAGGAGGCGGAGCGAAAGTCCCCAACCCTTCGTGGGGCAGTGTCAAGGGATTCCGCCAGTTACGCGTTTGGGCGATTTCGGTTACGGGCGTCATACCGCCGTGGAATGCTTGTCGCTAATGGACAATGCACATACCGCTCTATTTGTAGGACTTGGTGGCGTTCTGGCGACTGCATTTGCTGGAATCATGCCCTCTGTCTTCTCGCATCGCCTGGAGAAGTCCAGACTCAAGGAATCCAGAGATGAGCATTCGTGGCAGCGGCGCCGGGCCGAGATCGAACGGCACCTTGAATTGTCGGATCGCGCGCTCGACACGCTTGTCGAATTTCTGGGGTACGCCGATCAACTCTCCCGAGGGCACGATGTGGTCATCGCACATCATGCCCGAAGTAGTCGATTGCGGGCTGTCGCTGAACTGATCAAGTTCTGGGTAAGCGGATTAAATGGTTGATCTTACCTTTGCATGAGAGTGAGACAGACCGG
>VFQT010001919.1_pt1 | contig 22922 bp, 19 predicted proteins | sample 3512381 | NCBI WGS metagenome assembly VFQT01 (sample SAMN10412376, study PRJNA504923) | tailings metagenome | isolation source: Relicate 2 Philex TSF3 active mining site | place: Philippines: Tuba, Benguet | collected 2017-08-29
CGAAGTCGAAGCCGCCCTCGATGACGTCTTTGTGGATCTGCCGGATTATCTGTAACCGGCTCAGGATTCCGGATCGCGTGTGCCGACGTCTGAATCAGCAGATGTGATCGCTGGAACTGCGCTGCCGCCTCAAAGGGGCCTACTTCGCTCCGAGAGGTTTGGAGACGTGCTGATGCATGATGAGCCATTCTGCATCGAACTTCTGCAGGCAGAATGTTGCGCGGACGGTGTCTTCAAACTTCCGGCCCTTCGGAGTTGTACCGCCGCATCGAATGAAGGCATATGCAAACGCCACGTCGGAACCGGCAGTAATCTTCAGGTTCTGCAATTCAAAAACTGTGGATCCTACTGACTCGGGTTGCCAGGCGTCCCAGCTGGCCTGGTATTCCGCAGCACTGGTGTACTGCATCGGTGGCAACACATCGAAGATCGTCAGGTCGGAATGATGGTTGGCGAGAATCAGATCTCGTTGGTCATTTTGAGTATTGCGGGCCCAGTCCAAAAGTAGAACTCGGATAGATTCGGCGTCGGTCATGTGGATTTCCCATGAGGAATCAAGGGTGGGCGATTGAGTGTCTCGATGCATCGGACTGAACGAAACAACCTTTGTAGATTCAATCGAGTCAGTATGGTTCAGGATTCCGGGTCGAACATGATTTCGCGAACCTCCTGAGCACAGCGGCATGCCTTTGCAAATCGAGCGGCCCATTCGAACGCGTCGTTGTGAGTGGCCACTTCGATGAGGCAGAATCCTCCGATGACGGCCTTCGTTTCGGGGAACGAACCTTCGGTCACTGTACCGTCGGTCGCTACGATGCTCGACGGCTGACGAGCAACACCGGCGCCGAAGATCCAGATTCCTGCCGCTTTGGCCTGACGCACAACGGCATGTGCGGCGTCGGCGACGGCGGGCAGTTCCTGTTCCGGAATGTGGTCCATCGCGCCGTCATCGAAGGAAATCAGAAATCGTGGCATTGGCGTGTTCCTTTCACACAGACACCTTTAGGGCCGAGGCATGAAGGTACGAATGCTGCCAGCACGGCATCAGCCAGGCGAGTACCAGCAGCATTCTTCAGTGGTCTCATTCTGCAGACTGCCCAGTTGTATCAAACCAGAAAACACCCCAGCCGTGTCCGTCGAGATCATAGAATCCGTACTGATACATGAAGCCGTGATCTTCCGAAGGATGGGCTTCCGAACCACCGGCCGCGATGGCTTTTGAGACGATTGAATCGACCGCTTCGCGACTTTCGCATAACAGACTCATCAGTGAATGGCACGCCTGACGCGGGTCGACAATCTGCTTCGGAGTCAGCTCGCTGAATTTCTCATGCGTTGCCAGCATCAGGTGGATCGCGTTGCTGATATCAAAGCTCGATGTCGTTTCACCGCTGAATTGTACGTTGAGTGGCAAACCGAGTGATTCGTAAAACCTGGTTGAGTCCTGCAGGTTACGTACAGGGAGACTGATAAAGATCTGAGAAGGCATGAGAGCTCCAGCGGGTACTGATGAAATGGTCGGCTGAACAGGGTTTCTGCGAATAGTCGTTTGGGAAGTCTGCAAATCGACAGGTGAATGAAAAATTTCCAGCCTGCCGGTTTTCCTCAGGTTTCGCAGAATGTTCCCCTGAAACGGCGTTCGACCGCGGGGCGCTATTCGAAATTCAGAGATTTTGCGGATGTCATCAGACGTTGAAACCGCTGGTCGTCGTGGAGACCGGCAAGATCCGGGTCGGCGGTCATCGACTGGGCCAGCGACGCATCCCTCTTCAAACTCTGTGCAATCAACTTCAAAGCTTCCTGCCGGTGAGCTTCTTCCTGTTCGCCTTTCGCGCTGAGAGCGTAGATGCAGGCGACCATGTAGCTGAGGAAGGCGTCTGACGACAATGATACGGCGTGTTTTGCATCGGAGATCGCCTTTGCCGAGTCGCCGCTTCGAGCATACAGAACTCCTCGGCCTGCCCAGAGGAATTCATCTTCTGGATGTATCTCAATTGCCTGGTTCAGGACTCTGATTGATTCTTCTGGCTGCTTCAGGTACTCGGACAACACCATGGAGAGATTTCGAAAGGCGTCGTGTGAGGACGGATTCAAGTCCAGCGCTTTGCGAATTTCGGTGGCGGCAAGTTCGGGATTGTCGGGAAGTCTCGCGAGTCCTCGCGCGACCCAGCTGCGATCGTCTGATGGAGTCAGCAGAAGGGCGGCTTCGCGCACCTTTCTGGCATCGTCCGTCCGTCCCATCTGTTCCAGCAGGTCGGCTTTTGCAAAATGAATTCGGGTCTCGGGGAATTGATGCTCGATCGCCTTGTCGTACGAGGACAATGCGTCAGTGAGTCTGCCAGTGCCGGTCTGTGCCAGAGCGAGGCTGAACCAGGCGTCAGCGGCGTCCGGACGCAACCTGAGAGCCGCCTCGAAATCCAGCACGGCCAGATCAAACCGCTCAGACTTCAGGTATCCGAGTCCTCGCTGCAGCCTTGCCGCAAAATCATCCGGCCTGAGTGCAAGTGCCGCTGTCAGAAATGGTTCGGCCGATTCACCGATGTCCTGGGCTCTGGCCAGCATGCCGAGGAGTAAAGTGGATTCGTAGAGCTCCGGGTTCTTCTGAACGACGGGCCGAAGTGTCTCAGCGGCTTGCGAAAACCTGTGATTCATCGCGAGCTTCAGGGCCTGAAGGTAAGGGGCTGCGGGAACATCCGTTGATGCTGACAGAGCCGATTTGCCTTCCAGTGTCTCTGCAAGGCCTTGCAGTTCTCTGAGTGCCTCCCTGGCTGCGATCAACTGTGAGGAAGTCACATCCTGGTTCAGGAGGAGCAGATTGTACGCGTTGAGAGCGGAACGAAGCTGAAGGGCCGCTTTGCTGCGATCGGAATCGCCAATCGCCGCCGAGAATGCATCCGCCTTGAAGCCCGGCGCGACTCGAAGCAGTTCGATCGCGGATCGCTGAAGTTCCGAAGCGTGCAGATTCGAAGCGACTCGAAGATACTGCCACACGCCCAGGGCCAGGACCGCAGAACAGAGCAGCGTGACAGACGAAATCGACGTGATTTGGGGATGTCGTCTGGTCCATTTCTGCACGCGTTCTTTGATCGAACGATTTAGAGCGAACTTCAGAGGACGCGAAGTCAGTTGACGCCCAAGGTCTTCAAGCAGTTCGTCTGTCGACTGATATCGTGATGTCGCCTGAGGAGCGAGGCAGTGCTGCACGATGGAATCCGTATCCACAGAGATGTCCCGATTGAGCAGGCGGGGTGAGACATCTGCAGTGCGGCGTTCCATGATCATCTGACGCCGATCGAGTCCGGCATCCGTGAAGGGGCGCTGCCCGGTGAGCAGTTCGAAGAAGAGCACTCCAAGGGAGAAAATGTCGGAACGTTCATCCACGCGTTCCCGCGAGTCGAGTGCTTCGATCTGCTCTGGACTCATGTAGGGCAAAGTTCCGCCTGCCGTCGCATCGTCCGCCTGATGCGCTGACAGATTGAAGTCCAGGATCATTGGCAGACCATCGGATGTCAGCAGCACATTAGCGGGCTTCAGGTCACGATGCAGAATGCCTCGTTCATGAGCATGGCGAAGACCTTCGGCGATCTGCTGTGTGATCCAGACCGCGGCAAGTTCGCCATCCAGTCCCATTAACGGAGAACCTCGCCGCGACGCCCCATGGATCGAATCGTTGCCGGCAGTTGCGGGAGCGGCCTGCTCCGCCGACTGTCCTTCGACCTGCGTTCGTAAGCGGGAGTCACATCCCTTGACAGTGCTGAGCAGCATCTCGCCGCTTGGTCGACTTTCTCCGCCCTGCTTTCCTGGCTCCAGAACGTCTCGGAGCGTTGCAGAACCGAACCACGGCATGCACAGGACGCTCAGGTCATTCCAGTCATGGACGGAATACAGGGGAACAATGTTTGTGTGCTGGAGACGAGCCAGCTTGTCTGCTTCCTTCAGACGTCGGGAGGAAAACTTGAGGACGACATGACGTCCGGACAGAGATTCCTGGCGAGCCAGATAGACCCTGGAGAATGCTCCTTCACCGAGCGGAGCGACAATCTCAAAGTCCAGCAATCGCGTTCCCGCGGAAATCTTCATCAGTCGTCCGCGAGTCACGTCGTCGCCCTGGGATGAAGAGAGCCCGGAAGAATGTTCTGAACTTCGGCCCAGTTTCGGCCAGCCCGTCACATTGATGCCATATCGCTCTGCATACGATTGTGGAGAAACAGTGAGCCCCTGCTGACTCGTCAGGCGGTATTCTTCGAAGGCAAGTGGCGCAAGGATGGCCGGATCGTCAAACAGGCCTGGCCATGCGGAGCGATAAGATTCCAGGCTGACGCTCCCACCCTGCCGCTGATTCAGTTCCATGTCAATGCGAATCAGTTCCTGAAGCGTCATGAGCCACTGCGGGTGGTTTCTCTCAGGAAGATAATCGGCCAGCTGCACCTTTTGACCTTCGATGCGAGCATCTTCATAGGCGGAGATGAGTTCTTCCGAGATTCCAAAAAGAGAATTCACTTTGGGATCCACAACAATGGCCTGCAGGTAAGAAGTGTCGGAAGTTGAATGTTCGACGTCAGGAAAGGTCGCCGATCTGCTGATGCAGAAGCTCGCGGAATTTCTGCAGTGTTCGTTCCACCGTCCGAAGTGATCGTTGAGTCCGGTCGGCAATCTCGGTCACCTGAGCACCATCTAGACGAAGACGAATGATCTCGCGCTGATTCTCCGGAAGCTGTTCGAGCAGTTCATCGATGACCAGACGCAGCGTCGTTTCCGCGACCGACTCTCCCGACGATGAAACCTGTTGCGCGCCTGCAGGCAGCTCGGTCGTTCTGTCGATGGATCGCTTGTCTGCGCGATGGAAGGCGGCAGCATCCCGGATTTTGTTCAGCCCGATGACGAGGAACAGCTTCCAGAGTTCATCTCCGTCAGGAACCTGATAATGACCGTCTCGAGCCCGACGAAAGAACGTGCGGAAAACGGACTGAACAATGTCCTCCGGATCAAAACGCGTCTGGAGATCCGGGTTGGTTTTCGCCATCGCCAGTCCATACAGCCTCTGTGCATAGCGAAGATATATGCGCGTGGCGGCTTCCTGTTCACCGCTGCGATAGCGTCGCAACAGCGATTGGTCGGTCGGCTGGGATTCTGAGTCACTGCTCATGGAAAAGACTGAGTTTGCAGGCGTATTGCTGATACTGACGGAGATCTCCCTGTTCCTCAGAGTCTGCCTGGAGTAGCGGATTCCGCGGGCATCAGCCGCCACGATTTTCTTCCATTCCGAACGTCGGAACAACCGGAAAACTGGCTTCATTGTGCGATAACCCGATGTTGACAGAGGCAGGAAGGGTGGGAGTCTCTTCATTTGGTCCGCAGCGAAATCCCAAAATCGTTGGCGGGTTCGTCTGTTCTTCGTCGCTACTCACAGCAGAGGCGACCTGAACAGCCTGAGGCCATCTGAACGGGTCGAATGATCATTTCTGAAGAACCAGACAAAAGGGAAGAACAATGAACATGCTGCGACGACTGATGACGATTGGAGCTTTTGCGGCTCTGGTACTGACCGCGGTTCCTGCGGAAGCCAAGGGGCCAAAGTTGCTTTTGACTGCCGTGATGACTCCGGCCACAGGTGCACCAGCGAGCCTGAAGGGGAAAGGGAAGTTCGATCAGAATCCTTCTCGAACCAACTTCTCCGCGGAAGCCGAAAACCTGCGAGCCTACAACGGGCAGGTGGCGTCTGTCTATGTGAACGGGACTCTGGCTGGCACGGCAACGATTACTCTTGGCCGCATGAAACTTGAACTGACAGACGAACGGGGCGGTTCCGTGCCTGTTGTGAAAGAAGGATCGCGGATTGAAGTCGTGGTGAATCTGAAAACGATTCTGGCCGGGACGTTCAAGGCCGGTAAGTAATCTGTCCTGCATACAGCCCTGGCAATTGCAAAGGCTCTGAATGGCAACGTTCAGAGCCTTTTCTTTTGAACTGATGGTTGTTGCGGTGTTGGGTGATGCGGTTTCGGTTGATGCTGACTTTAGATGCGATTGATGTGGGGGAAGGGAGGAGGAAGCGACTGAGGACAGTCGCTCTACACTGGGGGACGAAGCGACTGAGGACAGTCGCTCTACACTGGGGACGAAGCGACTAAGGACAGTCGCCTTACAATGGGGCTCCGAAGTACCAGTACCAGTCCTGAAAGTCGATGAAGGCATGCACAGGATCAGGGGCGGGCTGATATGTATAGGGGTTTTCTGTCCCCGAAGCAGGGGCGAGGACTGATGGAGGAGTTGTTGAAGGCGGCGAATAGGTGACGGACTGATCCACTGGCGTACTTGTTGGCGGAGCCTGATTGACTTTTGTACCAATCGGACCAACGGGATCAGAGACGACGGCACCCAGCAGGCGGAAGGCAAGCGAATTGAAAGGTCCTCCGGTCTGAGACACGCCGTTGATTCGCAGAAGGTACTTTCCGGGAAGCAGCATCAGACTGCTGGATGTGCGAGTGGATTCGTTGATCGAGACGACTCGATGAAGTTCTTTACCAGACGCGTTGTAAAGAGTCGCCTGAACGGCCATCGACGGTGTTGACGTTGTCCGGCTGTATCTGGCGGTTTCGAGCGCGAAATTGAAGAGCATCGTTTGCGTGACAGTCATTTCAAAGAACTGTCGCGACGATGAAGAATTCAGTACGCCGCGAAGAAGCTGATGCTGGGGCTCTGCGGCATCAACGAATCGAGCTTTCAGAATGTAGTTGCCCGTGTTGTATCGATTCCCATCCGCCGCAGCGATGACTCGCAGGTAGTACTTTTCGTTAGCAGCGACCCCCGGAATCTGAATGGAGACAGATCCGTTTCCATTTCGCAGAATGGTCGGAGTCAGGAACTGAAATGACTTGTTGTAAACGGCGACGACGGGCTGCAGCGCCTGAAGTTCCGCGGCGTCAACAGTCACGGACAGAACACTGCCGGTGGTCAGAACGGACGGGCTGGTGATTGCATAAAAATCGTTGTCGATCGTGTCAGACAGAGTGCCAAAGAATTCGTATCGAAAGCCTTCTGCAAACCCGGGAGCGGTCTTGAGTGTCGTGGCCGTGCGAATCGTGTCATTCGTGTGCAGGTCGTCCAGAAAGACGGCGCTGCTTCCGCCTTCAAACAATGGGGCGTACGCAGTGGACTTCAGGAAGTCGAAGTTCAATCTCAGCACTTCGTTCATGCGAGCATTGCTGGTCGTATTGATGTTGTCGAACGTTGTCAGCAACGCATAGCGACCGGTTGTGAAGGGCTGGTTGCCAGCGGATCGATTCACCTGGACGTACACAAACTGTGAGACAGACGGGATCGTCACGGAGACATCGTGTCCTGGCCACATGCCTCGACTTGTTCCAAGAACCGCACCGTTCTGATCCAGAATTGTGAGTGTCGCCTGAAGCTGACTGAGCCAGCCGGTTCGCAGACGTACCGTGACGGGTCCGTTGTAGTCCGCGACTTTGTCGAGCACCCAGTAGTCAACGTCGCTGGATGTGGAAATGTCGCCGTAATTCAGCAGAGGGTATGTTCCCGAGTAGCTGCCATCGCGCATTTTCGTGGCGTCGCGCAGAGTATCATTCGTGACTTTGATCTCGTTGCGATCAACTCGTTCTCCGTGAATCGCTCGAAGCCGACTGATATCCGCAGCGGTGGGTGCCGCCGGAGTTGATGGTGAATTCTGAGGATACATCGGCGACAGCGGATCGGTGCTGTGGTCCAGTCCGAGTGCGTGGCCGATTTCATGGATCGCGACCGCTTTGAACTGATCACCGCTGACGGGACGAAAATTGCTGTTAAAAATAATGTCGCCCGCCCAGGTTCCCGCCGCTCCGCCGGTATGAGGAACCGAAACGGCAAGCACGTCGGAGGACATGCTGGCCGCTCCGATTCGAATATCACCGAACCGCAGATCTCCCTGTGTTTCGCCGGGGGCACCCATGGCCAGGCCGCGGTCGTTGACAAATCCAACATTGATGCCTGCGTGTTGAGTCCACGACTGAAAGGACTCCAGCAGCCATCGGCGGAGCTGTGACGCATTACCGATCCCGGAGAAGCTGGACTGGAACGTGCTTGGCTGCCCTGCGATAAGTGTCCCGTCAGGAACAATGCTGAACGTCAGGTGATCCGGCCGGTCCCAGGAGATCGCGGTCATCAGCTCGCGACTTTCCAGTTCGTCCGCAACCATGCAGACAGGCAGCGTCCGTCCAGCAATCCGTCGTTTTGCGCGTGCTGGCCTCCGGAAAGTCTTTAGCCAGTCGGCGACATAGAGGCGAGATGCTGTTAATGAAAGTCTCAGAAATCCGCTCATAGTGCAGGCTCAGAAATTGTTCCTCGGACTGTGAAGGCCCGAACAAAACCGACGCGCAGCATGGTGCTCGGTCAGACCTTTGTCCACAAGTGAGGAGCGGCAAACTTCCCGAAACCCGCCACGCAATTTGGAAGAAAGCGAAAAATACTTGGAAGCAGTGTGGTCGGACTTACCCCCATCGGGGTACATGGCTTTTCATGGTGTTTGGGGGTATCCAATTCGTGATTGCGGACAGCATCCAGTCATGATGGACCTTGCCACTCGCTGACGATGATAAACCAAGGACTATAACTCCTGCCAAGGTTGGATGCTTGTCCCTTTCTTTGACTCAAAGCCAGAAATCCATCGGAGGCGCAAGCTAAGTGAATTACTAACGGACCAGTGAGACCGCGGTCACGTTGAAGCCATCTCCGCTCAGAAGTAAGGCACGTTGTGCTTGATGAGGGTCACCGTTGAGCTCTTGCGTGGCTCCTTCCACATTCAGTGAGAAGACATCGGATTCCCTGACGATGGTATCTCTGAATTGAAACGGTCTCTCAGTAGAGAGCAGTAACGCGTTATCTGGTAACGCGGCCAGTGCATCTATGTCCTGGCCTTCGATTGGTGACTCTCCACCTTTCGCATAGATGTTCCATGTCCCATTTTTGTCATATCCTGACGCGGATGGAGTGAATTTGACGACGTCTCCAGGTTTGATGCGCTCTTTGCCGATCCGAAACTCCCCTGCTACAGACAGAAGAAGGCTGCCGTCCGCAAGCAATTCGATAGCGTCAATGTCAGCGTCGTCATCTGTCAGCCCAATTTCGCTGCCGTCAAGAAAGAGCCGGAAAACGCCACGTGTTTGTTCGCCAAGGCACCGAGCTTCAAAAAGAACTACGTCCTCGTCCCTTATCAAGCCTGTGATGCCAGGAAGCAGGTGATCTCTGTCCACTGTGAAGTCGTCGGAGAAGGAAATCAGAAAGTGAGAGCGATCCACGACAGCCAAAGCATCGATTTCCAGGTCACTGAGCCCAATGTCTCCTCCGTCGATGAGTTTTGCAAAATTCTGTCCGTCACTCGCAACGACATCGTCATCCCGAATCCTGACGCCGTCGATTGTTTGGGAGTTTGAAATGCAGAAGCAGATGTTGGCTCGCCTGAGTATTTCTGCTTCGAGGGCGGGGGTTCGCGTAATCTCATGATAGCCTGGCGGACTGTGTCGGCCGATTCCAACCCAACCCAGTATCGGCAGAGTGTGGGCAACGCGCCGCCGTCCGATCACACGCTCAAGGGCTGACTCTTGTCCATCACAATCCGGGCCCGATCTCCACGGAGTGACTTTGTCGGCCAGCCCATCACCGCAGCGAGGTTTGGGGCCGTATTGTTCAAGATCTACAGCCCCGCAAAATGTGGGTAGCCCTCGTTCCTCGTCTTCAATGCAACATTCGTTGGAACCCACCACCGGGGTACCATCCTGTGTTGCTCTTGTTGGCAGAATGTCCGCTGTTTTGCATCCAGGACTCAATAGACAGCAGCTGAGCAGAATTGCAACTCGCTGAATCTCACAGAAAAAGGCCACTTTCCACAGATCGCCAACGGCCCGAACGATGGTGACACGTCGAGGAAGCAATAGATACAAGCAGGGTTTCATGAAGGTCGCCCCAGATTCTAGAACGCCAGCTGATATTGAATGCGGTACATCACACCCTCGTCTCCGGCATTTAGATTCATCGCAGATGAATTGATGGGTGCTCCGTCATAGTGGAACACATCCAGTTGCAGCTTCGAAAAGTGACGACGGAAATAGAAGTTGATTCCGCCACCGCTTTCATTGCTGGTGCTCTGATAATCTGTGCCCACAGGAGAACCTGAGCCCGATCCTGTGGCGTAGACAGTGGATTGGCGGGCCACAATCTCGACCTTCTCCGTCAGGAAATATCCGCCCTGCACATAGAAGCCGTGCGTAAAGTCCTTAAATGTGTCAGGTGATGTGAACTCAACATTGTTTATCCAGCGAAAGAGATACTCCGAGTGAAGACTCCAGCCGGCGTGCTTGCAGTCAAACTCAAGTCCGCCAAGCCATATGTCATACTCCTGTTCGACTCCATTGAGCTGATCCATGGAAAAAACTGCCGTGTCGTTAGTCGGATCCGATACCAGCAGGAACGCAGGTGAGTTATCAAATTCTGATGCAGATCCATTGACGCCACGCCTGGTTCGACGAGTATAGGCCCCGCTTGCACCAACTCGTACGGCAGCATACTGGCTGAGGTCATTGTCGGATTCTCCAGACGTGTACTCACCAAAGAGCTCTTCAGTGAAACGCATGGCAACTCCGAAATTGGAATCAAGCTCATCCCGACCGGATGCCCCGAAGGTGCCAAATCCGTTCGTCAGAGCGACTTCGTAGTTCACAGGGCGATAAAAGTTTGTGAAGCTTCCGAGAACAGCGATGCCTGTGTTTGTTCCCAGATTGAAAACGTTGCTTGTCAGCGATCGCTCAACGAACTGCATGTTCTGGCTAGACTCGGCAGCCTGCCGACCAAAATTCGTCCGCCAGTAGCCGTATCGCAGGCGTGTTGAGTTACCAAACCCTAAACCCACCGAGTCCTGCAGATTCACCTCCGCAAAACCGTTGGCGAGTTTTGCGTCTGCCGGAGCAATGTCAAGGGCGATGTTATAGCGAAGGAATCTCTCAAAAACATGACCTCGAAATCCCAGACGAGTCCTTGAAACATCAAAGTCATTAGCTCCTGGATTCTGAAAGATGCTTCGATCGTGGAAGTTCGTGTAGCGAATCTGCGTTCGTCCACCAATCTGTAGCGAGAAGGAGCGACCATCGTCATCCTTTTCGAACAATTCAAATCCGTTCAGGTCGTCGTACGGGTCAATGTTGTCAGGATTACCACCAGCCGGGCCACTGAGCGATTCAACGGGCAGCATTCCAGTCGAAGACTCCAGCCACGGACCGTCGTGCTGAAGTGGATTTCCCTGCAGCACTGCCTCGACATCCAGAGGTTGAAACATCGGTTCCGGAGACTTGAGATTTGCTGCCGACTCATTGTGCTCATCGCTGTTTTGCTTTGCAGGCTGACTTGGTTCTACCTTCGCTGGCAGCTGCTGCAAAACAGATGGGCTTGCTGTAGTCGATACGGCAGCGCCACTGGAAACTTGATGAACGCTCGCTCGCATCGAGGGCCGCCATGTTCCTTGCGACGTGAAACCTGACTGCTGAGTCTTAACTTGGGCGTGGGCGGTGTTTGGCAGGATCAGCGCGTACGCACTGGCTAAGATCATGACGACGAAGCGGATGTGTGCCGCCGCCTCTGATCTGTGCGGTTTTATACAATCTGGGTATTGGTATTGAGTCCGAGAGTCCATTCTCTTCTCAGCACCATGTGCCGATCTTTCTCAAATCAAGCCTTGTATGCCTTGCTACGCACAACCGAGCCACGGCGAGAACCATGTCTCGGAGCCAGATTATGACGCAAAGGCTGGCGGAGCATAGGTTTTTTGCCTGCCAGTTGTCGCGTTCATTTCCGGGCGGCGCAACGCTTCCTGCAGTACGATCGTTCGCTTCGTCGTCCTTTCGATGACAAACTCCAGATCCCTAACCGGCCAGTCTTGCTGTGTGGCTTGCGGAATCAGCAGAATCTGCGGTCTCGCCAGAAGAGTCTGACAGACGGCGATCGCTCGAAGCTGATCATTTGACAGGCCACCACCGTTATGTGAGATCCGCGCCTGCAAATCGTCTGCTGTAAACTGCCATCGCTTTGGCAGTCGCAGGTCGCCCAGGGCAATCAACTGCTGCTCACTGATCCCGTTGCAATTCGCCAATGACAGAACGTCTGTGCGTAATGGTTCAGACATTCTGATAGTTTTGTCCGCCTGGCAGTGTTCCTTCTGTTCACTTTGCTTCGATTGCAGGACAAATAAATTCTCTGCCAGCGTTCCATCGATAAGAAGTGGGGAGGTTCTTAGCTGAAGAATCTTCCGGCGACGTCTTGTGATATCGGTCGATTGAATATCGACCCCACCAAGCTTCAGCAAGCCATGCTCCCAGCGTTGAAATCCGGCGAGAGACGCAAACAGCTCTTCGGCAGAAACCTTCTCCGGAAGCTCATAGGCGCCCGGTCCTGAGCACGAGAATGTTCTTTGGAGCAATTCGGCTTTGCTGCCGTCTGCACGGCTCCCTTCTTCCGCGGTCCGATATTCAAACTCCAACCCCCATAACCAAGATCGGATGGCTCGGCGCCCTCGCCCCTTTTCCGCTGACCGAGACAACAGCGCGTGCAGCCTCTGCACTGAAATCAATGCCTTTTGTTGAATGACAATGGCAGGCAAAGCAGATTTGGCGATGGCAATCAAATGAAGTGTCAACCAAACAAAGGTCATCAAATCCGTCGGAGGTAGTCGTCCCAGCCATGCCTGACGAATACCCAGCAGCAATACCATCGGAATGGCAGAGAACGTCAGGAATTGCCCAACGGATTCGAGCAATGAAGAGAATCGGTCGCGGGAAGCATTCGTTGTCGCTACGTGCTCAATCATGGGCCAGGCAGGGTCACGTGAACGGCCCTGTGCATCGAGTAGTTTCGTCGTTCTGATGGCATTGAGTCGCATTGCAAGATGGCCTGTCAGTACTGACTGGCGTCGTCGTGACTCGCGAGTTTCAGCCCTGACCTTGTCAGCAAAGTATGCTACAGCGACCGCCATCACAGTCAGTGGAATGAACATCATCAACGTCAGTGAGACACTGATGGACAACATTGCTGCGATGAGGAGAACTGCCACCAGAACATCTGCTGCCAGCCGTGGACCAGAGCGACTCACCCAGTTTCTGAGAGCGTCTGTATCGCCGACGAACCTCAGCAGAATTCGGCCACTTCCATGTTTCTCAAAATAACGCACTGGTAATCGCAATAGATGGGCATAGGCGACGGTTCTGAACGCTGCGACAAAACGATGGCCACACTCGCTGCCCCATCGCAAAAACAAATACGTTGAGGTTGCTCGAACCAGTCCGATCACCGTGACGACGATGCACAGGCTCCAAAGCAGACCCATCTGTTCCCGCGAGATCTGACGCACTCCGCTCTCGGCATTCAGCAGGTCACTAATAACTCCCTTGGTGTTCCCGAGAATTGAAGGCAGGAACGCTCGCAGAGTGAAAGGAATCAGCAAGGGAGAGAGCTGCATGACGATTGCGGCAGCGCACGTCCATCGCAGGGCAACTTTCTGTCCCTGAAAGAGGTTCTCCACTTCTGACGTCGCACGAGATCTGCGCTTTCCTCGAGTAGCTGCAAAGTGACAGAGTGAACGAATCAGCATGTGAATCACTCGATGGAAAAATGTACGGCGTTGGTAAACAGTTCTGGTATTAGTGTTTTGTTCATTTGCTGGGGTCTGCAACGTGGAAACCGGAAGCCGATAAAACCTCGACTTCCGGCTGCATGTGTTGTCGGCAACGCAACTCTCGGTTTAACTCGCGGCAGCGACCTGTCGGAGTGTGATTTGAGCTCGAGTTGCACGCTCCAGCAGGGGCTCTACCGCCATCGCAATGACCGGGTCAGCCAGCGATGGCATGTCGTAAACAGGGATGTCAATTACTGATCGCAGTTCGGCCATGCTGAGCGGACTCTGCGTTACGGCCCCCGAAATGCCAAGCAGTGGTAGTCGAAACTTGTTCTGAACAATGTCCGCACCAGAAGTTGCTGCCAGTACGTCGTGAATCGCGAGCATTGCTCCATCGACAATTTTCTCAGCCACCAGCATCCGAATCAGTCGCTGAGTTTCCTTCTGAATGATCCCATCAGCAATTTCAAGAACAAGCATATCTGGCTCGCCCTGAGACAAATGACTGATCAGAGTCGAGCTGATGGACAGTAACTCTTCATCAGTTGCCTCTGCCGTTGAGCAGAAACCGCAGTGAGTAAAGTCCAGAACGCGACCGGCCCCGGCATCGAGCATCTTGTGAATGTCTTTTGCACAACCCGTCCCGGTCAGCTTTCCTGCATTGACTCTCCAACCGGCCAGTGACAGACCATGGACAAGATTGGCTGCTGTCGTCGTCTTCCCGGCATCCATCGAAGCCCCAATGACGAGCAGCGTTGGAATGCGAGAGGCACCTTGCACCATAGAAAGGCCGTGCTGCGCCAAATTCAGCACGGTTCCGTCAGGGTTCGACAAATAGCCAAGTGGTTCAATAATGGTTGGATCGGACATGCTGTACGAGGCAGACATAACCTCGCCAAAGACAGCCCCTTGGCTGAGCATATGGTAGAAATCACGACGCTCAGGGACACGCCCTTCATACTGTGCAGTGGCATAACGATTGCCGAAAGCTCCGACAAGGATGTCTCCTGGGTAGAGTTCTGCTTTCCGGCCAGTGCTCAACTCCACCGATGAGTGCCGACCTGTCTTTACGATTCGGCCCGCCATAACATCATTTCGCTGTGGATTTCGATTGTTGGGCAACAACCGTCGCTGGAGATCAAACCAGGTTCCGGGCTGTTCTGGTAGAACATGTGTCACCGTCCCCCATTTCACCTGACAGTTTTGCTGCAGTCCCGCAGGCAGCGGCAGTACCGGTCTTTGAATATGCTTCAAGCCGTCCGCCCATGGCGGTGTTTCTGCAGCTGCAGTTTTTGTAGAGCGTGGTATTGCATCGATTGACAGGTTTCGCGTGGTGGTGGGCATTGACTATGTCCTGGTTACATTGTTGGTCTGTTGTCCAGATGAAGAGGCTTGTCTTTCGGCGTGGTCCAAGAACCCTTCTGTCTCAACTCTTCATTGAGACTGTCAGTTCGGCGTTGTCACTGACAACAAGAGGAGTGGTATTGCTCGAGTGAATCCGCCAAGAAAACCGAACCTTTTTGCAGAGTCACCGGATTTCATGCGAGAACATGGGCAGCCAGGGCGAACATCGCAGGAATCCACTCCTGCCCGAAGTACTGAGCAATGCTTCATTGAACAACGCAGTGACTCTACCGCGCATGCGGCAGAGTCACGGATTTTACTTCCTGTCGTGCGGCATCCGACGAAAAAATCCTGAAGAAGATCTCTGCGTTTGCTTAGCCAGCTAATCTTCGAATTCGAGTGGCACTTGGCCACTTATCAGAACGTCAGGGATGAATGAATCAAGGAACACGCTGCGTTCATCAAGAAGTCCAAAACGCACAAAGGTAACAAGCTGCTGAAACTCGTCGCGATTCAACTTCGTCGGTTTTTGCAGTTTCTTGTCCAGCCTTGCAAGCACTGGGGACATCGGCCCAACGGGACCTGCAAGGTCCGCCGCCACATGCTTTGAAGGCCGATAGTCTCGCACAGATTTTGCAACGTCAAGGTGATGCTGTATGGCGTCCTCCAGTCTGGTAAAGGCACCGTTATGGAAGAATGTCGGCTGTAGTGCAACGTTTCGCAAAGGCGAGGATCGGAACTTGTAACGATCAGCCAATTTCCCCGTAACTTGCTCGAGTCCGAAGTCCTCATTTTGTGCTGGGCCGTCAAAAGCTGCATTTGTTACCAGCGGTGAGATCTGAGGAACACCCACAACGTGCATCGCAAAGTCACTGAACATCTCATTTGAATTCCCTGAGACGCTATGGCAACTGACACACCCAGCTCTTCCGAAGAAGAGCAAGGCCCCCTTCTTTTGGTCTTTCGACATGGCTTTGGTGTCTCCGCGCGCGAATCGATCAATCGGGGCATTCGCAAATGTCAGGGAGATCTGAAATTCAGCCAAAGCTGCGGCCAACATGTCATACGTAATATCGTTATCATGCAGCCCCGGAAATGCCGTTTGAAATCGCTTGTGATATGCGGCAGATTCGTTCAGCCTGTTTACCACTTCGGCGCGAATCTCATGATTGCCTCCGGGAAATGCAAATCCAGCCATCTCGATGCGTTCTGTAGGCGGGATGAAAGCCTGTGCGTTCAGCAAATGTGGCTGACTGGAAAGTGTGATTCCTTCCGGCGGAGGGAAGACGAATCCAAGTGAATTATTGAATGGGCTACCGGATACAGCCGCGAAACGCGAATTCCACATGAGGTTTGGAAAGAACGCTGTATTCAACACCATTGGGGTGCGTCGCTGGTTGCGTGGACCGCTGCGATCTCTGCCTACGATGTTGTTGTTGTCGATCCCAATTGCTATCGACTGAGTATCGCCGAAGCCGTGCAGTGGAGAATGGCAGCCTGCACACGCGTTGTCGCCCTTGAGACTCAGAATCTTGTCAAAGAACAGATTCCGCCCGAGATCGGCGAGTTCTGTGTTCACAGGGCGGCCAAGTCTTGACCGAAGGGACTGTTCAACTCGACCGGTAAACCCAAGTCGGGCAAGGGCGCTCTTCAAATCGCGATCGAGATTGCGATCAGCTTTGTCGTCGCAAAAGGCGATAGTGGATTGCGTCAACACAATTGCCAATGCCAGCAATGACACAAGAGATGAGTGTTTCACAGGAATGAGTCCTTTGCGCAAGATCGTAGCGCACTGGTGGAGGTGAAGTTGAAATTGAGCTCTGTGCGTGGCATCAAAGCTCAAAGTTGCAACGGCAGCTAACCACCGGTGACAACAAGAAGGACGAGGTGCTTTCGGCGATCAAAGAAAATCAACGCGTTGCTCCTCAAGGACAGTGCCTATTTCGTCGTCGCGTCGATTGTCTCCCAGGACGAAACGGCAGTGTCAGTTACGATCCGAATGCGATATAGAAAGTATGTCCCCCCTGGCAGTCCTTCATCGAGAAACTTACGCTGATGTGCACTGGTGACTGCGATCGTGGACAGGAATCCGTAATAGGGGGCCGTTCGCTGAATTTGCACCAAAACATCATCGTGGAAGTTTCCTTTCCATTTGATTTCAATTGACTCATCTGATTTTGTTCTGGCACTCAGATTGAGTACGACATCCAAAGGAGGACCAGTTGTCACGCTCACGGCATCTTCAGAACCGCCAAAGACATCGTACCGCCATGGGCGCACACGGTACTGGTAAATCGTGCCATCCAGTGCAGTTGTGTCAACAAAGCTGGTGGTGTCGGGATCGAGAGAGGCGACGATCTCATACTGTGGAGAAACGCCAGGTTCCAATCGCTCAACCTCGAACCGAGTTTCGTTGTTCGAAGCGTCGACCCAATTGAGGTGAACCTCGCCTGCAGCATACGCAGCAGTGAGCTTCGTAGCCTGTTGCGGTTGAGAGTAGCTCGTCTTTGCTGATGCAATGTTGCTGAAGTCCGAATCACCGGCTGAATTGAAGGCTCGCACGCGATAGCTGTAAGTGGTGTTCTCCGGCAGTCCCACGTCCACGTAGCCCCCAATGTTCCCATAAGGACTGACGTAGACAGTCTCAAAGGATGCGAAGTCATCTCCAATGCATCGTTGAACCTCGAAGCCGTCTTCATTGGTCGCATTGTCACTCCAGAAGATGACGATCGCTGAGTCGCCAGGTCGGCTGGCACGTGCCACCGTGTCTGATGGAGCAGCAGGCGGCTGTGCAGGCAGTGTGTCGTTTTGGCACAGAAACAAAACGGCAGCCAGCAAAGGAACTGCAAGTGGCCGAGAAGCCATCAGAACTGACATGGTGAGGATCCCAATCTCTGTTAGAACGCACAAATCACAACAGAGGGAAAAGACGACGAAGCGTGCTGTGCAATGGGAATAGCGGATTCCGCTTCCAATTACCGCCAGTGCATTCCATTTAGCCCTGGGCATTTCTGGTCAAAGAACAAGGTACTGATGGACAGAAGACGTTGTTCGGCGTTAGAAAAACTCAATGGTGGCTGGGAGCCTCTGCGGTTGCCGAGTGAGTGAATCGGGAATGCCTTTGACCACAGAGTTGAACCTTGGGCCAAAAGAACGAGTTCAAGTAGGGTGCTGACCATAGGCAAGGCGGCGGCGACGTGGTAAAAGATCCCGGCCGGGTAGAAGTTGGTTCTGTTTCTCCTGGAGTTGGTCATGTTCATGATCGGGTTCCTGTTGACCGCCGCAGTGATTGCCATGTTCGGGTTGTTCCTGACAGTTGGAACGGCATTCTGCTACACAGCACACCCCCAGCGGACGGTTCGCACAGAATTCGGAGAGGCGACAATCCCAGAGATTTCGGAAGAGAAGTTGATTCCGCGCCTCCGGGCATTTGGGCTCCGTGGAATCCTTCCGGGTTTTGTCCTGGCTGTTGGATCAGTCAAGTAATGAATCGTCGTTCTCAGTTAGCTGGCCAGATGCTGGAGTGAGCCATCATGGCCAGTTCTTTGCAGGCCCGGAGGTGGATCGCCATTTCCGCTCTGAGTACGAGCAGTTCGGCTTAATCACAATTCCTGAGCGCCGCTCGGTAGTTACACAATCGCCGGGGACGACCGTCGATCGCCATGAAACATGGAGCCATCAGGGAGACATGCGTTGTGTTTGGAAGGATGGCCGGACGAGAAGCGGGATGAGGCTGCATGTCGCCATGTAGCTCACCGCCCTTCAGTCGGTACATCTCCGCAATGTGGTCCAGTCGGACGCCATCGGCATCTCCATGAATGAAGAACATTGGCGCTTCCGTGGCTTTCATTTTGTCCGCCCCGAAGTCGTAGTTCGGTTGAGCGGCAACCACACGTTTGACGAACTTCGGAAAGTCGTCCGGTGTCGGGCTGAGACGCTTGTATTCTGCCTCCGGAGGAGAACCTTTGAATGCTTCTGCGGTAATCTGGGGCAAGGCATCAACGGCTTCTTTCACCCATCCGTCGTGTCGAAAAACGGACGAGATCACTACGACGCGACGCACCTTTTCCGGATGACGGATCGCGCATTGCATCGCAACGCCGCCTCTCATGCTGTACCCCAGAACGTCGGCTCTGGGAATTTTCAAATGATCCAGCAGAGCAGCGACGTCATCCGCCAGGTTTTCGTAACTCATTTCGCGTTCGATGTCGCGAGTTCTGCCGTGCCCCTGCATTTCCACCGCAATGACTTTGCGCGTTTTGGAGAGCTCATCAATCCACTCCGGCCAGCCGGTGATGGTCATGAAGGCTCCATGAAGCATTACGATCGGCTCACCTTCTCCATGGATTTCGTAGTACATCTGCAGCCGGTTCACCGGCGCGTAGCCTGTGACAGGATCCTCCTGAGCGAAGAGCTGGGTCGCTGAAAACAGCATCAGGAAGAACACAATCTGGCGCATTGGCAGGTCTCGTTTTGATGGAAGCCGATTTGGTCCAAAGACTGGTGAGGTAACCTGTGTCCTGAAACACAAACGATATCAAAGCTGACGCAGCCTTCCGATCAAAGTCACGTCCCGGTGATTGAGAAATCAATGGCGGTCGAAACTTCCTTCTCAAAACTCAGCAGGAACACGTCTGCCGGAGGAAAAAGCTGCATCAGTTAGACGGCAGTAACGCTCCTGTTGTTTCATCACAAAGACGAAATCCGGACGCTGTTTCCAGCTTGATCAGCAGGTTGGCATCAAGACCTGCATCGTCAACTGCAGTTTTGATTTTCTTCAGGCGATCGCCAGACAGCGAACCAGCGGCGAAGAGTGTGATGAATTCAACCGGTTCAGTTTCGCCGATGATTCGAAGTTCTCCCTTCTTGACCTTGCCGCAGCCTTCCAGCAACGGCGTGGCGTAGCTGGATACGACTGCCGCGATTCTGGTCTCTGCCGGGAGTTCGACCATGGTCACTGCGGCTTCGCTGCAGGACGCAGCGACTTCCGGCTTTTCCGGGATCTCTATGCCGTTCTTTTTGAGCAGAGCAATTGCGGCTTTGGATTTTTCATCACAGTCTGTGGGGCCAAAAAGGATTCGATATCCCTTCAAGTCGGCAACCGACTTTGCGGGATCTCCGGAACGAACCACAATCAGTCCCGTCTGCGTCAGAGAATCCTTCTGATCAGAAAGCCGGGCAATCGGTCTTACCTCTTTCGTTGCTTCTTTAGCATCTGCCAGTACGACGGAATGTTTGCCGACAATCAGGTCCACCTTGCCTTCTGATTTTTCGATCGCATCTTTGAGTGATTCGCTGAACACGACGGTCACATCCTGATTCAGCTTTGTCTTCAGAAATGCAGCAAGTGCTTCATAGTCGCGCTGGGCGTATCCCTTTACACAGTCGCACGCGAGTGGAGCTGCCAATGGGTCCATGACGACCAGAGTCAGAGAGTTCTTTGCTGGTTTTTCCGCCTGCGCAGCTGGCACAAAGAAAATTATAGAAAGCAAAGCAGCCATCATCTGTCGTCGGAACATGTTCAGACCCTTCCTCAAAGTGAATGCAAACAGTCACGAAATGCGATGTGTGGGGACCGGCCTTCCCGGCCGAAAACTCTGCAGCGAAACCACTTTCTGCGAGGCGGAAAACACTGCACAGACGGTGGCCAGTTCCTCTCGGACCATCGCTTCCAGCAACGCAGGATCGATGGCGACTCGAGCATTCACAACAACGTTCGCAGTTGTTGTCTTAGTTCCGGACGCCAGTGAGAGCTCCGGACCAGTGGTGTTGCTGACCAGATTGGCGACCGCATAGCTTCCATCACAGAGTCCGATGACCTTCAGGTGAGCGGCTTCGGCGCTGGCGGCAAGCAACCGAGCGTGCAGTCGGCGAATCAGGTCCATCAGAAGAGCATCCAGTTCGAAGGACTGACTGGATTCCACCAGAACCTGACTGTTAAGCCAGCCAAGTTCAGCTTCGCCTTCCGCGTAGATGTCATAATCGACTTCCATCATGCGCTGACCAAACTGTCCGCGCAGTCCCAGGGTCTCAACAAGCGCATGAAAGCCTTCGCCAGTCTTTGCCGAACATCGCAGCACGGGTCGTCCTGGATACTCCTTTTCAATCAGAGCCTGCAGTTCATTCACATCCGCCGCCGACAACTCGTCAATCCGGTTGATGACGACAAAATCGGCTTCTTCAATCTGCTTACGAAAGATGTAGTTGGCCTTCGGAGAAAATCCGCTGGTTGCTTCACCTCTCAAAATTCGCAGGCCATGGCTGGGCTTCAGGATGACTCCGTAAGGAGCGATGTCCAGCGGGACGCCGTAAACTTCCGTCAACGGGCGAATGACCGTTGCAACCAGGTCCGTGCAGCTGCCCACCGGCTCTGCAAGGATAATGTCCGGCAACTGTCCTTCTCCAAGGTGCTCGACCGTCGATGTCAGCGCGTCGAAGTTGCAGCAGAAGCAGGAACCCGCGACTTCGCCCACGTCAAACCCCTGGGATCGCAGGCTTTGAGTGTCCACGAGATCCGTGGTCTGGTCGTTTGTGACAATGCCGACTTTCTTCCCCTGATCCATGTAGTGTCGCGCGAGGCGGGCGATGGTGGAAGTCTTGCCGGCGCCCAAAAATCCGCCGACCATGATGTAAACCGGTTTCATATTCTGCTTCTTTGTTTGATTCAATGTGCCAGAAGTGGCTGAGTGGAAGAGGCACCGGCAAGGCAACGATCATTTCCGATCGGGAACTTCAAGACGGCAGCACCCCAGGTCAAGAAAACGCGTCTTGCCCCCCTTTGTGCACTGCAGGTCGGAATGCAGTCGATAGTACATGAACCGCCCTTCCCGCCGGACTTCCACCAAATTGGCGTACTTCATGATCTTCAGATGGTGCGAGACATTGACCACTTCCACTTCCAGAAGCTCCGCAAGGTCTCCCACCGTCAGCTCCCCATATCGCAGCGCATTGACAATCCTCAGCCGATGCGGATCACTCAGCGCCTTCAGCCGTTCTGCGCAAAAATCGACATCAAATACATCCGGTGCCACAGCTCGTCGCTCCAGGGGAAATTCTGAAGTTCATTAGACTGTCGTAATGATACTGCCGGAGGCAGTCAGGCTGGCAAGGGATCGGCCAGGAATTTCAGAGTCTTTCAGCAACCGGTCAGGGCGTGTTGGAAATGAGGAAACTCGTGAGGAGAGCGTCGTTGGTGGCAAGTCTGTTCCTGCTGGTTGGCTGTGGCAGGACTGAGCCGGAGCCCGTGAGCATGATGCACCAGGTTCTGGGAGCACTGCAGATTCCGGACAAAAGGGACCGGAACGCAGCACTGGCCACAGCCTGTCGTGATTGCGCGGCTGCCGGTGATCTCGAGTCAGTTTTGCTCGGTGTTCCCAGGATTACCGAAAAGAAGCTTCATGATGAAGTCGTTCACGACTGCGTTCAGAAGTTCATACAGGCGGGGCGTGATGGTGACGCAAAGAAGATTTCGGAGCTGCCTCATGGCTGAGGCAGTGGTGAGCGAGTGGTGAATCCATCCTCCGCAGAATGGAATCTCATCAGCCCTTTCAGAATTCGCCAACAGCTTCTCCGTTGCCACGGCTTCCCAGTGCAAGCCAGACAGTCGTCGACATCAGCGGAAATTTCGCTGGCCCGCCACGCGATTTAGATGAAAGCGACTTCACCATGATCTAGGTTGCCGGTCGTTCCGATTAAGGTGTGTTCGAATCCGAGCCCGCGGGATCAGATGCGTTCATCACTGAATGAACCGGCCATCCCAATGATCGATGAAGCGAAAACTGCGAAGCGTTGAAGTCGGCGATGGCTCTGATGTGTTCCCGCTGTGCGGTTGTCAGTGCCTGAATCGCCTGTAGTACTTCGATCGGCAGTCCCTGTCCGTTCTGGATTCGTTCCCAGTTTCGACGGAAGGAATCCTGCGCGGCACTGACGG
>VFQT010001923.1_pt1 | contig 22912 bp, 31 predicted proteins | sample 3512381 | NCBI WGS metagenome assembly VFQT01 (sample SAMN10412376, study PRJNA504923) | tailings metagenome | isolation source: Relicate 2 Philex TSF3 active mining site | place: Philippines: Tuba, Benguet | collected 2017-08-29
ACCACGTACTTGCCGCGGTAGGAGGAGAGGGTCACCTCCTTGAATTCCTGATCCACCACAGCGGTGGCGGTGAAATCGGGAGCCTGCAGACCGACGAGCCTGGACATAGGTACGCAAGAGTGTGGGTTGGACGCGGGAAGGACCACTCGAGAAAACCCGTAAGCGGATCGACTTCCAGTTGTCGCTGTGACAAGTTATCACGCTTTCTGGTGTCCCTGGGGCCACCTACCCTGATCCAACGAGCGAGAACGTCTCTTGATGAGCTGGGATCCAGCCCTGCTGCGCAAATACAGCAGCACGAACCACTACAAACTGCTCAATCAGGTGCGCAGCGATCTCAAGGAGCAGCCGATCCAGCGCTCGAGTGGCGGCAGTTCCCGTCGTGGTGGCTCCGCCGCTAGCAGCAGCAGTGGTAGCTCACGCCGGCGCTCTGCACCGGCACCCGTTCCCCAGGCGGCGCCGGTGCAGTCCACCCCTGCCAACAGCTTTGATGCGTTCGTCACCGTGCCGGTGCTGATCGCTCCGTTTGAGTGAGCGGGCCCCTGGTCAGCTGACAGGCTTCAGGACACAGTCACGCCGCGCCAGAAGGCCACACGCCCTTTGATTTCGGCAGCGGCTGATTTGGGTTCCGGGTAAAACCAGGCGGCATTGCTGTTCACCTGGCCGTTCACAACCACGTCGTAGTAGTGGGCTTCGCCCTTCCAGCCGCAGGTGGTGCGGTGATCCGAGGGCTGAAAGTGCTCCATTACCAGGCTCTCAGCCGGGAAATAGGCATTGCCTTCCACCTTCACGATGTCATCGCTGCTGGCGATCACCGCGTCGTTCCAGCTGGCTTGCATGGTCTGCCCGTGAAAGACCCATCATGCAGGCCTCAAGGGCGGCGCGGGTTGTCGATCCGATAGCTACCGCTGTTCAGCCCAGCTGGTCCTTGTTCGCTGAAGCGGAGCCTTAATTCGGTGAGAGCCGTGATCCCCTCGCCGCTGGCCGGACGGCCCAGGCTCAGCGTTGCTGGGTAGCTCATCGTTTGGCCCTCCACGCAGCTGGGTCCACCTTTGTAGATGCAGCTATTCACCACCAGGTTGCCGCTGCCCTTGGCACCGTTCATGTCCCAGCGGGTCCAACGGATGTCACTCACCATGATTCCGCCGTCCGCGCAGGTGATCTGAATCGCCTTGGGACGGCTGACGCCCTTGCCCGCGCAATCGAGCAGCACAGGTTGCGGGGATGAGGGCTCTGCGAACCCAGCGGGGGACAGCAACGCAACAGCGCTGAGCAAGAGGGCACGCTGGGCGAACATCAATGAGGTAAAGCTGGTCCACAGACAGCATGCCGCGTTCAGCCCTGTTGCGCTTGACGGCTCGCCCGGCGCTGTGAGCTGATGGAGGTTGAAGTCTTGCTGCTGCCAACCACCTTGCCTTCTCCTTCCTCAGCACCCCCGCTGGATCAGGCGGAATGGAAGGTGGTGCGTCTGCCGTCCGCCCTCGATCTGGCGCGCTCCGGTGAACGCCGGCGGCCCTGGCTGAGCCGGCCGGAGGAGGAAGCCAAGCAAGAAGCACGGCTGGCGCGCGTGCGACGCGAGAACGGTATCCCGTCGCCGGATGAGTGGATGTGGTGAGGCCAGGCATGGTCCCGGGCGCGAGCAGAACACGCAGCAGAGGATGGTGCCGTGATCCGTTCCACAGCACTGCATCGTTTGCTAGCCGCCATGGCCATCAGTGCCACGACGTTCACCCAGGCCATGGCACAAGGCACTCCGCCGCAGGAGGCGGTGGCCCAGCAGCAACAACTTCAGAGCCTGCTGGATGACGCGATCGTGGCGGTGCGCGCCAGCGATGAAGCTCAGGCGTGCTCACTGCGCAGCCAGGCGCTGAACATCTTGAACAGCAACATTCAGGCCTTTGAGGCGGTGTTCCCCGCCAACGACTGGAGCGATCTGCAGACGTCACTGCAGGGCAGCGTGGCCCGTTGCGCGGCCAAGGGCTTCTAGGGCCCGGGCACCGGCACCACTATTTCGGGATTTTTCCACAGGTTTTCCCCATGGGTCCGGCGCCGGACTCATGCGGTCAACGGCGACTGGGTTTGGATACCGCAACACGAGTTGTTGCGGTGTCGGTTGCACCGATTGTGCTGATCCAGCCAGGTGGAGGCGGCGCCAAACCCTCTGCGAGGCAGACTGTCGCAGATCGATCCGCTTGAGATCGAAGGGCTGGTCTGCACTCTGCTGCGTGGATCGCCGCTGCTTTGAAACTCCGTTCTGGCGGAGAGCCTGAGCGGTTTTGGATCAGCTGCCGGAATAGCGGGTTGGGGAAAACCCGCCGCTGGTGGTTGTTGGCTGCTCGGTGCTGTGCCCAGCCGTGGCAATGCGGCCTGCAGCGATCGCTTCCAGCAACAGCCGGTAATCGGCTTCGGCAAAGGCGGCATGCTCCAATGCCTGCTCCAACAGCGCGCGGGCATACAGCTTGGGGGTGTTGATCTCGCTGGCGATCGCCTTGCGATTGCCGCTGCGGGCATGGGCCTTGGCCAAGGTCCAGCCGCAGAGTTTGCCGTAGTCCTTCAAGCCCTCGGCATCCAAGGCGTTCACATCCACTGAGGCCTTCCAATCGCGGAATTGGCGGATGTAAATCTCTTCGCCGTTTGGATTGGTGGCCCAGCCAAGAAAGGGATCACTAGCGGTTTGCATCAGCCTCTGCCCCTGCACTACCCGTTTGCCCTGATGGTCGGGCACGCGCTGATCGAGATAGGGAGCCAACACCGAGGTCTCGGCTTGTTTGCCCTGCAGCACGAGCACATCGTCGGGGTGATCGCCGATAAACACCGTCAACGCGCAGCGGGTGCCAATCGAGCCCACACCCACCGCTTTGAGCGCCACATCGCTGATCCTGAATTGCGCGATCACATGACGTTGGGCTGCAGGCAGGCTGGCGATGTAGAGGTCTTTCACCTGATCAGTCCAGGCCGTCCACTCCATCCAAGCCATCCATTCCGGTGGCAGCTGATCAAACCGCCAGATCAGGGGGGGCTCATGGCGAATCCGTAAGCGCCCGTTGGGTTCGGTTTCGCAGAGTTTGCGCACCGCCTGCCTGCTGTTGCGACGCAGTGCGGTCGCCGTCACCTGCTCAAGATGGCTGCGTAAGCAGGGCCCAGCCTTCTCCTTCAACAACGTCACTAGAGGCAACCGCAGTGACCACATCGCCAGGAACGGCAGTGTGGCTAAGTGCTCCATCGCTTCCCCATAGGCCTTCACGGCACGGCGGCTGATCTTGCTCTGCTGCGACTCCGTTAACCCCAAACTGCGAGCCGCCAACAGCAAGCTTGTGGCAAGGCGGATCAGATCCCACTCAAAAGGGCCTGGGTGGGTTTCATCAAAGTCGTTGATGTCAAACAGCAGTTGCCGCTCCGGCGAGGCATAAAAACCGAAGTTCAACAGGTGAGCATCACCACAGAGCTGCACCAGCAACCCGGAATGGGGCTGGCGAGAGAGGTCTGAAGCCATCACCGCAGCAGCGCCGCGGAAAAAGGCGAAAGGGCTCTCCGCCATGCGGCTGTGGCGGACGGGGACCAACCACGGCAGGCGATGTGCCTCCTGATCCAGCAACAACACAAGAGAATCAGGCCGTGGGCTGCTGGACACCGCGTTTCAGATGGCGCATCGCCCACATTGGCTACGGGGCTCTGCCTGGGCAACGCCCTGCGCGGAGTGAGGGCCTCAGGCTTGATCCAACACAAACCGGTAGCGCACGTCGCCTTGGCGCAGCCTGGCGATCGCCTCGTTGAGGCGATCCATGGGCAGATGCTCCACCTCAGGGCGGATGTTGTGGCGCACGCAGAAGTCCACCATCTTCAACAGGCTGGCGGGCGATGAGGTGGGGCTACCGGTGATTGATCGCCGGCCCATGATCAAATCAAAGGCGCCCACCTGGATGGGCTCGAGCACGGCGCCCAATTGATGGAGGCGGCCGCGCGGCACCAAGGAGGCCATCACATCGCTCCACTGGAGCGCATGGTTCACCGTGTTAATCACCAGATCAAAGCGGCCCGCCAGCGTGCCCAGCTGATCGAGTGCTTCCACATGGTGCGCTCCGAAACGACGGGCTTCCTCCGCTTTCGAGAGGTTGGTGGTGAGGGCGGTGACCTCACAGCCCCAGGCCCTGGCGAATTGAAGGGCCATGTGGCCCAGGCCGCCGATCCCGATCACCGCCACATGGGCTGTGGGGGAGACGGCTTCATCCACCAGCGGTGCAAACACCGTGATGCCACCGCAAAACAGCGGGCCCGCAGCGGCTGGGTCCATGTCGGCGGGCAGAGGAATCGCCCAGTCTTGGCGGGCAGTCACATGGCTGGAGAAGCCGCCCTGGCGGCCCACGATCGTGGCCTCGAGCGAGCCACAGAGATTGCCGGTGCCACCCAGGCACTGCGGGCAATGGCTGCAGCTGCCGCTGATCCAGCCGAGGCCCCGCAGCTGCCCGATCAGCTCAGAGCTCACGCCCGACCCCACCGCAACCACGCGGCCCACCACCTCATGGCCAGGAACCAGCGGGTACTGGGTCATGCCCCAGTGGTTGTCGAGCATCGAGAGATCGCTGTGGCAAAGGCCGCAGTGCAGCACTTCCAGCACGAGCTCGTCGGCTGCGGGTTCGAGCATGGGGCGCGTCGCGGGCTCGAGGCGACCGCCAGGCTCCAGGGCCTGCCAAACGGTGATGGACACGACGGGATGGCGCAGTGCCCTCCTTCTAAGCACGACTGCCGTCGCAGTGCTGCATGCCGCGGCGGCGAAGCGGGATCGGTCAAGTGGCGAGTTGCACCGAAATCACCTCAGATCGCGATTGCTTGCGGAGCGGCTGCGACCGATCAGGAGCGCTGAAGAGCGAACCTACCCACAAGCACGGTGTGCTTTTCCACAGGTTTTCCCCATGCGTCCCAGCACAGACTCAAGTGAGCGTCAGGCGCTCCACGGATCCGTCCGGAAAACCCCTCTCCCCTTGACAGCCGTCGGAGCCTGCACCAGCAGCCGGCCGATGCGTGTGGCACAGGCCGGCAAAGCCATTGCGGTGCAGTGCATCTCGGATTGGGACACCGCTCAGATAACGCATCGGAGCTGTTTTGACGGCAAGCCGCTCCCCGTGCGCTGATGGGTGGGTCAGAGCGAGCGAGGTGCGATGCAAGCGATTCCCGACCACATGCCGGAACACGTGAGTGTGGAAAACCAGTTCCCGGCGGATCTGTTCGAATCGATGGTTGGGTTTATTGAGCAGCATCCCCAGTGGGACCAGTACCGGTTGATGCAATCCGCCCTGGCGGGCTTCCTCTTCCAGCAGGGCTGCCAGGACAAGCCGGTGGTGCGCCACTACCTCGACGGACTGTTCCGCAAGCCTGAACCGGCGCAGCGCTGAGCACTGGAGCGCTTAAGGCGCGAGGCCTGAATGCGCCTTTCCGCTGAGGATACCAACGTTGCTGGCTGGAACGACCCGGCAACGCCGGGAGCCTGATCGCAACACGAGACCTGTACTGAGATCCAACGCAGTACATCGACAAGTACGGTACGGTACTGTTTCTCTGGAACAGGGGTGGGCGCCCCTGCCGTGCTGTCTGCCGCCATGCTTCCCGCCACGACTGCTCCGCGCCAGCGCATCCTGAATGCTGCGAGAGAGCTGTTTTTCAGCCGTGGATTCCAGAAGGTTTCCACCGATGACTTGGTGAAGGCGGCGGCCATCTCGAAAGCAACGCTTTATCGCCATTTCGGCGGGATGGATGACCTGCTTCGCGCCGTTGTTGACGCGGAGGTTGATGGCTTTGAGCGAGGCATCCCCCGTGAGGTCACCACCCCATCGGACTTTGCAACTGCCCTCGAAGACTTTGGCTCGAACCTTCTGCAGTTCTTGAACCAGCCAGAGATCATCCGCTTCTCGCAGCTGATGTTCGAAGAAGCGCGCAGCTCCCCCGATCTGGCTTTTATTTTCTATTCCAGGGCCTATGACCGCACCCAAGAGGATCTGGCCGAGCTGATCCAGCAGGCCCTTGATCAGGGTTGGCTGCCATCCAGCCAACCTGCCTCTGAGCTCGCTGAGCTGTTGCTGGGCATGTGGGAGGGATTTGGCTTCGTGAGAGCTCTGTTGGGCCTCACCGATCAGCCATTCCCGGATCCAGAAGCGCAAAGCCAACGCTCGGTTGCCGTGTTTCTGCATGGCCAGCAACAAGAGATGAGCGATGTCTCGCGATTGGGTGTGCGGTGACGAACACCATGGCGATCCACAAATTCACAGCTCCTGCATCGCTTCGTGATCGCTTGCGCGATCAGCAACGGCTGCTTGTGATCCGAGCCAGCGGCAGGCTCTTCACCGTGGTTGTGGCCATCGCCACCCACACCGTGTTCCCGATCCTGCGCTGGCTGACTCAGCGCAAAATCAATCGGGGAGATGTGGTGTGGCTGGAGGAGATGCCAGGACCTACTCAAAGCCAAACGTTTGAGCACCTCGCTTACGCGCCGGCAGATCTCACGCCAAACCCCGGCTTGAGCCGTAAGCGCGCACGCCACATGAAGGTGGACTATCCAGCCACTCAATACCCCTTCGCCTACCGCAACCCACCGATTTCAGGCAATCGCATCAACGGCTTGGGTGAAGCTGAGCCGCGGCAGGCGGATCATGTGTTTTTCGGGGATTCGTACAAGCGCGCCTGGGGAAAGCTGGATTGGTATTTCCAAGTGATGGAACCAACCGCCATCCATCGCCAGATCGCCCAGATCTTTTGGCAAGACAGCGCTCGTGTGGGTCCGGTTGCTGCGAACAACACTGCTCCTGCTGATCCTGCCGCCTGTTTATCACTGGTGAAGCAGCTGGCTCAGCAATTCGGTGCCTGCCTGGTGGGGATCACCAGCATGACCGAGCGCTTTTGTTATCACGATTCCAAGCCTGACTTCCGCTACGCCATTGCCATTGGCTGGGTAATGGACCGCGAGGAGATGCTTCATACCTCGAGCAAGCGATCCAACCGCGAAATCATGGACGCCTACAGGCAGGTCAACCGCGTGGCGATCCAGTTGGCTAACGCCATTCGTTCTCTCGGTCACCCTGCGCAGGCTTCAACAAATCTGGCACCTGGCTCCAGCACGGAGGTGTTGCATGTTCCGATTGCGATTGCGGCGGGTCTTGGTCAACTAGGAAAACACGGCTCGTTGATCACGGCAGAGCATGGCTCCAATGTGCGCTTGGCCACGGTGCTCACCGATCTACCCCTGGCTGTTGATGCACCCCGGGATCTCGGTGTGGACGACTTGTGTCGTGATTGCCGAATCTGCGAAACGAATTGCCCACCTCACGCCATCTTCAGCGAGAAGCAACTCGTGAGAGGTGAAAGGAAATGGTATGTGGATTTCGACAAATGTGCTCCCTATTTTGCTGAGACCCGTGGCTGCGGCATCTGTATTGAGGTGTGTCCCTGGAGCGAACCGGGAAAGGGCCTTGAACTCACCGGATCGCTGCTGAAACGGCGGCAGTTGAAGGCAGCATCAGCCGATCGTTGAATCGATGCCGAGAAATTGGCTAAGGTCGCCGCGATGTCTCGCTTCTGATCTGCAGCAGATCGACGACAAAAAAGCCGCCCGTGATGGGCGGCTCATGCGTGATCGCTTGATCACCGAATCACCAGCGGTTTCCGCCGCCGCCACCACCGCCACCACCACCGGTGCGGGGTTCAGCCATGTTGACCCGGATCATCCGCCCCATCCACTCCACGTTCTGGAGGTCGTCGATGGCCTTCTGCTCGTCAGCAGTGTTAGCCATCTCAACGAAAGCGAACCCACGCTTACGGCCGGTATCGCGATCGAGCGGCAGGCTGCACTTGCGAACAGAGCCGTACTCGGCGAACAGGCTCTGAAGGTCCTCCACTTCGGCATCGAAGGAGAGGTTGCCTACATAAATTGTCATGAAATGCGTTAAAGGTATGAACCCGATTCGTTGAAGGCCCTGGAGAAAGTTGCTGGCCGGGTGGAGAAATCTTGGGAACCCGCCGCCTGGAGTCGAAACCTGCTGGAGAGTGATCGTTGAATCTTCAATACCCTACTGCACGCCTGCCTGAGCCAGCCATGGGGAAACCCCCAGGGTGAATGTCCAAAACCCCTGGGAGCTGCATCTCCCCAGAGCGTGTCCTCATCACGGCACGCTCGACTCCGTCATAGCCACGGGAGTGGACCACGGCGACGTAGGTTTGAAGAAACACCCCTGGGGGCATGGATGGCCGATCGCAATGGCTCGGCCCGAGGGGATGAACCATCGCTCACCCTTGGGCAGCTCGAAGGCAGTTACCCGGCCTACTGCAAAGCGCTGAGAATTTTGATCCGAGAAGGGAAAACACTTCCTCAGATTCAGCGCACGCTCTGTTGGCACCGACTGGTGATGCTGCACGAGCGCATGCCGCGCCAATACAGGGATCCATTGCTCCATTACGGAATGACCAAGCGGGCTCTGGCAGCGGATGCGGCTGGCAAGGGCTAGAGGCTGGGATCGACCTTCCGTTTTTGTCCAGGCCGTTCACTGGGGGTATGGGCGTCTCTGTTTCGAACTGTTCACATGTGTGCTCTCAGACTTGGCACGTCACACTCAATGACAACCGGATATAGGCCTCCGCTCTGATCTTCACGCTGGTACTTCAGCTGGAGCAGCGTCTCAATGCAAACGCCGGTGCTGGTGGATCACCCGGATCAGATCAATCTGGTGCTTAGCCGGATGGCGGTGAGTCTGGTCACCTTTTATCGGGGTACAGCGGTGGTGATGGCGACTGAACAGGCCCGCCAACCACACTCCGGGGTGATGGTCCAGCTCTGTGGCGATGCACACCTGTTGAACATCGGCTTCTACGCCTCGCCGGAGCGTCAGCTTCTCTGATCTGAACGATTTCGACGAAACCCATCCCGGCCCGTTCGAGTGGGATGTGCAGCGGCTCGCCGCCAGCATGCTCGAACAAGCTGTTGGGCACACGGATCAAGCGCAGCTCGACTGCCAGGCGCTACTCACTCGGATCGCCAGTGGGGAAATCGCAACTTGCCACGTTTATTGAGGTTGCGGGCTTGCGGAGGGCCGACAAACCGTTGACCACAACCACAGGCGTTAAGCTTCATGAAGAATGCTTGACCGTCATGGCCAGATCCGACTTCAAGATCCCCTGCCAGCGCACCGGTTTTGTGCCCTTCGCTGAATCCCTCAATGGCCGTCTGGCCATGCTTGGGTTCTTGATCGCGATCACCACCGAGGCGCTGAGCGGTAAGGGCATCCTCGGCCAGCTGGGTCTGGGCTGATGAATTTGATCATTCCTGCTGTGCTGATCACGGCCTGGTTGATCACAGCACTGGTCGGCAGAACCGCGGCTTGAACGGGGACTCTCCATCTCGGGTCGCAGAGCCCCACGCGGGGAGACTGCCCATCAGAGCCGACCCATGTTCTCCGGCAAGAGCTCCCAGATTCGGGCACAAAGAACCAACGCACTTCTCACCCCAGCGTTCAGCCTCACTCTCATGGAACGCTCCGACCTGCTGATTGCTTTCCTTGCCTTTGGTGCGGCGGTATCGACCCTGGTTGCTTGGCTCTGGTCAAGCCTTGGGAACGCGGAGCGATGAAGGTCTTCAGAACAAACAAGTTGGGTGTGATATCAACCATCACACCACCTGAACCTCCGGATCCACCCGATGAGCCAGGTGTGCAACAGGCAGCATGAAGGCACTCGGAAGGAGGCAGACGATCAGCTGCATCAGATTAAGGGGATGTGTGCCGAAAAATGTATTCATCCAAGCGCTTTGGCTAAAGACCGTCTGAACAATCAAGGTGGCCGTGATACCAAGCGGCACGGCCGGTGCATCGCCGATCGCCCGCCATCCCAAGCGATACAACACCGGTAGGCGAGCATGCCAGTGGCTGATGCTCAATAGGTAAACCAAATGTGCCAACACCAGCCCTTGCACCGCCATGGTGCGTGCCAGAGCGAGATCGTCAGTGGTTGTTTCCGCCCAGAGAAATAGTCCAAAAATCACAGCCCAGTTGAAGAGCGATACCACCACTACACGGCGGATCAGGGCAGGGGTTAGCAAGGGCTGCTGTGGAGGGCGTGGTGGTTGCTGCATCAAGGCAGTGGCGGGCGGCTCAAAGGCGAGCGCCAGCGACATCGTGAGCGAACAAATCATGTTGAGCCACAGCACCTGCAAGGCAGTCACCGGTAAAGGTGTGGCGATGATGGCTCCGAGCAGGATCGTCATCGAGGCCCCTCCATTAACGGGCAACACAAAGGCCAAGGTTTTGCGCAGGTTGAGATATACCGTGCGCCCTTCCTCCACGGCGGCTTCGATCGTTGCGAAGTTGTCGTCTATGAGCAGCATGTCGGCGGCCTGGCGCGCCACCTCGGTACCGCCCCTACCCATCGCGATGCCGATGTCTGCCTGTTTCAACGCCGGTGCATCATTCACCCCGTCGCCGGTCATCGCCACAACCTCACCATTGGCTTGCAGCGCACGCACCAGCTCGAGCTTCTGAGCAGGCGCCACCCGCGCAAACACGCTCACCTGTTGCACCTGCTCTACCAATGCCTCGGGGCTGAGTTGAGCTAGCTTCCGCCCATCGAGGCCCAGTGCTCCATCGCCGATGCCGATCTGGCGGGCAATGCTCAGCGCTGTTTGCAAATGATCCCCTGTGATCATCTTCACCTGAATGCCGGCGGCCTGGCAGACAGCCACAGACCTGATCACCTCCGGGCGCGGTGGATCCTGCATCCCCTGCAACCCGATGAAACACAAACCGGCGCCCACGTGGCCATGATCCAGTTGCTCCTGTTCTGGTTGGGCCTGAGCAATCGCAAACGCCAACACCCGTTCGCCTTCTGAGGCCATGGTGGTGATGGCCGCCTCGATCAAGGGGGTATCCAAGGGCTGAGGGTGGCCGGCGCTGTCGAGTTGTGAGCTGCACCGCTCCAACACAGCTTCCACAGAGCCCTTCAAAAGAATTCGCTCACTGCCATGCAGGGTTGCCATGAACTGCTGCTCGGATTCAAACGGAATCGAATCGCGGCGCGGATGACGGGCGTGAGCCTGGCCGTGATCTATCCCCACGGAATGGGCTGCAGCCAGCAGCGCTGTTTCCGTTGGATCGCCCATCCAGACATCGCGCTCACTCGGGCGAGCGTCATCACACAGCAAACCAGCCAGGAGCGTTTCTTCCATCGCCAGGTTGGGGTGATCAAACCCACTGCCCGATGCCGCAGGCTCACCGTTCCCAGGCCAGAGCTCCTCGAGAGCAAGGAGCTCGCCACCGGCGTAGAGGTGGCGCACCGTCATCCGGTTCTGGGTGAGCGTGCCTGTTTTATCGGAGCAAATCACCGTCGTACTGCCCAGGGCCTCCACGGCCGGCAGCTTGCGGATGATCGCTTGGCGTCCCGCCATGCGCTTCACGCCGATCGCCAAGGTGATCGTCACGATGGCAGGTAATTCTTCAGGGATGGCGCCTACCGCCAGGGCCACGGCGCCATCGAACATCTCTTCGGCACCGCGGCCCCGCGCCAGACCCACCACAAAGGTGAGCGCTGCCATCACCACAATCACCTTCAGCAGCGTGCGACTGAAGCGTGCGAACTTACGTGTGAGCGGTGTGCTGAGGCTGATCTGTTCCTGCAGTGATCGCGAAATGCGGCCCACTTCCGTGGCATCGGCCGTGGCCACAACAACACCATCGGCCTGGCCTCCAGTGACATAGGTGCCCGCATAGGCCATGCCGACCCGTTCAGCTAGTGGGGCATCGGCAGCCACAGCCACCGTGCCTTTCGCCACTGGCAGTGATTCACCGGTGAGCGCGGATTCATCGGTTTGCAGCTGGCGTGCTGTTATCAATCGCAGATCAGCTGGCACCTTCACCCCGGGTTCCAATCGCACCAGATCCCCCAGAACCAGTTGCTCCGAAGGAAGGCGCTGGGGAACACCACTGCGCACTACATCCACTTCGGTACGCACAGCTTTGGCCAACGCTGCAATGGCACCTTCGGCATTGCTTTCCTGCACAAACCCAATGACAGCATTGATCACCGTGACGCTGATGATCACCAAGGCGTCACGGGGATGGCCTAACCCCGCTTTCACACCGCCAACAACAAGCAGGCTGATCAACAGTGGATTGTTGAACTGACTGAGCAACCGCAGCAACGGTGGTGTACCAGGCTTCTCTTGCAGCTGGTTGAAGCCATCGCGCACGAAGCGACGCTGTGCTTCGGACTGATCAAGGCCTCTGGCTGCGTCGCTGCCCAGAGTGCGCAAGACATCCGAGCAGCTTTGGGCATAGGCCTTGGTCGTCACCAGATCCATTGCGTCAGCTCAGCGTTGATGCGCCTTTGCGCAGTGTTACAAGGGGTTGATGAAGAGGCGCACAGCAGAAGAAGCGCGGTGCCGCTGCGCTGGATGCGAACACGCCATGCTGCTTTGGACATCATCGCTGTCCCAGAGATGCTGAAGCCCGCTGATGGCATCCATGGGCCTGACGCACGTGCTCGCGCTGCTCCTCCTCCCAGGCACGCTGCAGGGCGCGATCGGCCTCCACCTCATCCACTAAACGCTCCAGCTCTGACCAGCGCATCGGAGGGGAAGCCCTGGGTCTCTCACCATGCCAAACGTGCCCGAACTGCGCCAGGTTGCGTTGAACACACTTGTCCACGTCAAACAGGCCAGCCAAGTCGAAGACGAAGCGCAACGAATAGAGTGCCGCCAAGTAATGTTCCGATATATTGGAAGTACTCAGCTTGGCTGTGTTTCAGCTTGTTTACGACATACTCTTTGCATCTCGATCTGAGCTCAGCAGCGCTGCCGTTGAAGGGATAGTTCACAGCACGACTAAACAATTGAAGGCTCGTTGATGCAGCTCACCGTGATATGTTCGCGATCCACCCCAGTCTTAATCACGACTGCGCCGATACGAAGATCTCTATTCGATGCATAGTCAGCCAACAAAGAACCCAAAGATTCTTGAGCGTCCGTTGCGATCCAATCCGGTATCTCCAAGTCTAAGAACCCACAAAACTGCTCCAGGGTGGTGTTTACATGGAAGCTGAGCTGGAGATCATCTGGGAGGATGAGTGGTTCCGGATTAGGTTCAAACAAGCGATTGATCAAGGGTTCAAGGCTCATACGCATCGCCACAAAGACATGATCACCAGGCATCAACTGCGTTGTGCCCCGAGGCATGACCACATTGCGATCGCGCACGATCAGTGAGACCACAACGCCATCCGGCAGGGCTAGATCCCGCAATCTCTGACCCGAGACGTAAGTTCGAGGCTTGACCGTGTAATCAAGGATTTCCCCATCCACCTGCCTTAAGGCGTTGATCTCAACGAACAGGGCTGGAGTTGGATCTGCAGGGCGACCGATTTTGAGCCAACGGGCTACCAGGGGTAGCGACCAACCCTGAGTGATCGCTGAAACCAGTACAACAAAGAAAACAGCATTGAAGATCAGCTGGCTCTGAGGCACTCCAGCCATCAACGGGAACGTAGCAAGCGTGATCGGCACGGCACCTTTGAGCCCAACCCAAGACAGGAAGATCAGTTCTCGGCGGCGAAACCCAAAGGGCCAGGCCGAGGTCCACACAGCAAGCGGCCTAGCGAGGAGGATTAGCACAATGGCAATCACCAAGCCCTCCCATGCCACAGCGAGAAGGCGTGTGGGAAAACTCAGCAGTCCCAACATCACGAATAGGACGATTTGTCCTAACCAGGCAATTGCATCGTGAAAGGAAAAGATGCCACGCCGAAAAACAATTGAGCTACTGCCTAAAACGATACCTGCGATATAAACAGCAAGGAATCCACTGCCTCCAAACACCGCCGCCAACCCAAAAGCAACTAAGCCAAAAGCCAGTGCGAGCAGGGGATAGAGGCCTGGATAAACCAGGTTGATGCGATTAATAGCGGCAGTGGCCAACCGCCCAACACCCAAACCGGCCAGGATTCCGATACCGAACTGTGAGGCGAATAACAGGGCTAGGTCTTGAGCCGAATTAGCGTCACCGGTGATCACACCGATCAGCCCCAGGGTCAGGAAGATCGCCATCGGATCATTCGATCCACTTTCGACCTCCAGGGTGGAAGTCAAACGGTCCGGCAATTTCAGTCCACTGGTGCGGAGGACCGAAAACACCGCAGCCGCATCGGTTGAACCCACAATGCTGCCCACCAAGAGCCCCTGCAGCCATGGCAACTTCAACACCCATGCAGCCGCCAGACCTGTCAGCAAAGACGTCACCAACACTCCGAGGGTGGAGAGCGCTAGTGCAGGCCGCCAAACCCTTTGAACAGCACCCAAGGAGGTCCGCAGGCCACCGTCAAACAGAATCAAGGCCAGGGCGACACTACCGACGCTGTTGGCCAGCCCATAGTTCTCAAAGGGGATGCGGCCAAGCCCCTCAGAACCAGCCACCATGCCGAGTGACAGGAAGAGCACGAGGACTGGAACACCGAGCCGTGCGGAGAACTTGCTGGAGGCAATGCCCAACAACAGGAGTACACCAGCCAGGAGGATGGCCAGGTTGATCCACATGCGCTTGCCCCCTTTCCGATCAGTCGAGCTTCGCTCAGATCCCCGCCACCAGCGAGCCATGGAGGGCGCAGTACTGCCGGGCGAACGCGGGGTATCCGCAGCCGCAGATCACCACCCGGGTTGGCCAGCACCCAAGTACGACCGCTTTTGCGCTGGCGCGTGCACTCAGTTTCAGCAAGGTCGAAGAGCTCCGACCCGAGTCATAGGCCAGACCAGCCAATCCCTCGCACGGCTCTTAGCAAAATCCCCCCCACTCAGTCTGTTGCGAAACGCTCTCAATCAGCAATGAAGGGCTTGTGATAACGGCTGTGGTGTGGAGCCAGGCCTTGAAGCCCTACTGGTTCGTAGCGGTCTCAATCCGACCAATGCCTACTGACCGGAGCCGGGGATGCCGCGCATCATGTGAGGAAGCCACAACATCAACCCTCCTCTAAGGCAGACATAATAGAGATCTGGGGGACTATGGCCGGGACCGTTCTTCGCTTGCTTCTCGATGCGTTACCTGGCATCTGGCCGTTCCGCAGCCGCTGCCCTGCTCGTTCCGGCTGCTTTGGGCTGCAACCTCGGCGTTTCTGCCGCCGAGCGCGGCAGCGTGAGCTTCTCCGGTTTTGAGCGATACGGCGCCAGCGCCGAGCAGGTGACCTCGATCACCCAGTTCTCTGATGTACAGCCCACCGACTGGGCTTATCAGGCTCTGAGCAACCTGATCGAGCGCTACGGCTGTGTGGCCGGCTACCCCAACGGCACCTACCGCGGCAGCCGTGCGATGACCCGCTTTGAAGCGGCCGCCCTGCTGAACGCCTGCCTCGATCGGATCACCGAAGTGACCGACGAGCTCAAGCGCCTGATGAAAGAGTTCGAAAAGGAACTCGCCGTGCTCAAGGGCCGCGTGGATGGCCTCGAGGCCAAAGTGGGCGAGCTGGAAGCAACCCAGTTCTCCACCACCACCAAGCTTTCGGGTTTGGCAACGTTTGTGGTGGGTGCGAACGCCTTCAGCGGTTCAGCCATCAACACGGGGGCCAACACCGTGAACCGTGCGCCCAATTCCATCACCGGCAAAGCGCGGACACCGGTGCCCCTGCCGAATGCCGCCACGTTCAACTACGACGTGCAGCTCACCTTCGACACCAGCTTCACAGGCAAAGATTTGCTGCGCACCAATCTGCGCGCCGGCAACTTCGGCAGCAGCGTTTTCGGCGGTGATCCCCACGCACTCGCCCTCTCCGAGCTGGAAATCGCCTTTGAAGAAGATGCAGGCCCCAACATCGTGGCCATCGACAAGCTCTTCTATCAATTCCCTGTCGGCCAGTTCACCTTCACCCTGGGTGGTCGTGTAGGACAGGAAGACATGCTCGCTCTCTGGCCGAGCGTGTATCCAGCTGACACTGTCCTCAACGTGATGACGGTGAATGGTGCCCCCGCTGCCTACAGCAAGAACCTTGGCCCCGGCGCAGGTGCATGGTGGCAGAGCGGCGGAGTCAGCATCAGCGCCAACTATGTGGCTTCGAATGGCCAGTCGGGTAATCCGTCGGTTTCCGCTGAAGATGGTGGTGGTGGAATTGGTAATAAGTTTTCCGGTGCCACTGGAAGTGTTCAGCTCGCCTATCAGCAGGAGCAGTGGGGTCTGGCAGCCATCTGGAGTTATGTGCAGCCTGAGACCCAGTTCGTTCCGGGCACAACGCCGTTCACCCACAGTGCGATTGATCACAACATCAACGCCAAAACCAATGCCCTTGGTCTGAGCGCCTACTGGCAGCCTTTGGACAGCGGTTGGTGGCCTTCAGTGAGCATTGGCTGGGGCATCAACAGCACCAGCTACAGCGCTGCACAGCCTGCAGGCAGCCTGAGCACCAGCCAGTCGTGGATGGTGGGTCTGCAGTGGACCGATGTCTTCCAGAAAGGAAACGATTTCGGCTTCGCGGTTGCCCAGCCCGTGTTTGCCACAGCGCTCACCGGTGGCGTCACACCCAACGACGGCAACTATGTGTGGGAGTGGTGGTACAAGTTCCAGGTGACCGACAACATCACGGTGACGCCGGCTCTGATCTATCTCAGCAGGCCATTGGGTGAAGCCACACCAGCTGGTGAGAGCTTCAGCCAGTTCGGCGGTCTGGTGAAGACGAGCTTCCGCTTCTGATCGGAAGCTCGCCGCAGAACCAGGCGGTCGGCAGCTCTTAGGCGCCCCTACTGAGGGGCGTTCTGGGCAGCTGCCGATCCGGGTTCAGGAGCGGGCGTCGAAGTGGTGTGGTGCTGTTGGCCGGGGCGTGCGGGCTTGCGGTAGCTGCCTGAACCGCCGCCGCCACAGGCCAGGGCGGAACCTGTTGAGGCCAGCAATGTGACAACCAGTGCCAGGCTGAGGCTGCGTAGGAGGTTCATGGAATCAGTGTTGGTGGTTGGACGGATGACTGGGATGCTCGGGGCGTGGCATCTCAATGGCGCTCACGCTTCGGATAATGATTGTGATGTTGTTTGGCTGTCTTCCTGCCTGTCAGCCGATTTCTTCTGGTGAGGGAAGGTTTTAGTCGCGAGTATCAGCGCGGGTTTGGCTGAGGCGAATTCTGGGGCTTTGTTGATCCTTCCTGCGTGTTTGATTGTTGGGAGCTTGGATGTTGTTCGCAGGGGAAGACGGATGACGTTGTGGATAGCAAGATGGCAACCAGTGCCAGGCTGCAGCGACGCAGGGCATTCATGGTTTCAGTGTTGGTGTGTAGAGGGATGACTGGGATGGTCTGAACAGGGCATCCACAGATCGCCCATGGCATGCACGCCCTCGCAGCCCAGTGCGTGTGCTTTCTCCAGCGCCACCTGCTTGCTGGGATAAGCCGTCAATTGCTCTTGGGCAGCGCCGCTGCTGTGGTGCTGATGCCCGCTGCCAGGACTGATCGTCCAGATTCCCATGGCATTGAGACCAGCCACCACCACGCCCATTCCCACCACACAGACATTCACCACACCCATGCCCACCACGCCAAGGCTGAGTACCCCCATCGGCACCACGCCGATACTGACCACACCCATGGGTACGACACCGATCGACACGATCCCCAAGGGGGCAATGCCGACTGCAATCAGTTTCGGCGGTTCACCGCAGCTGGCCATGATTGCTCTCAGTGTTTGTGCTGGGTGGTGCTAGAGGATTGCCCATGGGTGGTGCAGGGCATCCATTGGTTGCCCATCTGGTGGGCCCCGGTGCAGTTGAAGTGCTTCTTCGCGGCGGCCTCGGCTTCTGCCTTGGTGGCGTACAGGGCAGGCACGCCACCGGTGTTGGCCTGTGCCGCTCCAATCAGCTGAATGCCCGTGGAGAGCGCGATCAGGCTGAACAGCTGAGGAAGCCTCCTGACGACAGGGGCCTGCAGCAAGGACATGTTGAGAACAACTTTTCTGCAGGTTAGTCGAACCCTCCAGTCTGAGGGAGCTAGCGGAGTCTTCGTGTCGTGAAATCGTCACCCTCCATCTTTCCTTAGGCTGAGCGCAGATTCCCGTGTCTGGAGGGTTGTGCGTGGAGGCTCCGGCTCTACGGATTGGACAGGTCGCGCAGGCGAGTGGTTTGCCTGTGAAAACGGTGCGCTTCTACAGCGATGAAGGATTGATTCACGCTGTTTGCCGCTCTGAGGGTGGCTATCGGCTGTTCGCTCCCGCTGTGGTTGCGGAATTGGGCCTGATCCGTGCCTTACGGACGATGGATGTGCCTCTGCCTGAGCTCAAACGGATCCTCGAGGTGCGGCGACAAGGTCACTGCAACTGCAATGCTCTCAAAAGCAGCATTCAGACGCGCATCCAATCGATCGATCAGCGGCTTGCCGAGTTGTTGGCGATGAAGGCCGAACTGGCTCAATTGTTGAACTCCTGGCAGGAGTGTGGTGGCCTCAAGCACCCCTGAGCACCTGTTGCTCGCAACAGCGACCTCGGCATGACTCGTGTCAGAGGAAGGATCTCTCAGACCACTGTGTCGAGTTGCGAACTATGTACGCCTGGAGATGAGATCTCTTGAGTAGATGTGCGATGCATCCTCTCGCTAAGACCGAAGTGCGGACATCACTCCAACGACAAGGATGCGGGGAGCTGCCACACAACAACCCCTGTCTCAAACAACTTCAAGGTGATCAGTTGAGGCTCAGTTTTGGAGTCTCTGGATGACCGTACCAGACAACAAAAAAGCCCCGCCGAAGCAGGGCACAGAGCTGTTCAGCTCAAAGTGGCTCGGGGGAGACTTGAACTCCCGACCTTGGGGTTATGAATCTCGAGAAACTAGCCGAGACTCATTGGTATGACTAAGGTGACGCTGAGCACTTTGCACGGCACTTTGCACGTTTCACAGATCTTGATCTTGCGCGCGGCTGTCTCAGGCGGTCTCAGATCTGCTGGATGTCGTGCTTATTCGGCCTGCAGGCGCATCAGAACGCGTTGTTGATGCCAGAGGGTATTTGACCGTGGTGCCAGTGGGTTCGCTTTGCGGAAATGGTGCCCTTGTCGGAAGTAGCCGGCGGATTTCAGCCGCTGGAGGGTCACACGGTGGAGGCTGAGCTGGGCCGCCATCTGGCTAGTGCAGATCCACTGATTCGAGGAGTCACTCTTCATCGGTTTACGGCGGGTGCTGGAGGCTATTGGCGGTTCGCTGTGATTCAGGGCTGGCCCTGCCCCCGGCCGCCCACCGAGCTCCCCAGCGCCAGGCCAGCCAGGACGCTCAGCCCCTGATTCACCGCGTCATCAATCCGCCCCTGGGGGCGAGTGCAGAGCAGCGCCACGGGGTGCTCGGGAGTTGAGCCGCCAGAGGGCTGCTGTGTTGCATCGGGGTCAACGACTTCAGGCCGACCAGAGGGCTCATCCACCCGCCGCTCCAGCGCCGCCAAGCCGTTGGTGCGCACATACAGCCAGCTCAGAGCAGTGCAGTTCAGCAGGTCAAACGCCAGCGTGGCGCCCTGGAACCCAAGGATCCCGGTGGAGATCCAAACCACCAGCCGGCGGGAATCCATGGAGCGTGACGACAAAGAGCTCCATAGGGTTCCGAAGCTGATCAGTCGACTGGTGCCTCAGCGGAGTGCTGATCACCCAAGGCACTGCTGAGCCGGTCCGCCAGCGCCAGGCACTGATCCATTTCCTGCCAGAGGAGCTCACGCCGTTCGGCCGTCACAGAGAAAGAGCGGTGGTGCAAGTCTCGGCCGAGGTAGCAGAGGGCATCGCAGATGCGCCGCCAGTCGTCGGGGCTCAGCTTCTCGATGGAAGGAGTCATCCCTTGATCCTGCCAAGGGCATCGCACAGCGCCGGAACCCTCAGAAGTTCTATGCTTCTGACACATGCCACTCACCCCTGAGGGCTGGACCCTGCTCAAAACCTGGGAGGGTTGCCGCTTGAGCGCGTATCCCGACCCCGCCAGTGGCGACGCTCCCTGGACCATCGGCTACGGCCACACTGGGCCGGATGTTGCTCCTGGCCTGACGGTTACGCAGCAACAGGCCGACATCTGGCTGCAAAAGGATGTGGCCCATGCCGCCAGCGCCGTGGAGCGCCTTCTGCCTGGGGTGGCGCTACTGCCCCGCCAACGCGATGCGCTGATCAGCTTCTGCTTCAACGTGGGAGTTAGTGCCCTTGAAACCTCCACCCTGCGCAAGCGGTTAATTGCTGGAGAGGCACCGCCAATGGTGATCTCCCAGGAATTACCCCGCTGGTGCAAGGGTCCGAATGGACCTGTGGAAGGGCTCAAGCGCCGTAGAGCTGCCGAGGTGGCGCACGCCAATGGAGCCATCGAGCCCAAACAGACAACACCAAATTCCTGCCAGGGACTGATCCAACTGGCCGTGCCCTACCTGAGCCAGAACGACAGCACCACAGGCCAGGGCTGCCGGATGTGCTTTTCCTCCACCTGCGCCATGGCTGCAGCCTTCCTGAACCCCGTCTGCCTCAAGGGCCAAGGTCAGCTCGATGATCAGTACCTGGCGCTGGTGCAACGCTATGGCGACACCACCGATGCCAACGCCCAGGTCGCTGCTCTGAGAAGCCTTGGCATCCAGGCGACGTTTCGCTCCGACGGCCGCATCGATCACTTGATCGAGCAGCTCAACCGGGGCATTCCCTGTCCGGTGGGCTGGCTGCACAAGGGTTCAGCGGCTTCTCCAACAGGAGGCGGCCATTGGAGCCTGGTGATCGGATGGGATCCGGATAAACGCCAGCTGCTGATGCACGACCCCAATGGCGAGGCGGACTTGGTGAACGGTGGATACGTGAGCACGGCCCTGGCTAGCGGCAAAGCGTTGCGTTACTCCGAGCGCAACTGGGGCCGCCGCTGGCAGGTGGAAGGGCTCGGCAGCGGGTGGTGGATTCAGATCAGCCCAGCGCACTGAGTGCTGCATGGACTTGTGGGTGTTGAGCGGGGAACCCTTTGAACAGTTCGCGTCTCTGTCGTCATGACCTTCACCCCAACCCTCGCCACCATCCCGCTGCACAGCCATCACCACGTGCGCCAGGGCCTGGAAGCTCAGCTGCGTCAATGCTGGGCGATGTACAACGCCGTTCCCTCAGAAGCCAATCGCTATCAACTGGTGCGGCTGGAGCGCTTGCTCCAAGACATCTGACTGGCCGAGGAGAGCGAGAAGCGTTAGAACCGCAGCACTGCAGAAGATGACACCTGCACGGGTAAGGAGGTCTGAGGAGGCCTCTTTTTTTATGCCTTGAAAAGTCAAACCGTCCACAACGGCTAGTGGCTTCAGGCGTTCTTGTCAGCCCACTCTTCATCGACACCGATGCTCACCGGTTCTGATCTGCTCGCCAAAGTCAAAGAGCTGGGCGATGTCTCCAAATCCGATCTGGTGCGCAGCTGCGGCTACGTGAGCACCAAGAAGGATGGTGGCGAGCGTTTGAACTTCACCGCCTTCTATGAAGCCCTGCTCGAGGCAAAGGGCCTTAGCCTCGGCAACGACGGCGTGGGCCGTGGCAAAGGCGGCCGCAAGCTCAGCTACACCGCCACTGTGCAAGGCAACGGCAACCTGCTCGTGGGCAAGGCCTACACTGCCATCCTCGATCTCAAGCCTGGCGATGAGTTCGAGATCAAGCTCGGCCGTAAGCAGGTGCGCTTGATTCCGGTTGGTGGTGTGGACGAGGAGGAGTGAAGCAAGGCGCGCATAAAGCGCGCAGTCGCAGCACCCTGCAGCCAGCAGTGCCCTGAACACCACACCTCACTGAGTGCCAACTTGTCTGACCAGACAGCACGAAAACCTTCGGCTCTCAGCGCCGAGGGTTTTTTGTTGCTGGGCTGAGCACCTAGCCCTGTCACCTGATCGAACCAGAGTGGAGACTTCTGGATCAGCGGTGCGCATCGGGTAGACGGAACCAGGGAGGAACGGTCAAGCCCCATCGAATAGAGGCTGAGCGAAACAGAACAATCAGCCCCATGCACACCAAAGCTGCGGTTGTGCGTTGCTGCGGAACTGTCGACAACCAGATGGCGTACACGATGCAGCCCACGCTCACGGGAATGGCGTAGAGCTCGCGTTTCATCAACAGCGTCTGCCGACCAGCCAGGACATCACGAATCAGGCCGCCACCGATGGCCGTGATGATGCCACGCATGACGGGAGCCAGGGGGAGACCGAAGCCCAGTGACCAGGTCTTATCGGCGCCCTGGATCGCGAATAGGGATGCGCCCAATCCATCGAGGTAGACGAGCAACGTGTACACCTTTCGCTTCGAGGCAAACCGATGGGCATAGAAGGTGATCAAGCTGGCGATTAGGGCCAACCAGAGCACATCGGTGTCACGTGACCAGGTCACGGGCTGATCGAGGATGAGATCCCGCAAGGTTCCGCCACCGATGGCGGTCAACACGCCCATCACGCAGGCGGTCAGCAGGTCAATCCCCCTGGGAGCGAGGCCAAGCACCGCTGTGGCTGCGAACGCCATCGTGCCGACCAAGGCGGGCCAGTCATTCAGCCAATCCACAGCGGTCATGGAAGGGGCGGATCGGCAGCGTGCCTGATCATGCCCTGGCTGCGTGCTCGGGCCAATGAATAAATCACCACATCAGCGAGAACTGGCTCTGTCGTTAGCAGCATTGACTTGATATTCAACGTCGGTAGTCACCCCTTGCAACCCAATCCTTGTTGCAGATCTGTGAGTACGCAGTAGACACAAGAGCTCCTCAGCACATCCACACTGGTCCTTGCTGTAGGACACCACCGTAGGCAGAGCTTGTCCTCTGAACCAGAGGAGCACAAGGGACCCCTGGCTTTGCAACCAATTGTGCAAGCTGGCTGCCAAGACCTGGTAGCGCGGTCATGCTCTGCGCGTCGCAACTGTCTATGGATCAGCAACTAGGACGCGCCTTCAATGCAGAGATTGTCAGGCGGGAAATCGGAGCGATCACCG
>VFQT010001924.1_pt1 | contig 22900 bp, 17 predicted proteins | sample 3512381 | NCBI WGS metagenome assembly VFQT01 (sample SAMN10412376, study PRJNA504923) | tailings metagenome | isolation source: Relicate 2 Philex TSF3 active mining site | place: Philippines: Tuba, Benguet | collected 2017-08-29
TCAAGAAATGTCATCTCTGGCTTGATTCAAGTACGCAAGACAAGCCTAACTAGACCTACGGTCCGGATGCATTGATCACTGGTATTGAGACTCCTGCAGTACGTCGCTCGCCATCAACATACCGAAGTACCCCGCTGACACCAAGTTCAAGACCTTGTCCTGATTGCAACGCAACAGAGGGAATCGTGACTTCAATAATCGCATCTGCATCCGTATTTGACCGTCGGTTATACGTCCATCTGACAGCGCTCGATGGCACAGCTTCGATACGTACAATCCGCCCCTTGTCATCGATTACCGCCAGCTCTGGTACCAAAAACTCTGTACCGGGAAAGCTCGAATCGATGCGCCCGCGTGTCGAAGATGTTGCTTTGACTGCTGCAACATCCCCAAAGCCTTTCGGATGCTTAACAATGCCAAGTGTGAGGGTGTGGGACATCACCGGTGGACGTAGGAGTGGATACAACGACAGTACAGGGAGTGACATCATCGCAAGGATTACTCCCGTACTGGAATACATACCCAATCTGGCGTTCCCCGTTTCCTCCGTCCCAAGCAGTGTCCCTCCAATGACAGTAACCCAAATCAGGATACTGGTAAGCTCAAACGCTGGCGAAGCCAGTGCTGATACCGCTGCTGCCACAATCAATCCGCACGCTGCCTGGGACATGAGGTTTGTATCTGGATGAAGTTGTATGGACCGATGAAGCGCTGAACTCCATAACAATGCGATAATCAACAACAGAGCAAACAACGCAGGGACTCCATAATCGACAGCAAATTGCAACGGAAAAGAGTGAGCATTGTTTGCCAAGGATCCACCTGTCAGCTTGACCTGCCAAGGTGCCTCACCGTGATGACTATAAAGTCCTTGCTGCGTCAGATAGCCACCAGTTCCCCACCCGAGTAATGGATTCTCCGCTATCATCCGATAGGCGGTCTGCCACAACGATGTTCTCGCAGCAACTGATCCCAACTCCCACCATGTGAGGGTACTGCCAGCTCTGAGTGTCAATGCATTGCTTAGACCACTACTTGCAAGGACAATTCCACCACCGGCAATAAGCCACAACCAGACGCTACCGATTAAGCGCTGTAACAGCGGCTGGTCATTCACAATCCCGTGGCGCCGACTGGATACAGCTGCAAGAATTCCTATGACGGAGCATCCTGCGATGCCGCCAAGCCATCCTGACCGACATCGAGCAAATGCCCACGCGAGTGCGATAATCAAGGTCGCACCGATTGCGAGGGACTTCTGCAACCCCGCTATGCCACGATGAACGGCGAATGCAGCCGTGACCGGAAGAAGAAATCCCAGAAGCGTACCGATAGCTTCATGTGTACCGAATAAACTCAGTGAGCTGGCATGGAATGATGTGCCGCGTAGACCGTCGCTTCCGACGCCATACCTCGACAAATCGACGCCTGCGACGAACACTGCGATCGTCCCAACGCCAAGCAATACCATCATCCGCTCCGAGCGGGTGCCAGCGCAGAACAGCCCCGAGATCAACGCCGCACCGGCTGACATCCACTTGAGCCAGCCACCAAAGGCTTGCATTGGAAAGTCAGTCCGTAGTGATCGATAGCTAATCCATGCGAGAAAGGCAATCAGGAGTCCTGCGATTGGTACCAGCTTCTCCCGGCTTCGCCCGGCCGATGGCCAATGTAACCCGAGAAACGTGATCCAACCAACAAAGCCAAGACAGAGAGACAAGGTACGAAGAGTCTGGCTGACGGAGGGGATGTCACCAAGCAGGTGCAGCGCAACAAGCGAACAAATCCATAGAACCCTACTGGAGTATTTTGGAATCAGAGCTGAGCTACTACCGCTACTCCGGGTAGCCGTAGTACGCCATCGCTCGCGATCAAGCTCACGTTGTTCCCAAGGATCAGGTGTTGACATTTGCGTTACGAACGCATTTTACTAGGCTGCCGACGGAATCTGTAGTCGTGGAGACACTGCTCAATCACAGCCTTCATCTCAAGGCGGAAACGGTCGTAGCCAAAGGTCTCAGCATGGGTACGAATTCGTTGCGGGTCGATGTCCATTTTATTGACAGATTCCATGGCTGCAGCTACGCTTTCAACGGATGGCTCATCAAAGAAGACGCCTGTCACTCCTTCGACGACAGTCTCGATTGCCCCCCCGGCGCGATACGCAACGACGGGACGTCCAGCAGCCATCGCTTCAATCGGCGCGATGCCGAAGTCTTCCTCACCCGGGAAGAGGAACCCGATACAGTTTCCAAACAGTCCCTCAACTTCGCCATCTGGCACCCGGCCGAGAAACTCAACCGTAGGTCCTGCCATTGCCTTAAGGCGAGCTTCATCCGGTCCGGAACCAACGACCTTCAAGCGAACTCCGAGCTTCGTCGCGGCTTGCACCGCAAGATCGACGCGTTTGTAGCCGAGAAAGCGTGACACACACAACCAGTAGTCAAGCGTGGGCTTTTCGACAATCTGAATTCGATTCGTGTTAACCGGTGGAAACACCACCACTGAGCTGCGACGGTAAAACTTTTCGACCCGGGATGCAACATTGTCGGAGTTACAGATATAGAAGTCTGGTCGCTGAGCGGCAAGGTAGTCCCATGCCCGTAGCCGGTGAATCACCCACGGCATTAACAAACGCTCCAGCTTGCCAAATCCGCCTTCATCGACATACTCACGATAGCGCCATGCAAATCGACTTGGCGTATGGCAATACGTTACATGACAGGTGTGCGGATAGGTGATGATTCCCTTTGCAAACGATGATGTGCTTGACACAACCAGGTCATACTCACGCAAATCCAGCATTTCAAACGCCATCGGGAAGAGTGTAAGAAACTTCTTGTGATGACGATTTGTTCCGGCAAGCGGTAACTTCTGCAAAAAGGATGTCCGGACATCCATTTGCCGAAAAGACTTGAACGTGTGGTTGGCATCATAGACGGATGTGAAGATTGGAGCATCCGGCCATATTTCATGAAATGCTTCCACAACACGCTCTGCCCCACCGGATTGGGTTAGGTAATCGTGTACGATTGCGACCTTCATTGGCTGTGGTTCCATCATTCCCTATTTCTCCCGATGCAAACCACGCCTACCGATACTTGTCCGCAATGGTTGGAATACTATCCTGCAGCAGCACATCATACAGGCTAACCACCGAGAACATTTGCATACAATTCCACGCAAGCGTGTGCAGTTGCATCCCAGGAATAATTGCTTGCACGCTCAAGTCCATGCAGTATTGCTGTATCACGATATTCACCGTCGGCAATGAGGCGAGACAGTTTGTCGACCTGCACATCGATATCACCAGGGTCTACCGCGTACTCGGGGCATCCAACAACTTCTGGAAGGCTCGCCCTGTCACTTGTAATAACAGGACATCCAGAGGCCATCGCCTCCAGAACTGGCCAACCAAAACCCTCATACAGGCTTGGAAAGTGGAGTACTTTGGTAAAGCGGTACGCGGCCCGAAGATCAGCCTCGCTTACACGCCCTAAATGAAAAACATCACCGCGGAGCCCAAGGCTGTCACGCAGGTCTTTTTCATCATCAAAAAAGTCTGCCCCAACCCGTAACAAAGCGACGTTGGGTACGACTTTTTTCAGCCTTGCCAAAACCTCAAGAACCACGGGTGTATTCTTATAGCGATTTCGGGTGCCCACTTGAAGGATGTAGTCCCGACGCAGATCAAGCTTGTGGCGTTCCGCAAAAGCAGTATGCTCGTCTCGGAGAGAAAGTCCATCCGGCGGTAACGCCTGAAAATCCGCTTCAAGACCAATCGGAACGATACTTATCTGCTCAGGCCTGAATCCAGCATGGGTGATCAGGTCATTACGTGTTGACTGGGACACACAGAGTACACGCGCACAGCTCCGCATCGCTTCGATACGCTTCAAAAATGAACGAAGCACCCATGGTTTGTATGGGACATCTACTATCCCCTTGATAAAAAGCAGCGGAATAATGTCAAAGCATGTCACGACCGTTCGATTAGGGTCAATGGAGCCTGCCAACGTTGCATGGCTGTGATCCAGAATATGGTAGATGTCTGCATCAATGTGGCGTATTGCTCTTGGATACTTCACCCAGCGACCGTAAATGCTGGCCAACCGTTGCTGTGATGCATCCGGTAGCCAGGACATCCAGGGCTCAACCCCGGAGCAATGCAGGACATCTAGATCCCAGTGCGTTCCCAGATGTAAGGGAAGACGTTCAAGATAACCCTTGCGAAACCGTGACATACTCACGCTTGGAAACTCATCCACGTTGGGAAGAATCACAAGCTTCGATGCCTTACCTGCCATGCTCATTACCCAGCAACATCCATGTAGTGCTTTAGGTACTCTGCACCAATGTTTTCCCATGTCAAGGGAAGCGCACAGCGTCTTGCAGCATCCCGGCGAGCAGTAAGCAGCTCCCGTTTACCGCAGACTTCCTCGATGGCCGCAGTGAGTTCTGCTACTGATTCCGTATCATTGATGACGACGCCGGCATCCGGACCAACCGCTTCAGCACCTCCTGTGGTCCGCGCAGTAATGACTGGCAGGCCACTTGCAAGGGCCTCAACCAAAACGAGTGCACATGCTTCGTATCTGGATGGAAACACAAAACAGTCTGATGCGCGCATCAGCTTTGCCAGATCATTCCGAAAATCAAGAAAATGAACCCGCCCTGACAGCCCCAGCTCTTGGGCAAGTGCGGGCCACGGGCTTGCGGCAACCCGCCCAGCAACAGCAAGGTGAACATCCGGTACGGAAACCAGCGCTCGCAGGACGCCATCGAGGTTTTTACGCCCCGTCCGTATATCGCCAGCGAACAGTGCAAGAAAGACACCTTCGGGAAGACCGAGCGCCGTACGATCCTCAGGACCGGGATGAAACTCGCTTAGGTCAACGCCATTGAGCACGACGCCAACCTTGCCTGCAGGTACGCCACAAAGTGTGGTCAGTTCTTCACGGATCGTGGACGATGCGCCAATGACCTTACGTGCATCCCGGAATGCTTTTCGTTCACCCCATGCATTCAGCGTTGTGTAGAGTCGTTGATAGAGCGAATACGGACCGGCAGTCATGCGACTCGGATGCATCGGATGTCTAAGCCACGCCGTGTGTACGAATTGAGCTGTATTGATGTGGTGGGTGCCATCCAGGGTCCAGCCGTAGCCGTGAATGACATCGTACTGGGAGCGTTTTGCCCTCAGGGCCCGGTTAGCGGTGGCAATGGATTGTAAGCCATACGCCAAATCATTGGACCGTGTCCTTGGATGTACACGTATCCAGGAAGCCCCTGCATTCACTATGTCAGCATCAACCTGATCCGCATACAAATCTACGCTGTGACCAGCCTTGAGCGCGGTCAATGTGATTTCACGGTTTGCTCTTCCCTGACCATCCCCTTTACGGGCATAACGGGAAACAATCGCGATTTTCATTAATGAGATAGGCCCGTTCGGCCAACTGGGCGGAATTTCTCGGGGAGCAGGGACATAACACGGTTGACCACTTTGCCCGGGGCAATCGCAACAGCTTCCTGCTCCAAAAGCTTATCCATGATTCCAAAACAGCTCCAGATAAGGATACTAGGGGCATAGTAGCCGCCCTGAAGCCAGTTTCCGAAAGTAACTACTGATATGGCAATCCATTCAAGAGATGTCGACGCACGCGTTACATCCCAAAGCCTAATGATTACCCAAGACATCCGGCCCATCAAAATAATATAGAGAATGCCACCTATGATGCCTGTGCTCACGATGATATTGGTGAAGTCAAGCTCTGTCGAAAACGTACCATCTTCGCTGTCGGTACCGCCTTGACTGAAGCGACGGCCGGCAATAGTTGTCGATCCCAACCCGCGACCGATAGGGTTACGTATTCCACTGGTAAAGCCGATTTCAACCAGACCTGCATGCTTCGCAGCCGTAGAGCGCTCAGAGTTTAGCGGATTTGTAAGACCTTCAACCTGATGCTCAACAAAGACCGCTGCATTCCGGTCAAGATTGAGTGAGCGCGTCTGATTCAGACCGAGGAGGAGACCCGCGATACCGATACCTACTCCAAGAATGATGCGCGGTATACGGGTTGATGCTCGCTTATCCAGAAAGCTCCACGAAATGATGCAACCAGCGAGGAGCATCACAACCCCTGAGCGGGACGACGACAGAAAGACCGCGGTTGTAATAAACAAGAATGGAATCGCATAGAGGTACTTTCGTTGGAGAAAGCGTGACCATGCAACCATCGCCCCCATCGACATCAGGATGACATATTCACCAAATGACAGGGATGATCCAAAGACTCGGACAACATCGCTGGTCAGGTTTTGACGATACTTGGACACAACCATCCAGTAGCGCTCTACATTTGAAATCTCACCAAACTGCTGGCGTAAACCAATCATCGCAGCAATCACAGATGCCGCCAACAGGACTGTGCAAATATTGGACAGCGTGAGTTTTCCACCGTGATGTCTACCAACGAAAAACCATAGGAGTGGGCCGATGTAAAACAATGCTCCCCCAAGACCGACAAGGAGCCCCCCCTGATTTGGATTGAATATCTGAAGAACCATCACTCCAAGCAAACCGATAGTCACCTTAACCGTAAAGTTTTTGGTTGATATCCAGCGGTTACTGGCGATTCGAATAAAGAGAAGCGTGCCAACAGCGGCACCAATCAATGTCAACGGTTCATTGGACTGGTAGCCGATGCTTGGTATGAGCTCGCGACGAATGAGTCCGAGAAACGGAAGAAAGCCAGCGAGTATCGAGAACCCAACCATCGGGTACTGGACAATGCTTCCTCCTATAACGGCTGCAAGAATGAGCGCAATCATGATGCGCAGTGGTTCGGACAGGGTTCCGGCACTTGGCTCATCGATGCCGTAAAGACCAAGAGTAAAAGGAACCAGCAAGAGGAGACCGCATCCTGCGAGTCCGGAGTACCGGAGCAGCAGGTTATACACGCTGGAGATTCGCTGGATTGGCACGTCCTACCTGAACAGTCGCAGTAATCCGGAAACTGTCGTTACAGCCCAGAGTGCGTCCTGCAAACTAAAGCGCCGTTGACCAATGCGTGGCTCTACAAAAATGCTGTCGTCTGGCTTGACGGCAACATCCTTTGTCAAGTCGCCCTTAAGCATTACCTCAACATTATGTGTCGTCGTCTCGTCCTTGCCATTGTCGAGCTTTCGGGTCAGCCGCACTTTTTTAAGATCTGCGTTTTGCGCCGGCAGACCAGCGATCGACAGCGCTTCAAACAGTGTAAGTGATCTGTCATCTGGATAGACAATTTCACCGGTCTTTTGTGTCGCTCCGTTGGAACGAAAGACCTTTTTGTTCTGCGGAATGACCAGCACATCTCCAGGCTTCAGCTTAACGTCTCCCTTGACAATGCCGGTTTCCAGAATTCCCCTAAGGTCAACTTTGATAGTTTCGCCATTTCGGACGATGCTTGCCTGAGACAGAGCCGCGGCTGGTGTTACCCCACCGGCGGCATTCAGTACTGCCAAAATCGAGCCATCGCGTGGGACAACAACACTGCTCTGCGCTCGAACCTCCCCAACAACGCGTACCATGGTTTCACTTGGATCGGATTCATCGATGATGATGTTGTCGCCGCTTTCAAGCGCAATATTCTGCTTTAGATCGCCACTATAGAGTTTTGTTACATCTACTGCGACCGGACCGGCTGCCCGGTACACAACAAGCTTATAGAACTCGTAGCGGTCGGTAGGAAGTCCACCTGCCAGCGCAAGCACATCGAGGAGCCGCATGCCATCCCGTAACTCAACCTTGCCAGCGCTTCGAACATCCCCATAAATGTTCACCGTCATGGGTTCCCGGGCGGCCACAGACACTGAGACGATTGGGTTAACCAGTTGTTTGGCGTCAACAATCGCTTTTCTAACCAGAATACCAATCTCTGAAACGGTCTTTCCGGTAACCGAAATGGGACCGAAAAAGTAGCTGATGCTGTTATCGTTTTGAACTCGGGTGCCAGTGATCGAAAATTCGGGATGATTCAGCACTTGGATGGAGATGGTGTCTCCGACCTTGACTTTGTAATCAGATGCAACCGCTGGAACCGGGGCCTGCGCATGCACAGAAGTTGCCGGGAGTCCCCCAAGCGCGACGAGGCAGGTCATTACGACCAATGGTTGATTCATTCGCATCACTTTGTTTCCGTACCCGATGATTCGACGGCAGCTGGTTCAGGGGTGGTCTCAATGGACTTGCCTGGGGTGTCCACATTTCCCGGGATGTAGTACTTTCCGTAACCATATCCGTACCCGTAGCCATAGTAGTAGTAATATCCACCACCAGGGCTTGAGATTCGGTTGAGCACGGTTCCAAGCACAGATGTACCGGCACGTTGCAAGAGTTCGACAGACCGGCGAATATTAGCCTTCTTTGTATCTCCAAATGCAACTACCAGGAGAACACCGTCCATCCGCGCTGAAAGCACTATAGAGTCCGCAACCAATAATGTCGGTGGCGTGTCGAACAAAACGATGTCTGCACGCTCTTTCAACTGCTCGACAACGCGCTCCATTGCCGAACTGCCAAGGAGCTCTGCCGGATTGGGTGGTGGCGAGCCAGCAGGGACAATCCAGACATTGTCAACATTCGTCGGCTGCATGACGTCATCGAGAGTATGCGAATCAACCAGCACATCAGTCAGACCGGGATTCGACTCCACCTTGAAGAGCTTGTGCTGACTTGGGCGGCGAAGGTCGGCATCCACAATCACAACACGTTTACCATCAAGCGCAAGTGCCATCGCGAGATTTGCCGCCGTTGTTGACTTCCCTTCCGAAGGAACGGACGAAGTAATCAGTAGCGTACGCAGCTCGTTACCAACCGCCGCAAAGTTAAGGTTAGTTCGAAGACTTCGATAAGACTCCATGAGCGGTGAGAAGCTCGAAATGTCACGGATAAGACGAAGTCCCTCTTCTTCCACCATCGGGACATGTCCGAGGCTTGGCAAGCGTAACACGCGTTCCGCTTCCTCAGGACTATTAATGCGGTCATCTAAGAGTTCGAGCAAGAGTGCGATAGCAAACCCGAGAACAAGACCGACAACTGCAGCGAGGACGATATTTTGTTGCTTTTTTGGACGAATCGGGATGGTCGGGAGCAGTGCACGCTCAATCGGCTGAATATTGGTGCTGATGGTTTTGAGGCGCAGCTCAATGTTCTGTGCTTGGTCAGACCAGTACTTTGAGCGCTCCTGACTTGACTTGATACGCGACTCGAGGCGTTGGTAATAGTTTTCCCAAAGTGGGAACTGATTCAGACGGGCTTCTGCAGTCTTGAGGGATGTTGCTATTCCGGCGGCGCGTGTCGCGGCAGCGGATGCATCAATTTCAAGCTGGATGATGCGCTCATTCAGTGTCGCATAGGCAGGATTAAAGCGTGCCGTTCGCACAGGAGTGGACTTGCGGTATTTCACAAGTCTCTCACGGAGTTCAGCAAGCTGCTTAGTCTTTACCACAATCGAATCCGAACTTGGGCCCAGTGTTGTCCCAAGGGATGTCAGTTCTGTTTCCAGTTCATCAATCTTTACCTGTAGAGACTGAACTGTGGGGTCGGCATCCGGCGATGGAATATCACTCTTTGTGGTCGGGATCGACTTTAGGCGATCCCGGCTGCTTTCAATCTTACGCTGTGCTTCTATCGATGCGGCGCGGGCAGTATTGTATGCAATTTGAAGGTCTGTAACGACCTGCTGTTGGGCTTCCCGATTGCTTTGAAGATCTGGAAGATTTTTGTCCTTTTTCAGGGTCTGAAGCTCAGACAATGCCTTAACAGCATCTTCGTTGTTGACGCGTGCCTGATCCGATGCAAATTGGCTGGCTTGCCGAAGACTTGACTCACCCTTTGTCTTTACATTTTCGGTATAGACATCCACCAGTGTGTTTGCCGTATCCCTAACAAGACTCGGGTTGTCTCCTTCGACGGTCACTTCAATAATCGAAGTATTTTCGACGACATCGACAGAAACAATAGGAAGATTCTTGGCATTAAGGCGACGACCAACTTCGTCCTTAATCTCAGACCGCTGGATCATCTCAACCTGTGTCAATGGGGAATACTGCTGACTGAGCTGAAACAATGCAGCCAGAGGGTCTGTGCTGACGTTATTGATTACATAAGATGGCGGAGAAACCAAAAGCCGTGCAACAGCCCGGTATGTCGGGGCCTGTACCATGGTGATTAGAACGCCAACGACCAGTACAAAAGCAAAGACCTGAAAAATGACCAATCTGCGGCGACGGAACATGTCTCCATATTCCTGCAACGATAGCGACTGGCCGGTTTCGTTTACGCTTTCAACTCTCTCTTGCATGTAGCCCCTCGGGCGACATGGATACTCCCCAGCATCAATACGCCCCTTCTGCTTTCAATACTGCAGGTATTACACGCAATAACACCCAACAGTCAAGCAGAATAGAGCGGTGACGCAGATATTCCAAGTCCAGGTCAACCCATTCCGAAAAAGTGAGTCTACTACGTCCTGTAACCTCGCGGAGGCACAACAACCCTGGTTTTCCCTGTAATCGTGATTTTTGCAGTGTGGAATATGCATCAACTTCTTTAGGAAGATGAGGACGTGGCCCTACTAAAGTCATCGTCCCGGAAAGAACCAACCACAGCTGAGGGAGCTCATCTACGGACAAACGCCGGATTGCTCTCCCGACCCGGGTCACCCGCGGATCATTCTCCATCTTGAAAATGACCTCGCCTGCCTCATTGTCCGCCATCAGCTGTTCTTTAATGGCATCCGCATCACGTCGCATACTCCGGAACTTCGTGAACCAAAACTCACGACCATTTTGACCTACACGGAGCTGACGGTAAAAAATCGGGCTTCCATCTTCGATAGCGATGAACACTGCAACGCATGCCATGATGGGCGATAGAAGAATCAAGGCGATGGCAGATACCACAATATCTAATAATCGCTTTGTTGCTTCTTCGACAGCGTTAAGTCGTCGCACGGTACCAAGCTCACCGGCACAGTGCTTTGAAACGGCAGCAGGTAACTTTACAGACATGACACGTCGGACACTTTTTCGTGTAATTCCATTTGAAACGGTCGAATTATCAATCATCGGTGCATTTCCGCGCACTATCATCTACGTAACATCGACAGATAGTAAAAATTACCAGTGATAATCTCATTGTGACGAACAATGCGAGCACACCAGCGAGATTCTAACACACCTGATAATCGGTAAATGTTTCCCCAATCTAAAGTGGAATAATCCTCTCGTCGGCTATACTTCTGAGGTGACTATGCATCCTGATGCGACCATTGCATCCGACACCCTTTGTTCCACCGGCGCAGCCTTCTGTCAGCACATCGCAGAGAATCCGACCAACCTTCCTGATGTAAGTGATCAGGCAGACAATGCCGTCAAAATCCTCGTCCTTGCAGCCCTGCGTGTAAAACATCACCTTACGACTGTCGATCCTGTCAAGTGCCGCACCGTCGGTAATGTACACGCTGTCCGCTTTGATATCCGGCAAAATGGCTGCATCTACGTCATCTGGAACCCCACGGACGCCATCGTCTCCGGAGGAATCATCCCGGCATTTCCTGAGCTGACGCTTGGCCCCCGGGAAGGACGAATCGTGACTACCGATGAGCCTATTGGCCCGAGTGAATCGCTCCTGAGTGCATACTCCGGCTTGGTTAAGTCGACGGCTACCGTCATCGCCGCTAATATACGACCCGACCCACATGCAGGAGCCTGCGTCGTGATTGGTGGTCAGGTTGGTGACACGCACGATGTCATTCTCTTCCACCGTGCTGGTGGCGAAAGTGCATCCATCACAATACTGCCAACCCCGACCGTCCACACCATTGCAGACAATCTCGTCATCGCCGTCCCCAGCCACTTAAGGCGCTATATGGTGACCCCGATGGGCGTAACCGCCGGAAGTTATTTCATCGATGCCGCGGGTGAAATCTCAACGTGGATGAACACAGACATTGAGGCATCCAGTGAGCTCACCGGACGCCTTGACCCGGTCCCCCTCGATGTCATCATCAATAACTACCCTGCCCAGCGCCCGGATGACATCACGCTCAGCAAGGGAAGCAACTCACTACGTGTCCGTTACCCGGGCACAACACCGCCTGAGAATACACTCTTTCTCCCCGATGCAGCATGCTGGTGTGGAGAGCTTGCCCCTTGGAGGATTGAATCCGCTTGAGTCATTACCGTCAACCAGCCCAGCACATCACGCAGGCAGTCCTCGCACCATCCAATCCGACTATCTCCTTTTCTCCCGACCGAAAGCACTTTCTCGCAATAGAACAGCCCAGCCATCCAACACTGGATGCACTGTCAAAACCATTTCTCAAGCTTGCTGGCTCGAGGTGGGACCCAACGCGCCCCGGTTACCAGACGACGGTTCATGGGTCGGGAATCCGAATCACCGATGTAGCATCCGGGCTAACGCGTACCGTAAACGACCTCCCGAATGGCGTTCGTATCGATGGTGTCAACTGGAGTCCGGATAGTAAGTGGCTATCCGTCACTGTCGATATGGATGGCGGTGGGATCGGGCTGTTTGTTATCGACATCGAGACACTGTCAAGCCGTGAGGTGCCGGGAGTTCGTCTAAAGGACTCGCTGGCAGCAACGTTGCAGTGGGTCCGCGACAGTTCCGCACTGTATGCAACCGCTGTCCCGATGAATGAACCTCCGTTCCCAACACCAAAGGCAACCCCGGATGGACCAAACATTCAGGAAAGCCACGACAAGCGTACAAGAACTGCGACCTATCAGGACTTGCTGACATCTGCGCATGATGAAGCCTGCTTTGCGCACATCACGACGTGCCAGCTTATCCGTATTGATGTCAGTAGCCTCGGCATTACGGAGATTGGCCAGCCATCGATGCTGGGAAGTTATCGACAATCTCCGGACGGAAATTACTTGCTGGTAACCATCCTCAACCAGCCGTTTTCCTATCGTGTGCCGGTACATTTGTTCGCACGTTCCGTACAGATTTGGACATCAGCAGGGATACCCGTTCACACCATTTGTGACCTTCCAGTCATGGATGAAATACCGCCGCAGGGAGTACCCGTTGGCCCACGCGGTATCCAATGGATCCGTCTCATGCCGTCAACTCTTCTTTGGACGGAAGCATTGGATGGCGGTGACCCGAAAACGGACGTGCCGCACCGCGACCGCTTGATGAAAACGGATGTGTCATCTGGACTTACGAGCGAGCCTCAGGAAATAACACGCATCCAACACCGCTTCGCGGATATTGACTGGCTCCCGCGCGTAGGAGATGTCATTCTCACGGAATATGATCGTGACCGGCGCTGGCGGACCAGCTGGCGGACATCGCTTTTGGATGCATCCAAAAGGGAAGAGCTATGGAGTCTGTCGGTCAACGATGCCTACAATGACCCAGGGGACCTCGTATATGAGACGCTTCCGGATGGCACCAGCGTGGTACGTGAACGTGATGGTATATGGTTCCTTACAGGGCGTGGAGCCAGCGCGGAGGGAGACAGACCATTTCTGAATGCCTTTCATCCCGGGGATGGCATCACGGTGGAAGTCCACCGGTGCGGCTCCGACGCCTTTGAAACCTTTGTCGGATTCAGCCACGAAGAAGACCTCATCCTTTCCCGTCAGGATCCGACGACGCCTCCAAATCTCTGGCTCAATGGACGTAACCTTACTGGCTTTGTCGACCCTCATCCAGAGCTTACAGGGATGCACCGTGAGTTGGTCCGTTACAATCGCTCGGATGGTGTCCAGTTAACGGGAACGCTGTTTCTGCCGCCGGGGCATGATCCGAAGCGGGATGGCCCACTCCCTACGCTTTTTTGGGCATACCCGGAAGAGTATTCCGATCCAGTCACCGCCGGGCAGGTCCGTGGCTCAGACCGTGTATTTACCCGCCTCGCCGGCACAAGTCCAGTCTGGTTTGCAGCCGCGGGCTGGGCAGTGCTTGCGGATGCATCCGTGCCTGTCATCGGCGACCCCGACACCATGAATGACACCTTCGCAGAGCAAATCGTAGATGCTGCAAAGAGTGCTGTCGACATGTTGGTATCACGGGGGATTTCAGATCCGAACCGTATTGTCTGTGGCGGACACTCCTATGGTGCCTTTATGACAGCCAACCTGCTTGCTCATGCACCCGGCCTCTTTTCGGCGGGAATTGCTCGCTCTGGTGCCTATAACCGGACATTGACTCCATTTGGCTTTCAGTCTGAACGTCGTACTTACTGGGAAGCGCAGGAGATTTATCACAAGCTCTCCCCATTCACGTATGCCGACAAAATAACGGACCCGATTCTGCTGATTCATGGTGCCGCTGATAACAACCCCGGTACGCATACACAGCAATCCGAACGGTTCTATCAGGCACTCGCCGCTCATGGAGCGACAGTTAAGCTGGTTCTGCTTCCACATGAATCACACGGCTACCGGGCAGCAGAGTCGATTCTGCACACACTGGCAGAGATGATTGACTGGGCTAGCCGGTGGAGTGACCACCGCCTAACCGAACGAAAGTGGTCTCCTGTACGTGGTAAGGTTAAGCCATAATGTCCCTCGATTCCTCAGGCGTGGCGTCCGTCGAGAACCTCACTGTCCGCTATGGCACGAAGACGATTTTGTCGGACTTCTCGCTTGTGATCCCGGATGGTTGCACAGGACTGCTCGGTCCAAACGGTGCGGGTAAGACGACGCTGCTAAAAACACTTCTTGGTTTTGTAAGCCCCGCAGGCGGGCGAGGTCAGGTTTTAGGCCTTGATGTCGCATCACAAGGCATGCTGATCCGGCAGAAAATCGGCCTCATGCCCGAACAGGACTGTCACATCCCAGGCATGAATGCAGTTACATTTGTGGCCTATGCTGGCGAGCTGGCCGGAATGCCCGCAGCCCAGGCGATGCGCCGTGCGCACGAAGTGCTGGAGTATTGTGGACTCGGCGAGGCCCGCTACCGCAACGTTGAGACCTACTCAACCGGCATGAAGCAGCGGATCAAGCTCGCTCAGGCACTGGTACATGGGCCAAAGCTGCTATTCCTGGATGAACCCACCAACGGGTTGGACCCGGAAGGTCGCGATCAGATGCTCGACCTAATACGTGATGTCAGCCATGGTAAAGGGCTATCGGTCGTCGTCTCAAGCCACCTCCTCCCGGACATCGAACGCACATGTGATTCCGTCCTCGTGCTTCGTCGAGGTGAGCTGATTCTCTCGGGGCCAATTGATGCCTTGCGTAGCACAACGGGCTGCACAGTCGATATCGAGTTGGCAGAACGGTCCGATGCTTTTACTGAATCCATCGCAGCACTGGGCGGTGCTGTGGGCGAGATAAAGGGAAACCGTGTGCGAGTGGCATTTGCCGATGGCACAAAGGGCTTTGGGACGCTTATCTTCCGGGCAGCAAAGCTATCGGGAGCGCAGGTCCGTGGTTTTGCGCCTGCACAGCGTAGCCTTGAGGATGTCTTTATGGAGGCAATCGACCAATGAGTCAGCCCACTGTCCAAGAATCAACGGTCAATAGTCCGATTGCTGATCTGACATACCGAAATTACGATGGTCCGATCACTAGCCATACCTTCCGCTGGTGGGTTGTTGCGCTCTCCGTGCTCAGAACAAATCTTAAGAAGCCGGGTTTCTGGATTAATGGCGCCCTCATCGTCCTTATATTCCTGTTTCAAGCCCTCTTATTCTTCTTTTCAAACAATGTTGCAGCCCGGATTGGCGGAGGAGGTGCTCCTGGCGATCCTCCTCAAAAACTGATGTCCTACGGGACAACCGCCTATCAGGCCATTTCCGCGACGAGCCTCCTGGTGACAATTGCCGCATTGATCGTTGGTAGTGGAAGCATTGCAGCTGACAACCGTGCAAATGCGCTTCTGGTCTACCTGTCGAAACCCATCACAAAAGGCGATTATCTCCTCGGCAAATGGATGGGAGTTTTCATGCTCCTCGCCGGGATGGTCGTACTCCCAACGATTTTGCTATGGGTCTTTTACGCGACGACATACGCCGATGAAGGTTTCTTCAAGCAGGAACCATGGTTGTGGTCGAAAATGCTTGCGACATCCCTTATCAGTCCGGTCATAAATACCAGCTTGATGATTGGCTTCTCCGCGTGTACGAAAAATGCACGTCTTGCTGGTTCGCTGTTTGCCGCATTCACATTCATCCTGCTCACGGTTTCCAATACCGCGGGTTTCCTGATGTTTCGAAATGCGACATTGGATCAGGATCTTGGTGCAGGAAAAGCTGTTGTGCGACGGGCCATTACAGTCCAGCACATCTCGGTCCGCGGCATCGCAGATGGCCTTTCAATGGAGCTCCTAAACGTAGATCCCAAAAAGTTGATGGCAGGGGGCCCTAAGAAGCTACGTAGACGGATGCAGGCTCCCTATCCACTTCCGCTGGTTGGAATTGGATTGTTGATGATCATTCTGCCTATCGGTATTGCTCGCGCCAAGATTCGCGCTGTGGAGGTTGTATCCGGATGAGCCTAGACAACACCATCCACTTTGAGCACGTCTCCCGCTGGTACGGACAGGTCATTGGTCTCAATGATGTTTCCTTTACCATCCCAAAGGGACTGACGGCTCTCCTCGGACCAAACGGGGCTGGAAAGTCCACGATGCTAAAGCTTGTCACTGGCCAGATAAAGCCGACGACCGGCGGTATCGCGGTTCTTGGTGAGCAACCATTTGCCAACCCACGGGTTGCACGCAGCCTTGGTTACTGCCCGGAAATCGATAATTTCTATGAGGACATGACCGGACGGCAGTTTGTCGAGCTCATGGCAACCCTGAGTGGCTACAAGGGTCAGGACAAAACGCAGCGGGTACAGGACAGCATTGACCGTGTTGGGATGTCCGACCGCTGCGACCGTAAGCTTGGAGGGTACTCCAAGGGAATGCGCCAACGTATCAAGGTTGCACAGGCGATTGTGCATGATCCGAAGGTCCTCGTCCTGGATGAACCGTTGAATGGCCTTGATCCGCTCGGTCGACGGGACATGGTGAATCTTTACCAGCAGTTTGCCGAAGAAGGGATGTGCGTACTTATCAGCAGCCACATTCTCTACGAAGTCGAACAGATAACGGATCGTATTCTGGTGATGTACAAGGGGCGGCTCCTCGCACAGGGCGGCATCAGGGATATCCGCAAACAGATTGACTCACATCCACACAGGATTTCACTTACAACAGATAACCCGCGCAAACTGGCTGGAGCCCTCCTGTTGGACGACACGGTCATCAGTGCCCGGATGCCACAGGAAAATCACCGCGTGGTTGAAATAGAAACTGCACAGCCGGAAAGGTTCTACAGTAATCTGGCCGACATCATTTTGGATGGCGGCTTTGATGTTGAAGTTTTTCAGGCGCCTGACAACAATTTGGAAGCGGTCTTCCGCTATCTGGTGAGCGCATGACAGCCGATTTCCGCCTCTTTCTTAATGCGCTCAAGGATGTTCTGTCCAGCCGACGGATTTTTGTGGCATTGTTTTTGATGGTCCTCCCGGCGATCATCGGTCTAATCTGGAAATCCGCAGCCGGTTCCCGCTTTGAGGCCCTCGAGTCGTACAACACGCTGGCTGCAGGTCTCGTCTTTGGGTTTATCCTGACGATTCTGTCCGTCATTTACGGGACCGGAGTGCTCAGTCAGGAGCTAGAAGGTAGAACCATCGTCTACCTCCTCACGCGCCCGATTCCCCGCTGGAGAATCCTCCTCGCAAAGTATCTCGGCGCTTGGCTGGCCATCACAGTCACCGTAAGTATCAGCGAAGTGTTGCTTGCGCTCGCGATGTTTGGGACGAAGTTCTCGGGCGTTCCTCTGATGAGCGACATCAGGATTATCCCTCTCGGCGCAGCGGCGTATGGCGCGCTGTTCCTACTCCTGGCAACGCTTCTGAGCAAGCCATTGTCCTACGGCTTATTGTTTGCCTTCGGTTGGGAAAGCTGGGTTCCATCCCTGCCTGGTGGTTTTAGCCGCTGGTCGATCATGGCCTACCTCCGAACACTTGCTCCGCACCTTCAGGAAACGGCCGAAGCGACGACGGAAACTGGTGGTGGTGGCGGTGGTGACATATCCGAGCTCCTGATGGCATTCAACCCCGTGTCCATCCCGCAAATAACCGCTTGGTTTGCCATCCCGATCATCACATTGGTCTGTCTGGGCCTCAGCCTCTACTTTTTCAGCGTGCGGGAATACAGCCCAAAAGAAGAAGCCAGCTAAATTCGTTACACTACACAAAAGAGACCAAACCCCGGCTTCCACTTGGATGCCAGGGTTTGGTCATTCAACCGGACAGGCTGTCAGCCAATACAGATGAGCTGTGTCATCGTACGGTGGTAAAGCCTGCCATCCACTGGAGTTGGTGTATTCAAACTCCACGTTCCTCCTACGGGCCCAAGGTCGTTTACGCCCAGAATGGCACGTTCATCGAGAATACGCGCCTTGCCATCCAACACGTAGGTCGTCCCATTCATCATCGTCCAGTAAATGGCGCCCCCCGCAACCACCGGGCTGCCGACAAAACACCAGTACCAGCCATCCCGCTTAGAGCGTGTATCGGATGCGACATCGATTCCACGGCTATTGATGGTTCGTGCTTCGACATTGGTTCCGTAAACACCCGGGGCGGTTGGAAGCTCAAGATACTCGGTCGACCCCGTTTTTGTGTTGACACGCCCTACGGAATAAAGCGGCCCCACCGGTCCACCGCCGTACTCAGCGCGAATTGAGCTGAAGCAGAGGAACCAGTGCCAGTCTCCAACGACGATATTTGTAAACCAAGCAGGGAAAACGCGGAAGCCTTTTGCCTTGATATTGACGTTTTGTTCAGTGACGTAGCGTTTTGATGCTTTATCGTAGCTCCGAACCGTGGCATTCTCACCAAGTCTGTGGACGGCGATTTCCTTACCTGTTCGACTGTCGAGAACCCGGTGCGTACCAGTGTCTTCATCCAACCAATACGCCCGATCGCGATTCCAGTGCATGTTATAGAGAGCTTTCCCGGGAAGGTCCGCTTTCCAGATCGTCTTTCCTTCCGACCCCTTCGCAAGTGAAACGAGTGACAGGCCGCTCGGTCCCTCAGGGACATCGTGGTGGCCGCCGCGACCAATCATCACCGCGGGGGTCCCGTTGTGCGTCTTGCCAAGAACAGGTGTGTTGTAGTGGGTCAGGCCATCATCGGAAACCCAGAGCGTCTTACCCGTTTTGGCATCGATTCCGCGAAGGTGATTCCAGGCATCTGACTGGCGGCGTGGATCCCGCGGATCACGTGGTTCGACGGAGAGAAGTGTGTTTCCGCAGAGTATTGGTTCAAATTGCTTGTTGAATGGCCGCCCCGTCGTCGGATCCCATGTGCGTCTCCAAACAACGCTGCCATCCGCCGTACAGCAAACAATATGACCACTTGAGTTGGTAAACCACACATGGGTGCCATTGGTTACAGGGGTCGGTGTACTGGAGTCCGAAAAGCCATACGCATACGGACTCTCTTCCTTCGCCGGGAGGTCTACAGACCATAACAGCTCGCCCGTGTTTGCATCCGCCGCGTGCCCGACAATATTTCCGCCATCCTTGCGCGAGTTTGCATTACGAAGTGGCTCCATGGTTGTGAAGTAAATGCGGTTACCAAATTTGGCGATGCCGGATTGTCCGGTTTCGGGAAGCTCACTCTTGAACAATATGTTGCGATTATCGATGACACTCCAGCGCCGCGGTGCGCGCTCCTTTGTCATCCAGCTTCCATCCGGTCCACCAGCCTGCGGCCACTCAGCCATGTTTGAGACTCCTTCGTCACAGCAAATGATGTGACATCATAGCCGACATCGACCTCTGTTTCGAACGAAGTATCCAATACAAAACGCGGCTCCGTAAGCGGTAGCCGCGTTGTATTTTCGCAAAACGTTGTCAGTTGTTAGAAGCGAATAGACTTGACCAGCTCAAGAGGTTGTCCCTTCCCAAATGCAACATCTAGACCGAAGAGCCCCACTCCATACGTAGACCCTCTGCTACTCGAATAACCCGCTCGCAGTGCAATCGGTCCAAGGCGTTGCTCCGCGCCAAGACGCATATCCTGACGTCCGAAGAAGTCAGCGATGTCGCCGGCGAGCGTTAGCCCACCTTTGCGCATCGCGACACCAACGGTTGTAGTCTGGACCAATGGGTCGATGAGCGCATTGTTTTGGTCACGGAATGTCAGATTAGGCTTGACAAAGTTCTGCGTGACAAAGCCGGCAGACCAATCCGCACCCAAAAGTTTGGTTGACCCGGTTACTCCAATATCCGTTGCGATTCCTGTGCGGGACAGATTGCTTTCTCCCCCAAGCTCGGAACCAGGACCCGTAGTGAATTCCCCATTACTGAATACGGTGGCTTCGTAGCGTGAATAGACGGCATTTAGGAGTTTTACACGGGCTCCAACCGCCATTTTGACCACGGGCGCTGACTTACCGAGCCCGATGCGGACTGCTGGAAGCTGGATGCCAAGACCAACGGATGGCAGCGCATAGACGCCCACTCCTGACACCTCAGCACCGGCACCATTGGGAATCAACCCGAATCCACCAGCATTAGCCCAGCTCTGGAGTGCTGCATTTGGGTTAAGTCTTCCGCTTGCAACCCCACTTGCACCAATCTCGAGACTGCCAACCTGAAAGGCTGTTCCGACGTTCAGACCAAATGTGCTGCTCTGTGTCGCATAGGTTCGAGCAAGAAAGGAAACCTGATCTTCAAGTGCGTTACCGGATTTATTAAAGAAGTCAGCAGTGTCGGAGAGGTTACCGATATTCCCGATGGCACCACCGGCACGAAGGCCTACTCGAGGCGTTTGCAGACGTATATCACGTCCGCGCGAAAGCACCGCCGGGTTCGCAAGTCCACTAATCCCTGCACCGATTCCGGCCCCACCCATTGCCATCGCCCGAGCATCCTGTCCGATAGTAAGACTTGACTGAGCATTAGCTAATGTAGGAACGGCTGCCAGAATTCCCGTCAAAAGTATCGATGTAACAACCCGTGTCTTCATAATGTAACTCCAAACGCATACGTAACTCCGAACTCGCCGGGTTATCTTTGGCTTGGATGCATAAGAACATCAGGGTGAAACAGGTTAATCTACCGGCTTTGGATCCTGCCAGACGCCGTCTTCCTTGAGCAGTCGGACCAGCTCCTCCACTCCGACGCTTTGATCCACGGTACGGATTTCATCGCGTTTACGGTAAAGGGTGATCTTGCCACCGGCTTTGCCAACATAGCCGTAGTCAGCATCTGCCATTTCACCTGGCCCGTTGACAATACATCCCATGACAGCGATATCCAATCCGACGAGGTGCTGTGTGGCTGCCTTTACCTTAGCAAGGACGGTTGGGAGGTCAAACTTCGTTCGACCGCAGCTTGGGCAGGCGATGAACTCGACCTGCGTCTTGCGCAAACCAAGCGCTTGTAGGATCTCATAACAAACGGGGAGCTCCATGATCGGGTCTTCGGAGAGGCTGACACGAATAGTGTCGCCGATTCCTTCGGAGAGTAGCGTGGCAATCCCAGCAGTTGATTTGATGCGGGCGTATTGACCATCCCCTGCCTCTGTAACACCCAAATGGAGTGGATAATCCATGTCTTCTTCAGCCATCCGGCGTGCCATCAGTCGGTTGGCAGCTAGCATAATGGGTACTCTGGATGCCTTGAGGGAGATGACGAGGTTGTTAAAGTCATGTTTACGGCAAATGCGCAGGTATTCCATTGCACTCTCGACCATGCCCTCGGGAGTATCTCCGTACGTCACGAGCATCCGTTCTGCGAGTGAGCCGTGATTGACACCGATGCGCATCGCGATGTCGCGGCGTTTCACAACCTCCAGTACAGGAATCAGAGACTCTTCGATGGCTGCACGTTGCTCATCATGCTCAACTTCCGTGAAGTCTGTACGACCAGTGTGTTTGTTGAAGACGAAGAGCCCCGGGTTGATGCGAACTTTGTCAACAAACTCGGCAACGGTGCGTGCGATGTCACTGCCCTGGTGATGAACATCCGCCACGATAGGTACATCAACGAGGCGTGCCTCAAGCTTGGCCTTTATTTCACCGAGCTTGTTTGCTTCCATCAGGGATGGTGTCGTCACGCGTACGATTTCTGCACCCTTACGTGCCATTTCCGTGATTTGCCGTACGCATGAATCCACATTTTTTGTCTCCTCTGTGATCATGCTTTGGACGACAACGGGATGTTCTGAGCCAATCCACACTTTGCCAACGCGGACGCTACGGGTTTTGCGGCGGGGGTAGGTGAGAGACAGACTGGCGGATGGATTGTGCATGCCGCTAGTTTACCTGCCCGATACAGGTGTCTGTTCCTGTATCCCAATTCAGAATGGCCAGCGTATGCTGGCCATGGGTTCGAGGGGGTGGCGGTCACCGTTAGTCTCACCGGTGGCCCGCCACGCAGTTGTTTTATCAACTTGCATCCAATCGAAACACCGTTGAAATACCTGACTAGTGCCGGGGGAGTTCATAACTTGCGTAATGATATTCGAGGATATCCTTCTCACCGGGCAAAGAAAAAGCCCGCGGACGGTTGCCGCGGGCGTGTAAGTAGGAACATCAATGCAACGGAACCGGCAGTCACACCGGGCATCGCTACGTACATAGGATAACGTCGCTGCAGCTTCTTCAACACCGCGTAAGTACGGGAGTTTCCATGCAATCCCAAAAACCCGGTGATTTTAGCATGAGGAGTAAATCCTGAATGGCTGGTCCCCAGGTGGGAGACATCGGATCGCTAGAGCTGAGCTGATCGGGCAAAGAAAAAGCCCGCGGACGGTTGCCGCGGGCGTGTAAGGAGGAACATCAATGCAACGGAACCGGCAGTCA
>VFQT010001925.1_pt1 | contig 22899 bp, 20 predicted proteins | sample 3512381 | NCBI WGS metagenome assembly VFQT01 (sample SAMN10412376, study PRJNA504923) | tailings metagenome | isolation source: Relicate 2 Philex TSF3 active mining site | place: Philippines: Tuba, Benguet | collected 2017-08-29
GCTGCATCCTGCAGGAAAGCGGAGACACGCGTGGCCAGCTCCGGCTCGTAGACGAGATCGCCGAGCACGATCAGATCGGCGTCCGGCAGCGTCCCCAGCAGATCGACCGTCGTGGTGTTCACACGGATCCCGTTGGCGGCCGCGTTCAGGGCTATCGCGGCACAGGCCAATGGATCGACATCCGCCGCCAACACGGACGCAGCCCCGCCCTGCACTGCCGCCATGCTCGCGATGCCCGACCCCGCACCGATGTCCACCACGCGTTTGCCCGTGACGCGCGACGGCACGTCCAGCAGGTAGCGTGCCGCAGCCTGCCCGCCGGGCCACGCGAACGCCCAGTAGGGCGGGTACTCGCTATCCGGCAATGCCTCTGCAACTGCGCTGAAGATGCCCGTCGCATCCGCAGCCAGATGCAGCCTGACCTCGGGTACCAGCGACGCAGCCCCCAGCCGGGTCAGACGCGAAATGATCTTGTGAGCGTGGGCGATCACACCTTGGGCTTCAGTTTTTTGGCATCGAGCCCACCCATGCGGCAAACCTCGGCCCATTCGTCGGCGGTCACCGGCTGCACGGATAGCCGCATCGACGTCACCAGGCTCATGTTGGCGAGCTTCGGGTTCGCCTTGACGTCGGCCAGTTTGACCGGCTTCGGCAGGGCGGTGACCGCGCGCACGTCGACGCACTCCCACCGCTCGTCGTCTGTCGAGGAATCCCGATGCGCCAGCGCGCAGACCTCGCAGATTCCCACGATCTCCAGGCCGATGTTGGAATGATAGAAAAAGCCCACGTCCCCCAGCCGCATCGCGCGCATGTTGTTGCGCGCGAGATAGTTGCGCACCCCGGTCCACTCCTCGCCAGCTTTTCCTTTGGCGATCAGCTGGTCCCAGGAGAACACGTCCGGCTCGGACTTGAAGAGCCAATATCCCGTCGAGACGATGGGCGCAGGCGTCTTGCGTGCGGTGGCCTTGGCGGCGGGGGCGGCCTTCTCGGCTCTTGTCCGCCCTTGTCCGGTGGTCTTGCCCGTCGTCGCGCGCTTCGCCATCGCCTGCCTCACGCCTCCAGGAAGCGCACCGGCGCGCCGTGCGCCTTGGCCGCGATCTCGCCTTGCCACATCACGCGCCGCCCGCGCACGAACGTGCCGACCGGCCAGCCCGTGACGGACTTGCCGTCGTAGGGCGTCCACTGCGAGCGCGACTGGATCCATGCGTTGGTGATGGTCTCGCGGCGCTTGAGATCGACGATCGACAGGTCCGCATCGTAGCCGACGGCGATCCGTCCCTTGTTGCGGATGCCGAACAGCCGTTGCGGTCCCGCGCTGGTCAAGTCAACGAGCCGCTGCAGCGTTAGTTTGCCGGCGTTGACGTGGTCCAGCATCAGCGGCAGCAGGGTCTGCACGCCCGTCATGCCAGAATGGCTGTCCGGATAGGGGTGATGCTTCTCTTCCGCCGTGTGCGGGGCATGGTCGGAGCCGAGTACGTCCACCGTGCCGTCGGCGATCCCCGACCAGATCACGGCTTGATGCGCCGCGTCACGAACGGGCGGGTTCATTTGCGCGAACGTGCCGAGCCTTTCGTAGCACTCCGGTGCCGTGAGCGTGAGATGGTGCGGCGTGACCTCCACCGAAGCCCATTCCTTGTGATCGCGCAGGTAAACGATCTCGTCGCCGGTCGAAACGTGCAGGACATGCACGCGGCGGCCGTGTTTCTCGGCGAGGCCGACGAGCCGCTTCGTCGCGATCATCGCGGCCTCCGCGTCGCGCCATTCGGGATGCGAGGAGGCATCGCCTTTGCGGCGCACGTGCATGCGCTCGCGCAGCCGAGCCTCGTCCTCCGAATGGAACGCAGCCCGGCGCGAGATGCGCCCGATGATGCGGTCAAGGCTCGCGTGGTCCTCGACCAGAAGATCGCCGGTCGAAGCGCCCATGAACACCTTGATGCCGGCGGAAGCCTCGAGTTTCTCCAATGCGGGAATGTCGCCGATATTCTCTCGCGTCGCCCCGACGTAGAACGCGAAGTCGCAGTACATGCGGTCGCGCGCCAGACCGACCTTGTGGGCGAGGGCGGCGGCATCCGTTGTCAAAGGCTTGGTGTTGGGCATTTCGAAGACGGCCGTGACACCGCCCATCACTGCGGCCCGGCTGCCTGTCTCCAGGTCTTCCTTCTGCTCGAGCCCCGGCTCGCGGAAATGTACCTGGCTGTCGATCACGCCGGGCAGCACGTGCAAACCACGAGCGTCGAGCGTCTCCGCTGCCTTCGCTGCGCCGAGTTGCCCGAGCGCCGCGATCCGTCCGTTCCGGATACCGATATCGCGTTCGCCGACGCCATCGTGATTGACGACCGTTGCCCCACGAACGATGAGATCGAATGCATCTGACATCGGAAAGACCTTTTCGACGGCTTGCCTGCCCGCGGACGGGCGCTTAACTGTTGGCCGCGAGGTACCCCAGATCGGCCGCGACGGGAAGACCTTGCGCGTTTGGTGCTCCGTAACTACCGGCCAAATTCGGAACACGAGGAGAGCATCATCATGAGCCAGGCGATAATAGCAATGCTCGTCGATCGTGGTGTCGTGTCGGTGACGGGGCCGGACGCCCGATCATTTCTCGACAATATCATTACCAACGACATGGACCTGCTGGACAAGCAGGACGCCATCCATGCCGCACTGCTGACCCCTCAGGGCAAGATCCTGTTCGCCTTTTTCGTCGTTCGCACGCCGGCCGGTTACCTTCTCGAGACCGATCTCGATCAGACGGCAGCGCTCGCCAAGCGTCTCGCGATGTACAAGCTTCGCGCCAAGGTGGAGATCAAGGATGCGGCCGGCGAGGTCGTCGTGGTCGTCTCGCAAGGTGACGTCCGCGCCAGGCCGCAAGGGGCCATCACCTTCGTCGATCCGCGCTGCGAGCGGCTGGGCGATCGCGTTCTGCTGCCCGCCCCCATGGTCGGCGAACTGCTCGGACGCATGGGAGCGCAGCGCATGTTGGCGGAGACCTATCACGGGCGCCGGATCGTCCAGGGCGTCCCGGAAGCCGGCATGGACTACGTGCTGGGGGATACGTTTCCGCACGAGGCGAACTTCGACCGCTTCAACGGTGTGTCCTTCACCAAGGGGTGCTTCGTCGGTCAGGAGGTTGTCGCGCGCATGCAGAACAAGACCGTCGTGCGAAAGCGGGTCGTGCGCATCACTGGAGCCGGCCTCCTGACGAGCGGGGCGGACATCTGCATCGGCGAGGTGGTGATCGGCCGCGTCGGTACCGTCGCTGGCAGCAGCGGATTGGCGATGCTGCGGCTCGACCGCGTCGCGGAGGCGGCAGAAAAGGGGCAGGCTCTGACGAGCGAGGGTCTCGCGATCACGGTCGAGAGCGAGGCAATGGAGAGCTATCGCGCCAGTGTGGCCGAGCGGGCGGCGTTGGGCACATGACGATGGATGGCAAGATCCGTTGCGCATGGCCCGGCATCCAGGATGCCGAGTACACCCGTTATCACGACGAGGAATGGGGCGTACCCCATGCCGACGACCGCCGCCTGTTCGAGAAGCTCATTCTCGAAGGCTTCCAGTCCGGACTGTCCTGGTTGACGATCCTGCGTAAGCGGCCGGCGTTTCGAGCCGCATTCGAGGATTTCGATGCCGAGCGGATCGCCCGCTACGGCGATGCCGACCGTGCCCGCCTGATGACGGATGCGGGCATCGTCCGTAACCGGTTGAAAGTTGAAGCGGCCGTCGACAACGCGCGCGCCTATCTGGCCTTGCGCGAACGAACCACGCTGGCCCGTTTTCTCTGGGATTTCCTCGACGGCCGGCCGATCGTTCACGAGCGCTTATCGCACGCCGATATTCCCGCCGAGACGGAGCTGTCCAAGCGGATTTCGAAGGCGCTGAAGAAGGAAGGCTTTCGCTTCGTCGGGCCGACCACGGTCTACGCGTTCATGCAGTCGTCGGGTTTCGTCAACGACCACCTCGTGAACTGCCACCGGCATGCGCCCTGCGCCACTCTGCAGCGCAAGTTCAAGGCGCCGACGGCATGAGCGGCTCCGACAAGACACCAGTGCGCGCTTGGCAGCGGATGCTCTCGGGCCGCCGTCTGGATCTGCTGAACCCCTCACCGGACGACGTGGCGATCGAGGACATCGCGCATGGTTTGGCGCGCGTCGCACGCTGGAACGGCCAGACCGTCGGCGAGCACGCCTTCACCGTCGCACAGCATGCGTTGCTCGTAGAGGGCATCGCGAGCAGCCTTTCTCCGGAATTGGAGGCGGAATGGCAACTTGCCGCGCTCTTGCATGATGCGGCCGAGTATGTGATCGGTGATCTGATCAGTCCGTTCAAGGCGGCCATCGGCCTCGATTACAAGGCGTTCGAGAACCGTTTGCTGGCTGCGATCCACGCCAGCTTCGCGGTGCCGTATCCTCTGCCGGACGCGATCACGGATCTCATAAAACGCAGCGACCGGATAGCAGCCTATCACGAGGCCACGCGGTTGGCCGGCTTCGATCGGCAGGAAGCCGAAGTCTACTTCGGTCCCGTCGTCGGCTTGCCGGCACCCCTCGCGGACGCGCTGGCGGGCTTGGCGCCGATGACCGCCCATGACGCGCAGGCGGCCTTCCTTGCGCGTTATAGGGACCTCGCGACAGATGTGCACCGCGCCGTCCGGTGATGACATACGCGATCCCCCGCACGTGCAATCGTCGTGGCTCCCATCGCACGGGCCGGCGCTCTGGTCGAAGCCGCCGGCATCCGTAGCGTCGTCGTCTGCCTCGCAGCCGAAGACGCCCGCGCTCGTGACCCACGTCTCGAACGCGCCGATGTGCTGACGCTCCGCGGGCACGACATCGAACGGCCGACGCCCGGCAAGGTGGCGCTGCGGATCGAGCACGTCAGGCGTCTCGAAGCCGTGCTCGGGGCATCGGACGATCGGATCCGTTGCTGATCTGTCGCCGCGCCGCGATCAGCCGCTCTGCCGCCGCAGGCTATGTCTCGGCATGCATGCTCGATCGCCACGCGGATGAAGCGGAGATCGTGCAGCAACTGCAGATCGTTTCGCCACGAGCTTGGCCAAATAGCCTGATGATATGCGTCGCGGATCGGCATATGGGCCGGGAAGGCCGAATGATCGGAGCGATAGACGGAAGCGGTGCCGGTGACATCGGCGTGGAGAACGAAACGTTCCTGCTCCCCTCCCGCGGGCCTTGAAAAGCCAAGCTGTCACAAAGCCTGTGAACGGTGTTCTGGGCCCGACGTGTCGCATTCCGAAAAATGACAAGATTTGGGGCGAGCCTTGGTCTCCCAGGAGAGACAGAATGCAAGATGATACCGGAAATCGGCGCTCCGGCGCATTTGCAGACACGTGGTCTTTGATCGCACAGAGTGAGGAAGCGCACGCCCCCGGCGAGATCGAGCAAATCCCCGTCGGGCTGACGGCGGCGGTGATTTCCCTGCAGGACGACGAGCCTGTAGTGCTGGTCGCCCGCAAGGAAGCGACGAGCGAACCATCGGCCGCGCAACTACCGTCGCTGGCCTACAGGCCGCGCCAGCATGGCGCGCTCGACGAGGCGGTACGCCAACAGGTGTTGCGCCAGACCGGCGTCGGCGTTGGCTACGTCGAGCAACTCGCGACGTCGTTCGAACTCGAGCATGACGAGCGCCGGTTCACTGCGAGTTCACCGCGTCTCACCATCGGATATCTCGCTCTGGTGCGTGCCGAGAGCGAGGTGACCCCGAGTGGGTCGCTCTGGCAGAGCTGCTATTCTTACCTCCCGTGGGAGGATTGGCGTCGCGGCAAACCCGAGATCTTGACGTCGCACCTTTGGCCGCGGCTCGAGGCATGGGCGCGTGACGAAAGCGGCGACCGCGATACCGCCGACATCACGCTGAGCCGCGCTGATCGCTTGCGGGTCGCCTTCGGTGCGAACGGTGGTCGCTGGGACGACGAGCGCGTGCTCGAACGTCTCGACATCCTCGAGGAAGCAGACTTGACGCCGATCCTTGGATCGCGCGGTTTACGCATCGATCACGCGAGAGTGCTCGCAACGGCGCTGGGTCGTCTCAGATCGAAGGTGAAGAGCCGCCCTGTGGTCTTCGAGCTGCTGCCGGCCGAATTCACGTTGTTCGAGCTGCAACGCACCGTAGAAGCGATCCTGGGACCATAGCTGCACAAGCAGAATTTCCGCCGTCTGGTGGAAGGCATGGGGTTGGTGGAGCCAACGGGCGACGTGCGCACGCGTACGGGGGGACGGCCGGCGCGCCTTTTCCGCTTCCGTCGCGAGGTAATGCTGGAGCGGCCCATTGCGGGAGTGAGTGTGCGCGCGGGCAAGGCCGCCTGAGCGCGGGTGTCCACGATCCGCGGAGACGTGCCGCGCGTCAGCTGGCGTCAGGCTGCGCGCCTGTCTGCCAGGCCGCATAGATGTCCTGCGCGCGGCGGAGTTGCGCTGCCAGACCTTTCACGAGGCTGTCACGGGCGGTGGCAGAAACCCAGCTGCGCTGCGCAGCGACGCCGTTCGGCCCTGTGCGATCACCGCTGCCGTCCGCGTCCGCCGTCCCGGCGGCGATCGCCGCAAACGACTGCAGGATCGCGTCCTTCTTGTCGTTCGTGATCCAGGCGAGTTGCCGGCCACGGAAGACGACGACGCCCACCGGTCCGGTGCAGCCCGCTAGGCAGATGATGTCGTTCGACTGGTTCTCGGCGCGCTCGCCCTGCCGGGCGACATCGTCGACGGCTTTGCCCTTCGCCGCCATCTCGCGATGCGTCTGGTCGCCCTGTGATGAACGCGTGCCCGGTGGCGTAGCGGCCTCTGCGAGGAACGCAGAACCGCGACGGCGTTCGAAGATCACCTTCGGCTGTCCGGCGGGGCCGCAGCCGGCAAGGCAGATGATGAGATCGCTGTCCGGCTTGGCCTGTAGAAGGGCGCGGAGTTCCTTCGTTTCCCCGGCGGCTTGGCCCTTCGGCTCCTCGACGGCGGCTTTCGAGGGCGCGACGGGGGTGCGCCGTCTGCTTGTTGCCATCGGTGTCTCGTCCGAATTGGGTGCGCCGGCGGCAGCATCTTTCGGCTGCTCGATCGTGACCCGGGCCGGGGAAACGGCCTTGCGCCGGCCTTTGGCCTCGACGGCTGCGGTCCCGAAAGCGAGACACGCGAGCGCACACACAAAACGCGCGCTGAACAGACGCATGACCATCTCCACTCACATGATCGGGCGTTCCCCGGACGAGGCAAGGAATCGCCGTCCATCATTGTGCGTGCAATTCGCCAACAAAAGGTTTCCAGGCGTCCGACGCCGACGCATCAAACCCACCGGAGTGGCGAGAACCGGCACTGCGGGAGCGGAGTAAAGCATGCGCCATGCGGTCGATGACGCAGTCCGTGCGTGTCCGGCGGCGTCAATTGGCCCTGTCTTGCGAACGCCGCGACGCCAGAGCCGCGAACGCCGTCGCGATCTCGGTGACGGGAATCGGTCGCTCCTTGCCCGCCTGGTTAGCACCCAAGCGCCTTGGCCATCGCACGGCCTCGTGGTCGCGCACGGCGCTATGTATCGAATTCAGCAACCGTTCGTTCTCGCGTCGCCGTCCTGCCGCGGCTTCTTCCGCCATTTCCTGAATGGCACAAACGATGTCGCCGGCGTCGAACGACACGACGCGGTCGGCATGTTCCACGACGAGGGAGTCGAGTGGTTGCTCGGGGCGCCGGGTGATCGCGAGGATAGGGATGCGGCTACGGAAGCCCGACTGCGCCAGTGCGACTTCGACGGACGTCAGGTCGTGCACGAGGTTTCCGCGATCGGCATCGACGAGCGCGACGTGCGATTGCGTCATTGCGATACGCACGAGATTTTTGGCAAGCGTCTCGTCGGCTCGGGTCTCGGCCGCGTCGAGGTCGCTGATCCTATCGAGCCGGTAGAAGAAGCTCGGAACCATGTCGAGCGCACGAAGCAGCGCGGGGCGCGCAATCGAATGCGTCCACGCATGACCCAGGTACAATCTGTAGATGCCGATGCTCACGAGCGTGCCGCCGTAGCTGAAATATCCTCAAGTGGCACGAGCCACACGCACCATAAAACCAGATGCGCATGAACCTGCTGTAAAATGGGTCTGCGCAATTCGAGCGGTATTGTCGCCGATATCGTCGCGAAATCGATGCGATGCGGCACTCAGCGCGGATAACGCCAGTAAAGTCCTCCGGAGATGGAGATTTTCTCCAGCGATGGCAGTCGCAGCTCGGGCGGTCGTTGCCCGGTGCGAAGCAGAATTTCGATATCCTTGATGAGTGCGGTTTGCTCGGCATAGGTGGAATGGTTGAGGGCCAGGTACTCCGTCGACAGCGAAGAGATGTCGATCGTGTCGACGCCGCTGACGACGACGGGTCCCATGCCCTCCGGCACGTCGCCTGCCCGGGGCACGCCACCGGCGAAGCGCCGCGACACGCCGAGTGCGAAGTCGTTCGAGGACACGTACATCGTCACGCCTTGAGCCACGCCTCGGATCTGATCGGCGAGATAGGAGAACGCATCCCGGTCGACGTCGGGCGCCGCGAGGATGACCTGACTGATCCGCGCCATGTCGGGGTTCGTCCGGCGGAACTCGCGCAGCACTTGGAGCAGCGGCTGGTTGCCCATCGAGTGCGCGATGATGTTCACTTTCTTCGCGCCGGTCTCCTTGAGAACCGTCTCGAGGAAGTTGCGAAGGTATTGCTCGCTCTGCTGCGCGCTCTCACGGTCGTAAGGATAGCTGGTGATGCCACCGCCCGATGGCCAGCTGTAGAGGAACGCCGCGCCATCGAATTTCAGGTCGTAGCTGATCTGAGCCGTGCGGAAGAGCGCGTCGTCGAAGCTGTTGTTGTAGCCGTGGATGAAGACCAGCGCCTGATCCTTGAAGCTGCTCGAGGCACCGAGCCGTTCGCGCACGAGACGCAGCATCTCCTCGCGCGACAGCACGCTCAGCTCTTTGATCGTGAAATGTTTCCGAGGGTCTTCGGTCTCCGAATAGAGCGTGATGTCGAGGTAGGGGATCTTGACCACCCAAGGGCGCTCGACGTTCGGGATCTGATGCGACTTCGGCACGGTCACGAGCGCCCGGCCGAGCTGTAGGATATGCGCCCGATCGGAGCCGTAGGCGATGCGCTTGGCGAGATCGCGCCGCTTGCGGTCCGTGCCGTAGAACACCGGAACGATGTCCCACTCGCTGGGCGCCGTGGCGGCCGCAGGGGGGGCTTCGGGTACTGCCGCGCCTACGGGAGGAGGCACGATGGACCGCGTCGCGCGGGCGGGTGCACCGCCCCCTACCGGCTCAGCGGACGGCGAGGGAGCCGCAGGCGCCGGAGCCATCGGCTCGGGTACCACGCTGCGGCGCGAGTAATAGCGACGTGTGGTTGTCTCGGGAGCACCGGGCGCCGCCTCTGGCGGCACGAGGCTCCGGGCCGCGGGGGGCGCCGGGGCCACCACGACCGGCGGTGGCGGGGCAACGGCCTCGGGGGCTTGCGACCCACTCGTTCGTGCTCCGTCGAACCGTCGGCGTTGCGCCTCGACTTCGGCTTGGCGCTGCGCGCTCTCCGGCTGCCGCCGCTGAAGCGCCTGTCGCTCCGACAAGGCACGTTTGGTCGCCTCTTCCAGGCGCTTCGTGTCATCCTGCGCGGCCGACTGTGCCGGCCGGTCGACGTCCTTCTTCTTCGCGCTGGCCTTACCCGGCCCGCGCCTCTTGAAGGCGATGTCGGCGTGCTTGTTGCTGCGGGTTTCGCCGATGCTGCTGAAGAGCTTGCATTGCGGTTGGCGGTTGAAGACGCGGCCGCCCCGGTAGTGCTCCAAGGCCACGCACTTGGCCTCCGCCAAGCATCGCGCCTCACAAGCGTCGTAATCCAGGCCACGCAAGGTCGCATAGGCGTTGCCCGTAAGGCGCTTGTTGGCCTCACGCACCATGTGGTGGCTGCGGTTCTGCGCGTCAGCAGCACCTGAGCCCAGGAACATCGTGAGAGCGGCGACGGCGAGCATCGCCAATCGAATGAAATGACGTTTCATTCCCACCCCCCGCTTCCTGAATTCGGCAAAGCAATTTTGCGAGTTCGCGGAAGGGACTATGGCGCCGAATTGGGGCGATGCAAGGGAAGACGGGCTGTTATGCAGGGCATTCTACGGCCGGCAGTCCGCTGTGCCGTTGGCACACGTGCGCAGCCGCCGACACGATCACGCGTCGGCGGCCGATCGGCAAACCCTGTCTGCGCGTCCTCAGTCGCCCTTAGCGACGGAGATGTCGGGCGCGTCCTCGTTCTTCATGCCCTGCACGTGATAACCGGCATCGACATGATGCACTTCGCCCGTGACCGCCCGCCCCAGGTCTGACAGCAGGTATAGGCCCGAGGAGCCCACTTCTTCGATGGTCACGGTCCGGCGCAGCGCCGAATTGTACTCGTTCCACTTGAGAATGTAGCGGAAGTCCGAGATGCCCGACGCTGCCAGCGTCTTGATGGGACCGGCCGAGATCGCGTTGACGCGGATGTTCTGCTTGCCGAGGTCGGCGGCGAGATACCTGACGCTGGCCTCCAACGCCGCCTTCGCCACGCCCATGACGTTGTAATGCGGCATCACCTTCTCGGCGCCGTAGTAGGTGAGGGTCACCAGAGAGCCGCCGTTCGGCATCATCTTCTCGGCCCGCTGGGCAAGCGCGGTGAACGAGTAGCACGAGATCAGCAGCGACTTGGTGAAGTTGGCCTCGCTCGTGTCGACATATCGGCCGTCGAGTTCGTTCTTGTCGGCGAATGCGATGGCGTGCACGAGGAAGTCCAGCGAGCCCCAGGCTTCCTTCAGCTTCGCGAAAACGGCATCCATGGAGGCGGCGTCGGTCACGTCGCAGGGCATCACGATCTTGGAGCCGACCTCCGCCGCCAGAGGCTCGACGCGCTTGCGCAGCGCGTCACCTTGGTACGTGAATGCCATTTCCGCACCCTGAGCCGCGCAAGCCTGCGCGATACCCCATGCGATCGAACGATTGTTGGCCACGCCCATGATCAAGCCGCGCTTGCCCTTCATCAGGGTTCCGGTCGGGATGTTCTGGTCGCCGGCTGCTGCACTCATCTTGATTCGCCTTCGATGGCCTGTGGTTTTGTTGAACGGTGTCGACCGTGAGTCGGGGGCCGCATCCTACACCAATGCGCGGCGCGGTCCAGCAGGGGCACATCGGGCAAAATTGAGCCGTGGCCTGCCTTTCCGTATCAATTCCTCTTGATTGGCCGGCATCTTGTCGGAGCGCGGACCCAGCGCCTATGCATGCGATCGTCGGGGCGAGGTGTCTGGCAACTCCCCCCAGGAGATCGGATCATGAAGCTCTACTATGCCCCCGGTGTGTGCTCGCTGTCGCCCCACATCATTCTCGAGGAATCGGGCCTCTCCTATGACACGGTCAAGACCGACATACGTGCCAAGACTACGGAGAGCGGCGGCGACTACAAGGCGACCAATCCGCTCGGATACGTGCCGGCTCTCGAGCTCGACGACGGATCGGTTCTTACGGAAGGGCCGGCCATCGTCCAATACATCGCCGACCAGGTCCCCGAGAAGAAGCTCGCACCCGCCAACGGCACCATCGAGCGCTACAGGATGCAGAGCTGGTTGAATTTCGTGTCGAGCGAGATTCACAAGGGTTTCTCCCCGCTCTTCAATCCAGGCATGCCCGAGCAAGGACGCGCGATCGCCAGGGAGCGTCTCGCGGCCCGCTTCGCCCATCTGGACAAGCATTTGGGCGCCAACGCCTTTCTGATGGGCGCGGCCTTCTCGCTGCCGGATGCCTATCTCTTCACATGCCTGCGCTGGACGGTGCCTGCCAAGGTGGACCTGAAGCCCTATCCCAACCTCGTCGCGTACATGCAACGCATTGCCGAGCGCCCGGCGGTCAAGTCGGCCATGCGTGCGGAAGGGCTGATCACGTGAAGCCGCGCGTCAGCGGCGCGGGCGACGGCGCGCTGGCGGCTGGGCCGGTGACGGAGCGTCGTCTCCGTCCTGGCTGGAGCTCGCCTGTCCGGGCCTACCCTTGCTCGCGGCCACCGGCTGCTCGGCCGCGCCGCAATCCGTCAACCAAAGATCGTAGACAGGATGCTCGAGGGCGTTCAGTCCTGGACTTTGGGCAAACATCCAACCGTTGAAGACGCGCTGCTCCTTGCCGTTCAGCAGCTGCTCCTGGATTTCGACGAAAGATGTCGTCTTGGGGGGCTCTGTCGGCGAACGCGAATAGCAGGCCCGGGGCGTGACGCGCAACGCACCGAACTTGGCGGTCTTGCCGATTTCCACCTCAAGTTTCGAGATCCGTGCCGTCACTTTGTCGAGGGCGGCGAAGACGGCCTTCTTGTGCTCGATTCGCTGGGCCGCGGCGGGCGTACTGAACAGCAGCGATACGGCGACGGCCGTCGCGACGAGGGCGCTGCGCGCGTGCCGTTGGGTCGACTGTTCGAAGCTCAGGCTCATGCCGTCTTGCGCTCTGTCCACGATTCGCGGCATCGCCGACGCGCTGCCGCAGACGAAACGATGTGTGCGCCGTTGCCGGCGATTCGTCAAAAAGGACGTGACGGGCTCAATGGCACGGAAACAGGGCACGAGTGTGATGACGATCACGGCGCGCGCCCGACGCCGTCACTCCGGCTTCCAGGCCGTATAGTCGCCGGTCGCCTTGGGCCGCTGTCCTTGAGCCAGGATGGAGCCGGACGGACGGTAGGCGTTTGGCGTGCCGGTCATATTCTCCTGGTGCGGCTTCTGCCACGGGCGCGGGGTGTATGTCTCCTCGGTCGGCGGTGTGTCGACCGTGTAGTGCATCCAGCCGTGCCAATCGGGCGGGATCTTGGAAGCTTCCGCGCCGTTCGCGTAGATCACCCAGCGACGCGGTTTGCCGACCGGCCCGACGCCTTTCGTCTGCACGTAGTATTTGTTGCCTTCCGCGTCTGTGCCGACCAAGCGGCCCCGCATCGCGGTATAGATCCGGTTGGACCAGGTGTTGCCACCCCACCAGCTGAAGATCTCGCTGAAGATGCTCATGCCGTGCTCTCCGCCCGGAACGTGTCCCGCTTTCGCAGGCGTTCATTTTTCGATCAGACCCGCATATGCCATCCGCTCCGGCGCCTTGTCCAGCGGCCGAATGCCTCGCCCGTTCCCCCGCGTGCGGCTTCAGGGCCGCGGCAGCAACCCGCGCTCCTGGAACTGGTGCAGCCATTTCACCCACATGGCCTCGGTATCCATCACCTCGTGGAAGCCGGCCTGCATGAGCTTGATGGTCGATGAGAATGCGGCTGGGGCCGCCTCCGTCCGTCCTGTGCCGAGCTGATAGTCGGCATATTGGAAGGACAATCCGACGAACCTGCCGAGGTCGGGTGCCTGCAACCCATGTCGCGCCCGAATCGCGGCCCAATCCGCCTCGCGTGGGGCGATGTCCCGCTCCATGAAGCAGGGGCGCGCCTCGCCGGGTTCCATCCCCATGGCGCCGGCGATGGCGGGCCAGATGTTCTGCCACACGTAGATGTCGCCGTTGGCCACGTTGAACACTTCGTTACGGGCGGTCGCCGCCTCGCCCGCCCAGGCGATGCAGCGCGCCAGCACGTCCGCGTCGATCGCCTGCGCCATGCGCGGCGGCCCGCCGGGAAAGTGGAGGGGCTCACCCGCCGCTTTGAGCATCGCTCCATAGACCCCGAGTGCGGGCACGAGATTCATGGCGCTGCCGAGCGAGAAGCCGACGATGAGCACGGGCCGCAGGATCGTGAAGCTCCAGTCGGAGCCTTTTTGCGCGTCCCGGACATAGTCTTCCTGGTTCCAGTAGAAATTCGGGATGTCGCGGGCTTCCGAGCGACCTTCGCGCGCTGGCACCTGCATCGGGCGCGCATGAACGCCGTAGGCCTTGGTACCCTGCAGCAGAGTAACGTGCCTGAGTGAGCCGCCCCCCAGCAGCGGATCGAGCAGGTTGCGGAGCATGTGCTCGTTGATGGCGATTTGCTCCTCCTCCTGCCAACCCGCCACGAGGTTCGGCTGCTCGTGCAGGGCGGCATAAACCACGTGCGTGATCGGCCCGGCGGCTCGGAGGGCATCCGCCGTGCTTGGGCCGTCCATGAGATCGAGCGATATGAACCGTGCCCCGAACTGCGCCTCGGGCGGGCGCCGGGAGACGCAGATGACGTCGCAGTCGGGCACGCCGGCGAAATGCTTCAGCGCCGCATAGCCCACGAGCCCCGAGGCACCAGCGATCAGAACGGTCTTACGCGACATGGTGTGTGATCCTTCGCAATTGTGGACCGCCGGCAGGCTGGGCGCGACGCTCCCCATGCCAGCGTACATCGTTCAAAGGCAAATGCGCCAGCGCGCGACCTTCGCCAACTTTCCGCATTGACCACGGAGTACCTTCGCAACACGTTGGATGCAGTACGGTTGCGTCGCCTTACCCGTCTCGAGGTGTATTCGTGGTGTCCCCTCTGTTCTGGCTTCCGCTGGGTTTCATGGCCGGTGTTGCGGCAACCCTTCTGGGTTCGTCCACGTCGGCCGGCGCGCGCGATGAGGCGCATCGGCGGCGAAGGGCAAGGACGCCGGAAACGCGCGCCGCCCGCCTGCGCCGCTACAACACGGCGCTCGAGCCTATCGCAACGGATGCCAGCCATGCCCGTGAGATCGCCAAGGAGCCATCATTCCTGAAAATGGTCGAGGTTCTTGCCGATCCTGCCATGCCGGTCGGTGATGTCCTCGACTACGCCTCAGGCACGTCGTGGACGCTGGGGGCGGCAGCCTTTACCGCGCTCGCCCGCCGCCCGGACGGTGCCAGCGTTGCCCCTATGGTGCCGCGCAGGCTCGAAGACATGGCCGCGTGGCAAATCCAATACGCGCTCGCCTATCTGGCCTGTTGTGAGCCGCCCCTGCCCGTCGGTGCCCCCTTCGCAGGTTATCGCTCCTGGTGGGACGATAACGGTCAACTGATAGCGGCCTTTTCCGGTTACATGACAAAGGTTGCGGAGCGCGGCCTCGCCATCGAGCTTGGCGACGACGTGAAAACACTGCCGGCCGGGACGCAGGCCGAGTTGAAGACGTTCCTGAAGAAGTTACGCCATCCGATGGCCGACGGGCTGGCCGAGGGACTTCCCGGTGCGCAGACCCCTGCCGAGACCCCGGCGTCCGATCCCGCTTTCCTGTCCGGCCTCGGCCGATTCTGGAGCGCGGAGGACGCCGACGCCCCTTTCCCCGTAGAGCGTTGGCAGGATGGGATCGCGGACGCGCTGAAAGCCATGCAGCGCGTACCGATCCGCTCGATCCTCGTGACGGGCGATGCCCTGGCCGGCAAGACCGCCTTCCTGCGGCTGATGTCCGAACGAGTCGCTGGCGACGGCTGGCGCGTGTTCGAGGCGAGTGGCGCCGATCTGCAGGCAGGCCAACAGTACATCGGTCAGCTGGAAGCCCGCATCCGCCAACTGCTCGATGAACTTGCCGTCGGCCGCAAGATCATATGGTACGTGCCCGACCTTCTCGCACTCGCCCTCAGCGGCACGCATCAGGCCCAGAGTGCGTCGATCCTCGATCAGATCCTGCCGGCCCTGTCGTCCGGCCGCCTCGTCATCTGGGCGGAAGCGAGCCCCTCCAGTGCGGCGCGACTGCTGCAATTGCGCCCAGGATTACGCCGTGCGCTGGAGGTCGTGCGCCTCGACGAGTTGGAGCCTGCCGAGACGCGTCCGCTGGCGGAAGCCCTGGCGAAGCGCCTCGCAGACGAAACGCGGCATTCCTTCAGCCCCACGGTCGCAGAGACAGCGATCGAGGTCGCCCGCCATTACCTGACGGCCAGCGCATTGCCAGGCTCTGCCCTCTCGCTGATGCGCATGACGGCACTGCGTGCCAAGACGACGGACGGCGCCCCGCTCGATGGTCATGACGTTCTCGACACGCTGTCCCAGCTCACCGGGCTGCCGCTTTCCATTCTCGACGGCAGCGAACGCCTCGATCTCGCCGAAATAGCGCAATTCTTCGCCGAGCGCGTCATCGGCCAGCCCGAAGCCGTCACCAGTATCGTCGAGCGCATCACGATGCTGAAGTCGGGCCTCAACGACCCGATGAAGCCGTTCGGCGTCTTCCTGTTCGCGGGCCCCACCGGCACGGGAAAGACGGAACTCGCCAAGGCCATTGCCGAATACCTATTCGGCTCGGTCGATCGCATGATCCGTCTGGACATGAGCGAGTACCAGGCACCGGATTCCATTGCCAAGATCATCGGCGGTCCCGGCATGCCGCCCGAGGCGGACACGCTCATCACCCGTATTCGAAAACAGCCCTTCTCGCTGATCCTGCTCGACGAGCTGGAAAAGTCCTCGCCGCTGGTGTGGGATCTCTTCCTGCAGGTCTTCGACGAGGGGCGGCTCACCGATACGTACGGTCAGACAGCCGATTTCCGGCACTGCCTGATCATCCTGACGACCAACCTCGGCGCCACCAGCCACCAGACGGGCGGGCTCGGCTTCGCGCCGATGCAGAGCGGCTATACGAGCGAGCAGGTGATGCGCGCCATCGGGCAGACGTTCCGGCCCGAATTCCAGAACCGTCTCGACAAGATCATCGTCTTCCGTCCGCTCACGCGGGAGAACATGCGCGGCATTCTCAAGAAAGAGCTGGGCCGCCTGTTCGAACGCCGCGGCCTCAAGGACCGCGACTGGGCCGTCGAATGGGAGGCAAGCGCACTCGAGTTCATCCTCGAGAAGGGCTTCTCGCCGGACATGGGGGCACGGCCGTTGAAGCGCGCCATCGACCAGTACGTGGTGGCGCCGCTGGCAGCCGCCATCGTCGAGCGCCGCGCGCCGGAGGGCGAGCAGTTCGTCTTCGTGCGCAGCGACGGCCGCGAGTTGCAGGCCGAGTTCGTCGATCCCGACGGCGATGGTGAGCCGACGCCGCTGGAGGTCCGCGGCACGCCTGCGGCGGCGCCGGCCGAACCGGATTCCCCCGCGACCCTGCCGTCGATCATCCTGCAGCCGCTCTGCTCGGCCGCCGAGATCGAACTCCTCGCGGAACGACAGGCCGAAATCGCCGCGCGTCTGGCGTCGCCTGAATGGAAGCGGCTGAAGTCCCAGTTGTCCGATGCGATCAACGCCGCCGGCTTCTGGTCGCGCCCCGATCGGCACGCCGTCCTCGCCCGCTACGAGTTGATGGACCGCTTGATGGTCGCCGCCGACACTGCTGGTTCCCTGCAGGAGCGCCTGTCGCGCGGACAGCGCCAACCCGGAAAGGGAGCACGCGATCTCGTCGCCCGGCTGGGCATGCAGATCTATCTGGTCCGCGAGGGCCTGCGCGACATCGACGAGGACGTCCCACCCGAGGCGGCCATGCTGGTCGAAGCCGCGTTGGAAGGCCATCAGACCGACAGGGATGCGACGGAAGCGTGGCGCCGCACACTCGTCGGCATGTACCGGGCATGGTGTCGAAAGCGCAACATGCAGCTGGCCGAGCTGGGGGCCGTGACCGAGGGGGGACCTCCCGTGCTTCTCGTCTCTGGTTTCGGCGCCTACCGCATCCTCTCGCGCGAGATCGGCCTGCACGTCCTGGAGCAGTCCGAAACCGCCACCGGCCCCGCCCGCGTTGCGGCCCGTGTCCTGCTCGCCCCCTCCCCTCTCGGAGACCTGTCGAAGGGGCAGCGGCGTGCCGCGATCGCGGACGCGTTCGCCAAGGCACCGCGAACTTCGCAACTCGTGCGCCGCTATCGGCGCGGCCCCTCCCCGCTCGTGCGCAGCGCCGACGGCGGCTGGCGGACCGGCAAGGTCGATGCCGTGCTCGGTGGCGACTTCGACATCCTCCTGCAGGCTGGCGAGGAGGTGGCGGCGACGGCGGCGGTGCGCTAAGGCGAAGGACGAAATCGGGCCGCCAGCCCGTCCGCCTCAGGGAGATCGCCGACGATGAAGCTGTTCTGGACCCCCGCCTCCCCTTTCACGCGCAAGGTGTCCGTCTGCGCCCGCGAATTGGGCCTGTGGGAGCGCATCGATATCGCCCCTACGACCTGGCCACTGACCTGGGGCTACCAGACCGTGCCGTTCACGCCGGGGCTCGCGGAGGCCAACCCCGTAGCGCGCATCCCCACGCTCGTGACGGATGAAGGCGCCGAGCTCGGCGACTCCACGCTGATCTGCATGCATCTGGACAGTATCGTGGGCGGCAACCGCGTCATCCCGTCCGGCGCCGACGCTTGGCGCATGTGGTCGCTCTACGCCATCGCCGACGGCATGATCGAGGCGCAGATCGCCATGCGTGCCGAGATGTTGCGGCCGGAGGCTTTTCGCATGGATAGCTTCCTCGCCAAGCAGCGCGACCGTATCCGTCGCTGTCTCGATCGCCTCGAAGCGCGCGCCGACGAGCTCGCCTGCGCAGCGGAACAGACGCCGGACCTCGCCATGATCACCACCGGAATCGCACTGGGCTATCAGGACTGGCGCTCGTGGCTCTTCGACTATCGCCCCGGCCGGCCCAGGATCGCCGTCTGGGCCGAGCGTTTCGCCGAGCGTCCGGCGATGCAGGCCACCGCCCCCGCCGAAACGCCTGAGCGCTGAGCACAACGCTCCCCGCCCGCGATTGCAGGGATCGCTGCTTGCGGCGGCGCCGATCCCGTGTAGCCTCTCGCCTCGCGAACGAAAGAAGAAGGACATCGCCATGCTGAGCCTGAAGGACAAGGTCGTTTTCATCTCGGGTGCCGGATCTGTGGGAGACGACCCCGATGCGACCGTGTGGGGCAACGGCAAGGCGACCGCCGTCCTCATGGCGCGCCAGGGCGCCAGGATCTACGGCACCGACCTGCGCAAGGAGGCAGCCGACGTCACCAAGGCCATCATCGAGAAGGAAGGCGGGACCTGCGTCACGCGCGCCGTCGACATGACCAAGGCCGACGAGGTCTCCGCCGCCGTCGACGATTGCGTCGCCCGCTTCGGGCGCATCGACATTCTCGTCAATAACGTCGGCGGTTCGGCACCCGGCGACGCGGTTTCCATGAGTGAGGAGGTCTGGGACCGCCAGCTCTCCCACAACCTCAAGACTGCCTTCCTGGGCTGTAAATACGTGATCCCCGTGATGGAGCGGCAGGGGAAAGGCGCCATCGTCAACCTGTCGTCCGTCGCCGGGCTGCGCATGAGCCCCGAGCGCGCCCACGTCGCCTATTCCACGACCAAGCTCGGCATTCTCGCCTTCTCGAAATCGACGGCGGTCTCCTATGCGAAGAAGGGCATCCGCTGCAACACGGTGATCCCCGGCCTCATGCATACCGCGCTCGTGGAGCATCGCCTCGCCCGCTCGATCGGCGCCAACGACGTGCAGGCCCTCATCGACAAGCGCAATGCCCAGTGCCCCACCGGCAAGATGGGTAACGCCTGGGACATCGCCCATGCCGTCCTGTTCCTCGCGTCCGACGAGGCCCAGTACATCACGGGAGCGGAAATCCTGGTCGACGGTGGCCTCACGGCGACGGCCGGTCTCGGCTGAGCGACGGCGACCTATCGAAAAGACCCTCGATCGGCTAACAATGGCGAAAGACGCCACCTGCCCCGCTCGCCGCCACGGCGCGCGGGCAGCAGAAGGACAAGGCCCCGATGCTCCTCCTGATCGATAACTACGACAGCTTCACCTACAACCTCGTCCACTACCTGGGGGAACTGGGGGCACGCTGCGAGGTGGTGCGCAACGACCAGATCACGGCGGACGAGGCGATGAAGATGGCGCCGAAGGCCATCGTCCTCTCGCCCGGTCCCTGCACGCCGAACGAAGCGGGCATCTGCCTCGATCTGATTGCTGCGGCCGGTGCGAAGATCCCGATCCTGGGCGTATGCCTCGGCCATCAGGCGATCGGTCAGGCATACGGCGGCAAGGTTATCCGCGCGCCCGTCCCGATGCATGGCAAGATATCCACCATCGAGACGACCGGTCGCGGTCTTTTCCAGGGCATCGAGCCGAGTTTTGCCGTGACGCGCTACCACTCGTTGATCGTCGAGCGCTCCAGCCTGCCCGCCGATCTCGAGATCACCGCCGAGACCGACGACGGGTTGATCATGGGTCTACAGCACAAGACGCACCCCGTGCATGGTCTGCAGTTCCACCCCGAAAGCATTGCCTCCGAGCACGGCCACGACATGCTCGCCAACTTCCTCGACATGGCGGGCTTGTCGCCGCGCCGCCGCAACGTCAAGGCGCAGCGCGTCGCAGCGTGATCAAGGCGGAGAGCATGGTTGGCGAGGCGCATGCCGCTGAACTCGACCGGCGTTTCGGCAAGGCGGGGGCCGTTCGTTTCGCGGTTTCGCCGCTGGGCGGCACCGTCGCGCATCTGACATGGCGCGACGCAGAGGCAACGGTCGCGCTCTTCGGCGCGCACGTGCTGAGCTGGAGGACCGCTGTGCGCGAGCAGCTCTGGCTCTCGCCAGCCGCCCGTCTCGATAGCGGAAAGCCCGTGCGCGGCGGCATTCCTGTCTGCTGGCCTTGGTTCGGCGCGCACGAAATTTTCACCGGTCTCCCCTCGCACGGCCTCGTGCGCACCCGCCAGTGGCAGGTGACGGAAACCGGGGCGGAATCTCACGGCGCCAGCATTGCGCTCGGCATGGTGGAGGGCGCTGGGCGTATCGGCGGCTGGCCCGAAGGTGCGACCGCAACCGTGCGTATCGTACTCGGTGAAGGGCTGACGATCTCCCTCGAAACGCACAATGCCGGATCGGCACCGATGCGACTGACATCGGCGCTGCACACCTATTTCGCGGTGTCAGACATCGCCGAAGTGCGGATCGATGGCTTGGGCGGCTGCACTTATCTCGACAAGCTCGACGACGGTGCGAGGAGACAACAGCAGGGCGCCATCCGCTTCGCTGGCGAGGTGGACCGCATATATCTCGGCGACACCGCGCACATGCGACTGCACGATGATGGGCCGGGAGCCCGCCATGTCGAAATCGCGAGCGAAGGCAGTCGAAGCGCCGTCGTTTGGAATCCTTGGCTGGAAAAGGCAGCACGCCTCGGCGACATGGGCACGGCCGAAGCCTATCGCCACATGGTCTGTATCGAGACCGCCAACGCCGGTGACGACGTCGTCACCCTCGCCCCAGGTGGCCGCCATACCCTGACGGCGCGCTACACCGCCGGCCGCTGAGCCCGGCCTGCGCGCCGCCCCCCGGTTGGTGAAAATCGCCTGAATCCTTCGCGCGTAGCTGTCGAGAGGCCTTAGTGACGGCCGGGCTGTCAAGCGCCGGCAGATGGACCGGAGCTATCGCGTGGATCGACCGCCCGATGCTGGCCGCTGGCCGACCGGCGCGACCGGGCGCGTGGCGCCGAGGCTGTTCGGCTGGCAAACCAACGCTGCATCGGGCGCGACGCCGACCATCGAAATCGACCCATGTCATGTCGCCCGGAAAGAAGCCGATCTAGAATTCGCATTCGAGTACGTGATGGGGGCTGGTCAGAACGTAGTCGCGATGTCACTGATTGAAAGACACAACGGCCGTGCCGCCCCAATTTGGCCGTCTTTGGATAAAAATCCGAGTGCGGAACATCATGTCAGACAATCGATTGGTCAGCATTGCGCTCGTTTGCGCATCGATCTTGGTCCTTACCGGCTCCCAACTCTTGATCAAGAGCCGCCTCAATGCGCACGGCATAGTTCCGCTTAGCCCGATCGCGCTTGCAGGGTACGTTTTCGGACTTCTGAAGGACGCCAAAGCTTGGCTCGGTGGCTTTGGCTTGGTAGTCGCAGCCGTGTTCTGGTACTCGGCGATATCCCGAGTACCACTATCGGTCGGATACGCCGTTGGCGCATTGTCCTATCCAATTGTATTTCTTGGAGCAATCGCTATTCTGAGAGAGCAGTTTTCCTGGGCCGGGTTCATCGGGAACGTCCTGATCGTATTGGGGGTGATGATCGCAGTCAGTTCCGGTGGTCCCGGCGCGTCTAGCTCACGTAACGGCATACCCCATCCGGGTGTTCAAGCATGGCCGGAAAAGAAGAAGGCATTGGTTCGCCCGGAACAAAAAATTCGAGCGAGCTGACTGCGGCGATATGCGCAGGGAAACCTACCTGCCACAATGCATTGTCCTGGCATCGATCGCGGGGCGCCGCTAAATTGCAAAGTGATCGGAGGAGTTGAATTGCCATGGAATTAATTTGGCAGATTGGACCCGGAATGCCCTTGTGAGGCCTGCGCTCGGCAAGGCGTAGCGTTTAGGGAAAGACATTGGAGTGCGGCGTCTTCCGTTGAAGGCAGAGTAACGGGGAATATACTGTGCAAGTAAAGCGAAAGGGCATTGTCCTGGCGGGCGGCAGCGGTACGCGCCTGTTCCCGTTGACATTGGGGGTGTCGAAGCAGCTGTTGCCGATCTTCGATAAGCCGATGATCTATTACCCACTATCCACGCTCATCATGGCCGGTGTGCGGGAAGTGCTGTTCATTACGACGCCCCGCGATTCCGCGGCATTTCAGGCGCTTTTGGGGGATGGCTCGTCTTTAGGCATGTCGTTCACCTATGCGATCCAGGACGTGCCCCGAGGTCTGGCGGATGCATACCGCATCGGACGCAAATTCCTGGCCGGAGCTCCCAGTGTCATGGTCCTGGGCGACAACTTGCATTTCGGTCACGGCTTCCAGGCTCTTCTCGACTCCGCGGACTCCGCTCGGGGAGCCTCGATTTTCGCGGCGCTCGTGAGAAACCCCAGCAGCTTCGGCATCGTGGAACTTGACGAAGAGTATCGCCCTGTCAGCCTCGAAGAAAAGCCTGCAAAGCCGAGATCGCATTGGGCAATCACGGGGCTCTACTTCATGGATGAGCGTGCGCCGGATCTTGCGGAGGAGGTTCGCCCTTCCGCCCGCGGTGAATTGGAAATCGTATCGATGCTGGAGCGCTACCTTCACCTCGGCTGCCTCAATGGACCTGCCCCGATTCAGTGGAGAGCGAATTGCTCTTCCAGTACCCGTG
>VFQT010001926.1_pt1 | contig 22879 bp, 26 predicted proteins | sample 3512381 | NCBI WGS metagenome assembly VFQT01 (sample SAMN10412376, study PRJNA504923) | tailings metagenome | isolation source: Relicate 2 Philex TSF3 active mining site | place: Philippines: Tuba, Benguet | collected 2017-08-29
GATCAGTGTCGGTTCTGCGAGTGTGCGCGACAGCCCTGCACGCTCGAGGGCTTCGAGCATCGCCGTGACGCTGTTGCCGTTCCAGTTTGCGGTTCCCTGAAGTGCGGCGCCTCCGGCGAGGGGCACTTCACCGGCTCCCTTGAAGACGGCGCCGGCGATGGATGCGGCGCTCACGGGCAGGCCGTTCTGCATGATCTTGGTGAACGTGAAGGCACCGCCTTTCACCATTGCCGCCGGCAGGTTCATGCCGATGCGGCGGATGGCCTCCCTCTGCAACTCGGCGACCGTGATCTTGAGCATCACCTGCTCTTTGGAGCCGGCCGTAATCAGGTTCACGACCTTGGCTTCCTTGAGATATTGCGCGGCGATGTCGGCGGCGCGGCTGGCGTCGGCCGGCGTTGCGACGGTGCCGCTGAGCACGACGCCGTCGCCGGAGGCCTGGAGCTTGATGCGCGAGCCCGGCAGCAGCGATTTCAGCATGCCCGCGAGATCGGACAGATCGCGCTTCACGGTTATGTCGAGGAGCGCCAGCTTGCGGCCGTCGCGGCCTAGGAGGAACACGTTCGCATCACCCGTGTTCTTCGCGTAGATGAGAACGCGCCGTGCCGTCAGGACGCTGGCATCGAGCGTACCGGGGTGTGAGATGATGGCATCCTGCGCATCGACGGGCAGTTCGATGATCACGGCCTTGTTGAGGCCCATACCGAGCCGTCGCGTGACCGGCAGGTTCTGGGTGCTGGCGATGCGAATGATCGCGGGGGCGGCTTCCGGCGGTGCGGCTTGCGCTGCGCCAACCATCAGGACCATCGATAATCCCCATAGCATCGCGCCCAGCCTCGCGGACCAGGACGCCAGACGGGACCTCGATGACAACGTGCCGACCATTCGCCGCCTCACTCTATCGCAACCCCTACGCAAGTCTGCGCGTCGCGGCATTCGACGGACAGACTCGACGCTATGGCTCTTTATTTAAAGGCGGCACGCCGGCGGGCACAGGCACGGAGGGGCCACAGGGGGCGACGCCGCGATTTGTGCACGGGTTATGCACGGCATTTCCGCTGCGATCTCATCGGCGCCGTGAGCCGCCGAGGCCCGCCGTACAAGGCCTTGCAGACACGTCGCTCGCAATGATCCGGAAGCCGGCCGATTGCTGTGGACAGGTTGCGGGAGTGCCGGACTTTCACGCTCCGCGACTTCGCGATGCCGGTGACGAGGTCGTCAGTAGGTGCCGAGCGCGCCGATCGAGGCTGGGCACCAATGGGGGGGCGGGCCATCGAGGCCGAGCACGCGCCGCTCTTGCGGTGTCAGGCAGTCTCCCGCCTTCGCTTTCGCTGCCTTCACGATGGCGGCGATGCTGCGCAGTGCCGGCCAACTCTCGATCGTTCCGGCGCGGGTGAGGGCGAAGATCCTGGTTCCGCCGGCATCGAAGCGAGCGTCGACAGCCTCGCCCGATGTGGGTGCAAGGCTGGCCAGCAGGCTTCCGTTCGTCATTTCCCATATGGAGAGCGTGCCGTTCCAGAGGACGGCAACGAGCAATTCGGCATCGGGGCTATAGGTGAACGTCCGAATCGGCCCCTCGGCATTCGCCAAGTCGGCGATCGGCTGCCCGGTTCGGCCGTTCCAGACCTGGAGGCGCGATTTCTGGTCGAGCGTCGCAAGGCGGTCGCCGTTGGCGCCGAACGCCGCGCTCATGAGGCTCGAGCCCCTTGGCGTCAAGGTTGCGATCAGTTGTCCCGTCGCGCTGTCGAAGAGGCGCGCCAAGCCGTCGACCGAAATCGTCGCGACGCGGGCGCCGTCGGGGCTGAACGTCGCGCCTGTGAGTGTGCCGTCGTGACCTTCGAGAACGGCGACGCACTTACCGTCGCTCGCGCGCCAGATCCGGGCGGTCCGGTCTTCCGAGAAGGTCACGATGCGCTCGCCGTCGGGGCTGAAGTCGGCGCCCGAGAGCGGAGCGTCGTGTCCCAAGAGCGTCAAGCGTACGGTACCCGTTTGCGTATCCCACACCTTGGCCGTGCGATCCCGCGATGCTGTGAGGACCTGGCGACCGGCATTGTCGAACGCGAACGCGACGATATCGGTCTCGTGGCCGACGAGATTGCGGATGGCTTGACCGTCAGTGAGAGAGAGGAGCGTAACGCCATAGTCCTCGGCGGGAACGAGGGCGCGCTGCGCCAGCGGATCCACCCGCAAGCTCGCCAGAGAAATGCCGGGCTTCGCCAGGCTGCGCACGATACTTCCGTCCTGGAGGTCCCAGAAAGCGATCGCGCCGTTCCTCGTGCGGGCAAGCACGCGGTGACCGTGCTGCGAGATCGTGGGCGTACCGGGCTCGACCGGTTCGGTTGCGGTGTTCTCCAACGACGTGCTGGTTGCGAGGGCCCGAAGCAGGTTCGACGCCGCCGCCACCTCGGCAGCCGGTTCCGTCTCGCGGCTCGTATTGCCTCGCAGCAGATCGACCGCCTCCAGAGCCAATTGCACGGACTTGCCGACGCTACCCGTCCTGCCTTGGATTTGGGACAACTCCGTGAGCCGGGCAATCCGCTCGTTCAAGGTCGCGGGCTGGGGGACGACCGTCGGCGCGATGACGCTTGCGGTCAACTCCGGGTCTCGGGCAGCACTGGGGGCGCCGGCCGGATTTGGGGTGTCTTGCGGCAAGACGGGCGTCACCTGGGACCAGTTCTCGAGGACGATCACCTCGCCCGTCGGGTTGCCGGACTTGTTCACGATGATGCGTTTCGGAGGACCGTTTATCACGCCCTCCAGGCCACCTTTGAAAAGATGCGGCGACAAACTGAAGACCATGAAAGCGGCCAGGGCGATGATCGCCCAATGAAACTTGCTCTCTTTCTTCAGATCCTCGTCGTTGGTTTCCGAGCGCCCGATGGCCTGTTCGCTCGCCTGCTTCTCCAGGCTGCGGACGATGAACTGGCGCATGCCCGGCGAGCACGTTTCGGGGCTCGACATCATCCAGTTCTCGGCCCAGGTCAATGCCGGACCGGTGAGGAGATGCCGAGCCTTTTGGGCGTGCTGGGCCGAATTCCAGGCCATGTAGGCGGATTCGACCGAATGGCGCCAAAGCCCCGGTTCGAGGTTCAAGCGCTGCCTGATGCTGTCGTTCTCGAGCAGCTTGCCCAAGGATGCCTCCAGACCGCGAAGAGACGCGCGCCGATGTGGTGGAGTTCGTATCCCCGCGTTGTGGATTGCGAGGACAACGCATCCTTTGCGTGAGGGGTGATCGCCATGGCCGTCCTATCGTTCCGTAAATTTACGTAAGGCACGTTGCGTCTTCGTTAATTGAGCCCGTCGCCGCGGGCGTTCGGTGTGCCTGTTGCGTCGGTGGGGTTGTCCGCGTGGAGGACATGGCAAGAATTCTGTCCGAGGAGGACTGGACCGATGTCCGGGATTGCAACGGGTCGGAGATGCGCTGCGACTGTCCGCGCGATGGCGGCAATGCTGATGCTGGGGACGGGGTTGTCGGTGTCGGGATGTGCCGGCGGTGCGGGTTTCGATGGTAAGTCGGGCATGACCACGGCAGGACTGCCCGGGAAGGATGAAACAGCCGGTGGCGGCGGCGCGACCGCAGCGGGGATGCAAAACAGAACCGCCCGGCCGCGCGATGCCAATGCCGTCATCAAAGCCGCGCGCGCCTTGAAGGCTAGCGGCAAGATGGTGGAGGCCATCGCGCTGCTGGACAAAGCGGCCGCGACTCCAGGTGCCGATCCCAAGATCACCGTTGAGCGTGGTCTTATGAAATTGGAGCAGGGTCAGGTTAAGGAGGCCCGCGCGCTGCTTCTGGAGGTGAAGCCGAGGGCTGGCGGTGACTGGCGTGTGCTGTCGGGCCTCGGTGTCGCGTATGCAACCGAAGGCGATCAGCGAACGGCGCAACGCCATCTCCAAGAGGCGCTCAAACTGTCCCCGGGCAATCCGGCGCTCCTGAACAACCTCGCGATGAGCTACATGCTCGATCGGAAGGTGGAGAAGGCCGCAGAGCTTCTGCGGCAGGCCGCGCGCACGGGCCAGGACTCGCCCGAGGTTGCGCGCAACCTGAAGCTGGCCATGGCGTTGAAGGTCAGCGTGGAAGAGGCGGAGGCCCGGTCCGTGGAGGTGTCGCCGGGCAGTGTCACCGTGGTGCGCTGAATGGCCCTACCATAAACGGATCACCGGCCGGGCGATCATCAGCCAGATGATCGCGAGAACGGCGGCGAAGGCGGGGATGCCGCAAGCGAACCAGATCCGGAACAGACGATCATAACGCGCTGGCAAGCCGCTGCGCGTACGCGCAGCCTCTTCGGCCAGCCGGCGCAACTCCATCTGGATCCAAACGACGGGCAACCAGAACAGGCCGGTCAGTACGAAGAGCACGATGGAGAGTGTCAGCCAGCCATCCTGCAGGGTCCAGCCCATCCGGTAGGCAAGAAGCGTTCCGGTCACCGGTTGGGCGATCACCGCCGACAGCGTGAACAGGGTGTCGGCGATGACGACGACGCCAGCCACGTGCGCGATCAGGTGCGGGTCGCGTGTTCGATGCGCCATCAGCATGAAGAAGGCGATTCCAGCGCCCGTTCCGAGCAGAACGGTCGCGCCGACGACGTGCAGCCAGCGCAGGATCAAAAGCCAATCCCAGTCCATCAGCGGTCTTCCGTCCAGGCCAGAGCGACGAGAGCAAGGAGCATTGCGGGTATTGCCTTCACAAGCGGCCCCAGCGGGTCCGCCCATAGATCCGGAGCGAGCAGCGTGCCGCCCACCAGATAGGCGAGCGTGACGGCGATCATGCCGCGCGCGGCGGCGGGCATCGCCGGTCGCCAGAGCATCGCAAGGCCAAGTAGGATGTCGATGACCGCACCGCCAATGGCAAAGGCCAGCGCGAAACTGTCGGCAAGGCCCCTTGACGAGAGCACCCGCGCGGCGGAGCCGGGATCGATCAACGCGACGAGCCCGGTGACCAGCCAAAACAGAGAAAGCGTTCCAATCACGAGCGGCTTCATCAGGAAACTGCGCGCGAACCAGCGTTCCTGCACGGTAGACGGCAGCCTTGCCAGCGTCTGATCGAGAGAAGAGAGCGGCGCACCGCTCGCGTCGTGCCAGGGGGCGGGATTGCCGACCACCCCTGCCCGCAGTTCGCGGATGGCGGTCGTTCGCAGCGGGGGGCGCCAGCCGAGCCAAGCCAAGGCATCGCCGCAGCGCGCCGCCAAATTCACGAGTGGTGCTGGCACGGTGATCCTTGGCGCGTCTGGCCAGCCCTGCCAGCGTCTCATGGCGCGCGTGATGTGCTCGAGCGAGTGTGCGTCGTTCTCGACGAGGTCGTATGTCCTGCGCATCGGCACCTCGCCGCGCAAGCAACGCGCGACTGCGTCCGCGACATCATCCAGCGCCACGGTCTGGACCGGAGCCATGCCGTGCATGACCGGCTGAACCAGTGGCAGACCTGCGATGGCCCGAAGCAGCGCGGTGCCGCCGTAGGCCTGTGGGCCGAGCACCAAGCCGGGCCGCAGGACGACCCACTCGAGCGTCGTTCGCGCCAACGTGGCATCGGCCTCGCCCTTCGTCCGCATGAACGCGGTATCGGCGTCGATGTGGGCGCGCGGCGCCGAAATTTGGACGACCCGGACGATGCCCGCCTGCGCTGCCGCGTCGAAAAGCGCGCGCATGGCGTGGTCTTGCACCCGTGCGACAGAGTCTCGGGCCCCATCCTGTAACGCACCCGCGCAATTGACGATCGCTTCGGGCCGGCTGTCGCGGAGCAACGGGAGCCAGTCGTAGGAACGAGAAAGGCCGGCAAGGTCGGCGGGCAACCATCGTATCGGCGGCATCCTTCGGGACGCGCGCGCGATGTCGCGGCCGAGGCCGATCACGTCGTGCCCGTCGGCCACCAACCTGCGGGTGACGGCTTCGCCGACGAGACCATAGGCACCGAGCACGAGTACGCGCATCACATCCTGTCCGGTTCGATTGCGGCGGTGGATCGTCGTGTGACCATACTAACATGATGCATACGCCCGGCCGTGCCGGGAATCAGGTCCGCAACTCGTCGGCAAGCGCGCGATAGTAGCCCTCGGCAGCCGACAGGCGCTCGATGCGAGAGGCATCGGCCCGCTTGATGGATTCGACGATGAGTCCCTCACTGGCCAGTCCTTCGAGGCGCCGTTTGAGGGCTTGGACGCGCCGGCCGTCGATGCGGCCTTCCAGGACGCAGACGAGGCTTTCGACGTAGCCGGTCAGGCGCGCCAGTTCCTTGATGGCAATGCGGGCTGCTGCCTTGTCGCCGGGATCTTTCTCCAGCCGCTCGAAGGCCGCGATGGCGCGGGCGAGCGTGCCCACGATCTGATCGGCATATCGAGCCACGCGCTCGCGGCGCTCCGTGCCGGCGTCGACAATGGCACTACCCCAATCCCGGGTCGCCTTGGCGAGTTCGAGCAGTTTCTTGGTGAAATCGAGCATCGCCCCTGCCTGATGAGCTTCAGACAGGGCCATCTTCACGCCGGGCGACCGGGAGGGGATAACTCGGCGCCGGTTCGGCGAACCGTTCGACCTCCGAGCGGTCAGCTCCGTGGAATGCGCAATGCGCCCAGTTCGACCAGTGCCTCGATTTCGTCGGCTCCAAGGCCGGCCTCGGCCAGAACCTCGCGGCCATCGGCACCCAGGTGTGGGGCATGGCGCCGATAGCTCGCCGGGGTCCGGGAGAAATCGAACGGGCTCGCCATGGTGCGGATCGGTCCCTCGGTGGGGTGCTCGCGGGTCGTGAAGAACCCGGTCTCCTTCAGATGCGAATCTTCGAAGAGCTGCTCGAGGTCGTTGACGACCATCGAAGGGATGTCAGCCCGCTCGAAAAAAGCCATCCACTCGGCCGTGGTACGGGCGGGCATCGCCTCGGCGATGATGGCTTGGATGGCGGGGCCGTTGTCGGAGCGGGCCTTGGCCGTCGCAAAGCGTGGATCGGACATCAACTCGGGACGTCCGATCTCCTCCGCGAACACGCGATAATGCTTCTCCGTATAAGGTAGGGCGCAGACATATCCGTCCTTCGTTCGATAGGGCCTGCGGTCGGGAGACAGAATGCGGGTATAGCCCATCGTCCCGCGCGCGGGCTCGTAGCTGTGATTGAACATGTGCTCGACGAGCCAGAAGTTCGTGATGGTCTCGAGCATGGGCACTTCGACCATCTGGCCTTCGCCCGTTCGCTCGCGATGCAGCAATGCCGCGAGAATGGCCATGCCCAGATGCAGCCCCGTGGTCTTGTCGACGACAAGGGTGGGGAGGAAGCGGGGTGGACCGCCATCGACGCGGCTCGCCAGCATGGCAGCGCCGCTCGCGCCCTGGACGAGGTCGTCGAACGCGGGCTTGCGGCCATATGGCCCGGAGTGTTTGTAGCCGACGCTGTAGGCGTAGACGATGTCGGGTTTCACCGCCTTGACGGCGTCGTAGCCGAGGCCGAGGCGCTCGATCGCTTCCACACGCATGTTGTGCACGAAGACGTCCGCGCTGGCGATCAGCCGCTTCAGGGCGGCAACGGCTTGCGGTTTCTTCAAGTCCAGACACAGCGCGCGCTTGTTGCGATTGAGCCCGAGATAGATCGGCCCCATCCCCTGCGTCGGCGCATTGCCGGCGTTGCGCATGATGTCGCCTTCGGGCGGCTCGACCTTGATGACGTCGGCGCCCATATCGGCGAGGTGCAGTGTTGCGACCGGCCCCAGAACGACGGCGGTCAGGTCGATGATGCGGTAGCCGGAGAGGGGACCTGGCATGTGGAGCCTTGCGGGGATGGATCTGACGCGGGCGGACGGCGCGCTAGGGCGCCGTTCAAGGCGAGATCGGGAAGGCCACGACGCTACGTGGCCTTCGTCCAAACGGCGGGTTGCTGGGGCTGGTCGATCACCTGCCGTTGTACTTCGGCTTGCGTTTCTCGAGGAGGGCGGCGACGGCCTCCTTCTGGTCGGCGGTCGACTGGGCCATGGCCTGCATCGAGGAGGCCATTTCGAGCGCGATGGGGAGGCTCACGCCCTGGCTCTCGCGCAGCAGGCGCTTGTTGAGCCGGATCGAGTGTGGCGGGAAGGCCGCGATCCGGCGGGCCAGCGCCATCGCCTCGTCCATCAGCTTGTCGTTGTCCACCACTTTGGAGACGAGGCCCCACTTCTCCGCCTTCTCGGCGTCGATGACGTCGCCCGTCAGCGTCATCTCGTAGGCGCGCGACAGGCCGACGACGCGCGGCAGGAACCAGGCGCCACCGTCGCCCGAGACGAGACCGACACGCAGGAAGCTTTCGGCGAATTGGGCGTTGCGGGCGGCGATGCGGATGTCGCACATCAGCGTGGTATCACATCCCGCTCCGATGGCCGCGCCGTTGACGGCGGCGATGGAGGGCACTTCCAGATCATAGAGGGCCTTGGGGATCCTGTGGATGCCGTGCTGGTAGGCGCGGCGCATGTCTACGGGCGCGCCGCCGAACAGGCCCTTGCCTTCCCGCATCTCCTTGACGTTCCCTCCGGAGGAGAAGCCCTCGCCCGCGCCCGTGAGGATCATGCAGCGCACGCTTGTGTCGGCGTTGATGCGCGCGCAGGCCGCCACGATGCCGTCGATGACGGGATCGGTCAGGGAGTTGCGGGTTTTGGGATCGTTGAGCGTGACGACGACGATACCGTCGCCCTTCTCCTCGTACAAAACGGCGTCGGACATGGGATCTCCAGTTGGCGTTCGCAGGGGGGCAGCCGGGTGTACGGCTGACTTGGCAAGCATCCTAGGGGGGATTGGGACCATGCGAAAGATCGCGGTGCGTGCCATCGCGGGGAAGCGTGGTCGCTACCGTATGACGCGTCGGATCGCGCCCATGTGCTGCGTACGCGGCTCTCTGCGCCAGATCAAGGCGCGATACGATCAATGTTGTCGAGATTGCAGCGGGTTTCGCGTGTTTTCTGCTTGCTGCAGCGTGCGTTTCGCGAGCGGCAGGCGGGGCAGGAGAGTGCCATGGATATCCATCCCGTCGACATTCCCGCTGAGCAGATCGTGCGGTGGTTGATCGATGACTACCCCTCGTCGCGCCACGAACTGCGCATTTCTGCCACGCGGAGTTACATCGTCAGTCGGATCACCGAGGCGCAGGAACGACGGCGCCGTCTCGGCGACGAGGAAATGGAGGACTTGAGCGAGATCACGGCGGTCGGTGTGCTGGAGGTGGCTCCGCTCCACGCGCACGACGGATGGATCCTGCGTGTCGAGGTCGAAGACGAACTCTCGGACCGGCTGCCGGAGGACGAGGACGCCCCCGACGAACCGGAGGAGATCGATCTCGCGGCCTTCGCGCGTTTGTTCACGGAGCGCGATACCGGCTTGGCGTTCGTGAGTGTGGAAGCGGAAAATGCGCAAGCCTGGGCGCGATGCGCGGTGCTTCTGAAGGATATCGAGAACGACCGGCACGACGTGTGACGTCGTGGAGCGGACGGGGTATCCCGTTTTGTCTGCGGGAGGTCGGATCAGGAGGCCTGCACATGTACACGCTTGGGATTGTCTGGACCACGCTGGCCGCCTTCGCCGTGCTGTGGGTCTATTGGAATTTGGGGCAGCGCATCGCGTTACTGGAGCATGAAGTTCGCTGGTTACGCAGTGAGCTGGAGGCTCTGAAGCCAACGGAGCTGCCCCGTTCACCGCCGCCGCGGCGCATCTTACCGTGACGAGGGAGACCGGCCCTGCAAAAGGCGGCAGCAGCAGCCACGAAACGCGATTGGTCCGGTGCTGTGCCGCGTTGCAGCAACGCACTCGATCGGGAGCCCGGCGTCTTCACGTGGGATGATCCACGCAGGATCGCGCAATCGCTGAAAGCCGCGGCCGAGGCGAGCACACGCAGGAAAGGAACGCCGCTCCAGTCGGCCATGGCGATGCTGAACTTCTACGTCAATCGCGCCGGGCGCTCGTTGCCGGCGGAGCGGCGCGCCGTTCTGGAGCGCGCGAAAGTCGAGCTTCGCGCGCTATTCGGGCGCTGAGCGGCGGGTGCGCCGTGCGGTGAGAGGTGTAATCGCACGACCCACCGCGCGGCGTCCGGGCGGCGCGGTGGGCGATGCGTGGCGGGCTCAGAGCTTGAAGGGGACGACCTTCTGCTCCTGCGTTCCCAGGCCCTCGATGGAGAGTTTCATCGTGTCGCCGGCCTTGAGGAAGACGGGGGGCTTCATGCCGAGGCCGACACCCGGGGGCGTACCGGTCGTGACGACGTCACCGGGTTCGAGCACCATGAACTGCGACACGTAATGCAGGATGAAGTCGCACTTGAAGATCATGGTGTTGGTCGACCCCTTCTGCATCGTCTTGCCGTTGAGGTCGAGGGACATCGACAGGTTGTTGACGTCGCGGATCTCGTCCGCCGTCACGAGCCAGGGGCCGAGCGGGCCGAAAGTCTCTGCGCACTTGCCCTTCATCCACTGGCCGCCGCGCTCGAGCTGGAAGTGGCGCTCGGAGACGTCGTTGCAGATGGTGTAGCCGGCGATGTGGGAGGCGGCGTCCTTCAGATCGACGTAGCGGGCGCGGCGTCCGACGACAAAGGCGATCTCGAGCTCCCAGTCCAGTTGCTTGCTGTCGCGCGGGATCATGACGTCGTCGTTGGGGCCGACGATGCAGTTCGACAGTTTGTAGAAGATGATCGGCTCGGCCGGGATGGGCTGGCCGGCCTCCTTGGCGTGGTCGGCGTAGTTGAGGCCGATGGCCACGAAGTTGCGGACGTTGCCGACGGGGGCGCCCAGGCGCACGCCCTTCGGTGCTTCGGGCAGCGTGGCGGGGTCGATGGACCGGAGGTGCGCGAGGGAAGCGGGCGAAAGCACGTCGCCGTTGATGTCGGCGACGTGGCCGGACAGATCGCGGATGGTGCCGTTGGCGTCGACAAGGCCGGGTTTCTCGGCGCCGGGGGCACCGAAGCGGACGAGCTTCATGGGGGCGTTTCTCCTGGGCTGGTCTTGAGATCCGATGAGCTATGCCTAGGGGGCGCGCGCGCCTCTGTCCAGCGCAGAGCTTATTTCGTCGGGGCCGCCGGCGCCGGCGCGGCAGGCGGCGGCTTGATGACGATATTGCCGACACTGTCGGTCGCGCCCGTGGTGGCGAGATAGCCCGTACCGATGAGGATCGCCGCGAATGCCATCCAGAAAACCGGCTTGGCGCGGCGCCAAAGCACGGCCCAGGCTACGATAATGGCGGGAACGGCAATGATGAGCGCACCTGCGATCGTTGGGGTCATGTCGCCTCTCCGGTCTCGGGGCTGCGGGGCTGCGGCGCATAGGTCGAGCCGTCGACCACCTCGCGCTCGTCGAAGACGTAGCATCCCCCCTGCCAAAGGCTTTCATGTGGCGGGACGCTCGCGAGATAGTTCAGGATGCCGCCCTTGAGATGATAGACCTCCCGGAAGCCATGCGCCAACAGGTGGGCGGAGGCCTTCTCGCAGCGAATTCCTCCCGTGCAGAACATGGCGATGCGGGTGTGGCGCGCGGGGTCGAGCGTGCGTGCCGCGAAGTCGGGCCACTGGGTGAAGCTGTCGAGTGCGGGATCGACCGCGCCCTTGAACGTGCCGGCCTCCACTTCATAGGTGTTGCGCGTATCGAGCAGCACGACATCGGGAGCGCTGATGAGCGCGTTCCAGTCCTCGGGCTCGACATAGGTGCCGACACGTTTCGTGGGATCGGCCTCGGGCGCGTGCAGACTGATGATCTCCCGTTTCAGTTTCACCTTGAGGCGCTGGAATGGATGACGGTCGGCCGTCGCATCCTTGGTCACGACGTCCGCGAAGCGGGGATCGCTTCGCAAGCCGGCAAGGAACACCGCCATCGCTTCAGGGGTGCCCGAGATGGTTCCGTTTATGCCCTCGGGCGCGACCAGGATGGTCCCTTTCATCGCACCCGATTTCAGCGACGCGAGGAGTGTTTCGCGAAGCGCGCGCGGATCCTCGATACGTACGAACTTGTAGAATGCGGAGATGATGATGGTCATGGGCTCCGCTTCTAGGGGATCGAGCTGCGGGCTTGCAAGTCTGTCACGCACCGCTTCAGCGTGTCAGGACGATGCGCCCTTCGGTTTTCGGTGAGACCGCGCCGGCCTTGGCGATATAGCTCATGACGTTGCTCGCCATGTACTGGGCTGCGAGTGCATCGATCAGGGTGCGCGCTGTCTTGAGAACGACATATCCGTCGCCGCCTCGGGCGAGATAGTCGTTGGTCGCGAGTTTGTAGAGCTTGGTATCGTCGAGTGGAGCGCCTGCGGCGTGGACCGAGCGGAGCCGTTTGCCGACGGGTTTCGTCATATCCGCTTCGATCGTAATGCCCGAAACCTGAGGAAAGGCCCCGTCGCCGGACAGCCCGTGTTCGAGCGCGGCGCGCAGGATGACGCCCTTCACCTCGAGCAGCACGGTCTTGTTGCCGAAGGGCATCTCCTCCAGGATATGCCGGCGTGTGAGCTTCGTGCCGGCGGGGTATTGACGGTTTGCGCGCACGCTTCCGCCATTCATCAGGCAGACGTCTGCGGCAACGGATTGCCGCATGGCGTCACAGACGAGGTTGCCGAAGGCCGTCTCCTGGCTGCGCATGAGGATGGAGCGGGTGTCGAGCGCGGTTGCCGTCTCGCCGACGACCACATTCAGCTCGCTGTCGAGTTCACCTTCGTACCTGGCGATGAGCGCCGCGATCTCGGGGTCCGGCGTGACGGCGATGGTATCCACCGGCCGGAAATTGGGAACGAACGAGACGCGCCGCTTTCCGTCCGTCTGGGTGATGGTCAGCCGCAGATCGATGGGCGTTACGAAGTCGGCCTGGGACGCGCTCTCCACCAGCGCGACCCGACCGTTCCAGAAGGTAACGAGGTTGTGGTCGTGACCGGAAAGAATGACGTCGGCAGCGCCGCTGCGGACGAGTTCGAGGTCGTGGTCGAAGCCGATGTGGGTAACGGCGACCACCAGATCGGCGCCGTCGGCGCGCAGCCTTGCGGCGAGTTCCGTGGCCACCTTCACGGCCGGCCGGAAGCGGATCGGCTCAGGCGTGGCAAGGTCGGCCGTCTCCTCGGTGGTCACGCCGAGAATACCCACCCTGATGCCACCTATCTCGACCATTTTGCTGGGTTTGAGGTGTTTTACCAAGCCGCCGGCAGGCTCGTGGATGTTGGCTGCCAGGACGTCGAACGTCGCCTGGGCCATGCGGGTGCGGAAATTTTCGGCGCCGAAATCGAACTCGTGGTTGCCGGGCGTGAAGACGTCGGGTGCGATGCGGTTGAGAATGTCGATGATGTGATGACCCTTGTCGAAGCCCGACAGGATCGACGGCGATATGGCGTCGCCGGCATGGATGAAGAGGGTGTCGCCGCGCGCGCGCTCGGTTTTGACGACCGTGGCCAGCTTGGCATGGCCGCCGCGGCCCCGCTGATCGGCCATGCGGTCGAGATCGTTGGCGAGAACGAGGGTCACGCGGCTCGTCGAGGCGGTCTGCTCCTGGGCGACGAGGTCGCTCGGCCGAAGGAGTGTCACGAGACCGAGTGCGGCTGCCTGCCGGATCGCATCGCGTCGCGACAGGCTTTCGGTTGGTTTTGTCATATGGCTTTCCCTCGCCCGGCGGTTCGGGCGCACCTTCTATCGGACGCAGGACAGGTTCAAGGCAGTCTTCCGCCTTCGAGATGGAATTGCCAGCCCGCTTCGACCGTTGCGGCTTCGATAGCGGAGCGGACCTGTGCGAGGTCGATGCTTCCGCCGCCGCCGGGTGCCACATCCGTGCGCGAGCCGGAGCGCTTCCAGCCGGATACCGTTTCCGTTTGGACGGTGAGTTGCGGTGGGGGCAGGCCCCACGACGTTTCGATCTCGGCCTCGCGGAAATGCACGGTGCGCTCGAGCTGCGAGAGCCGGCACGACATGCGGTAGACGACCTTGCGTCCACCGAACCACCATTTCGAGCGGATGGCCTCCTTGTGACCCGTGATGGTGCCATCGTCGGCGACCGCCGTGGTGAGGCCCAACATGGTGGCCGCGTCGATCAGAGCGATCCGGAACGATTCTGCATCGCGTGCCATGCTCATTCGTGCTCTCCCCGCGTGGCTGCTCCCGGTCGGCTGACAGAGACGGCCGGACATGTCGGCAGTTATTCCGAGGGGGCGCCGGGAGGCCTTGATGTCACGCAAATCCGGGAGCTTGCGTTCAGTCGTCGTCCTCGGGATCGCCGTCCCGGCGCCAAGGCAGTGTCATGATCGAAATGCCCATGGCCAAGCTGCCGAACGTCAGGACGTTCATGAACCCTAGCAGGATAACGACGAGGATCGGGTCGCCGGAGTTCGCGATGAGTTCGCCCAGTCCTGCAACGTTGGCGTAGATCAGTGCCGCAGTGAATAGAACTGCGAACGCGGCGCCCAAAGCCAGATTGATCCCGAGATACCGCAAAAGGCGGGGGATCCGAGAGGGCGGCCAGGGCGTCCGCGCAGGGGTCATGCACCTCCACCTTCCGTCTTGAGCCATGCACCGCAGCAGGCCTTGGCCAGCTCACGCACACGCAGGATATAGCTTTGCCGCTCGGTCACCGAGATGACACCGCGTGCATCGAGGAGATTGAAAAGATGCGAGGCCTTGATGCATTGATCGTAAGCAGGAAGCGCCATGAGGTGGCGGCTATCGGAGCTGCCGCGCTCCAGCAGCGACCGGCATTCCTTCTCCGCATCACGGAAGTGGGCGAGCAGAAGCTCGGTATCCGCATGCTCGAAGTTGTAGCGGGAGTATTCCTGCTCGGCTTGCTGGAAGACGTCGTTGTAGGTCAGCTTACGCTCGTCGTGGCGGCCATTGAAGTTGAGATCCCAGACACGATCCACGCCCTGCACATACATTGCCAGCCGTTCGAGGCCGTAGGTGATCTCGCCCGAGACGGGGGTGCAGTCGTAGCCGCCGACCTGCTGGAAGTAGGTGAACTGCGTCACCTCCATGCCGTTGCACCAGACCTCCCAGCCCAGACCCCAGGCGCCGAGCGTCGGGCTTTCCCAGTCGTCCTCGACGAACCGTATGTCGTTCAAGGTCGTGTCTATGCCGATGGCGTCGAGGCTTTTCAGGTAGAGATCCAGGATGTCCGGGGGTGACGGCTTCATGATCACCTGGAACTGGTAGTAGTGCTGCATCCGGTTCGGGTTCTCGCCATAGCGGCCGTCCTTGGGCCGCCGGGAAGGCTGCACGTAGGCGGCGTTCCAGGGCTTCGGGCCGAGCGCACGCAGGGTCGTGGCGGGGTGGAAGGTGCCGGCCCCCACCTCCATATCGTAGGGCTGAAGAACGACGCAGCCCTGGGCACCCCAGAACCGCTGCAGGGTCATGATCAGGTCCTGGAAGGACTCTTTCGGGCGCAGACCACCCAGATCCAGGGTGTCTTTGGACTTGTGCAGCGTCTTGGTCGGCATGGGGTCGTGTCCCAAGGAGGTGTTTTGCGGCGCACTATACGTAAATCTGCCATGGCGTCATCACATAACCGCTGCGTCAGAGGGAGGCGCGCGGCATGGAGTTTATGAGTTGGGTGTGGTGGGCAGTCGTCAATGCCTTCGGAATGGCGCTGACCGTCGTCTGGTTTCTGATCGGCGGCTGGGTATCGACGCTGGCCCAGATCGGCGTCGTGCTCCTGCTCGCCTTCGGCTACAAATACGGCTGGCGTCGCGCACCGCTGGAAATCATGTCTAAGGCGCGCCGGATCGGCGGGATCGGCTGGGGCTGGGTGCGCCGGCGCGAACGCCCGGCGACCGGTGCTGCCGGCGATGCCGAACCGGTCTATGTTCGGGCGGAGAGGAACCGGGTGCGCCGGCGTCCCGGCGACGTCAATGTCTCGTCGTTGCTCAACGTGGCGATGCTGACGGGTTTGCTGGCGTTATGCTTGGTCCAGGCGCGCTGACGGCAGGCAGGGCGCTCGGCAGGCGCTAGGCGTAAAGGAGCGGGGTGACCATGACGGCCGACATCGTCAATCTGAGGCAGGAACGTAAAAAGAGGGCGCGGGCGCAGAAGGAGGCGACAGCCGAGGCCAATCGTTTGAAATTCGGCCGGACGAAAGCCGAGCGGCAGCAAGATGCCGCGCAGAAAGACCTCGACAGGCGCGCACTTGATGCAAAACAACGCGACCGAGACGGTGACACCATAGATACTTGAGACCCGACCCGGTTCCGTAGCCGGGATTTTCAGATGCTTCGGCGAATTTTCGAGATGTCACGACCTGTCAAGAGATCCTTCACGATCGACGGCCACCGCACGTCCATCTCGCTCGAGGCGACCTTCTGGGTCGCGCTCAAGGATGTGGCGCGGGAACGGAAAATGCCCGTCGCACGGCTCGTCCAGGCGATCGACCGTGAGCGAGGCGGCGGCGGTTTGTCGAGCGCCGTGCGTGTCTGGCTACTGGATCACTATAGAAACGGCGCAGGCCAGGCGGAATGACACCTCACGCGCGGGCTCCAGCTCGCGGCGCGAGGCGTTTGACCATATGCGTCAGGGACCGATCCGGCATCTCCTGGATGCGTTCGCCGGCATAGCGATGCCGTGCGTACTAGGCGACGCGCTCGGTCAGCCGTGTACCCGCATAGAGGCGCATCGTGATGTGGCCCAGCGTGCGTGCGCGCTCTTCGGCCCATTGCAGCATCATACGCCCCACTCCGGACAGGGGCGCAACGTTTTGCTGCAACAGCCCAGGAGTGGCTGGTTCTTCGCGTAGGCCGCGTGCTACAGGGCGACGACCGCGTCGAGATCGCCTGCGGTCGCCCGTCGCAAGGTCATGGCATGCCCGTCAGCGCTGCGGCGGTCAGCGTACCGAGTGACGTGCGCTGCTGTCCCGACGCGTCGAAGTTCTCGGGGGCGAGCCAGCGCTCGTAGGCCGCCTTCAACCCCGGCCATTCCTCGTCGATCATGGCGAACCAGGTGGTGTCGCGTGAGCGGCCTTTCACGATGACGGCCCGGCGGAAGTGGCCCTCGTAGGTGAATCCGAAGCGCTCGGCGGCCTTGCGGGACGGTGCATTGAGCGCATCGCATTTCCACTCGAAGCGGCGATAGCCCAGGTCCTCGAAGACGTAGCGCGCGAACAGGTAGTTCGCCTCCGTCGTGACGGGGGTTCGCGAGATGGCAGGCCCCCAGTAGATGCTGCCCGTCTCGATGCAACGGTGCTCCGGCGCGATGCGCATCAGGGTCTGGCGGCCCTCGCAACGGCCGGTGCGCTTGTCGATCACCGCGAAGACGAGTGGATCAGTCGATGCCTCCGCTTTAGCGATCCAGGCGTCGATGTCGGCGCGGTGCGCGGGGGGCTCCTCGACGAGATAGCGGAAGCGACGGGCTGCGTCCGGCGGCGTGGAAGCACGAAAGAGGTCCTCTGCATGGGAGGCCGCGATCGGTTCGAGGCGGCAGAACCGGCCCTCGAGCACGACCCGCTCGGGGCGCCGTGCCGGCCCGGGATCGGCGAGCTTCGGTCCGATGGGCAGCCCGGAACCCGGATCGATTTCCTGCGGGATCTGGTCGTCGTGGATGGATTTCACTGTTGGCTCCCGGGTGTAAGCTTCAGTATCAACGCATAACTCGGCGCCGAGCGGCAGGACGTAGCAGCATGACCGCATTTCGAGCAGGCCTGATCCTGTGTTGGATCGTTCTCCTTGGCTACACGACAGCCGTTGTCGCAAGGCATGGAATGGGCTTCTTGCAGATATTTTTCGGCGACATCGCCGCGTTCGGCTGGCCCGGCCAGTTCAATCTCGACTTCCTGCTCCTGCTGGCGCTGTCCGCTCTTTGGGTCGCCTGGCGCCACGAGTACTCGACAGGGGGCCTGCTGCTCGCCGTCGCTGCGTTCTTCGGCGGCGCAGGTTTTCTTCTCCCCTACCTCGCCATCGCCTCGTGGCAGTCGGGCGGAGATGTGAGGGCGCTGCTCATGGGACCTTCCCGATCCCGATGAGCAGATTTCAACCCTCCCCTTACAGCGCAAATCCCCCGTCCACGAAGAACGACTGGCCCGTGGTGAAGGCGCTTTCGTCGGAGGCGAGGTAGACGGCGACGTGGGCGACCTCCTCGGCCGTGCCCAGGCGGCCCATCGGCTGGCGGTCGATGAACATCTGCCGGGCCTTCTCGACGCTGCCGACCTCCTGGCCGAGCGCTGCGATGCGATCGTCGAGCGAGGGCGACTGGATGGTGCCGGGGCAAATGCAATTGCAACGGATGCCCTTCTTGATGAAGTCGAATGCGACCGCCTTCGTCAATCCGACGACGGCCGCCTTCGTGGCGGTGTAGACGTAGCGGTTGGCCACGGCCTTGGAAGGGCCTGCGCCCGACGCCATGTTGATGATCACGCCCTTGCCCTTCTCCACCATGCCCGGCAGGAAGGCCTGGATGCCGCGGTGCATCGACTTCACGTTGAGGTCGAAGGAGTAGTCCCAATCCTTCTCCGAGCAGTGCAGCGCATCGCCGTGGTGCACGAAGCCGCCGCAGTTGAACAGGATGTCGACCGTGCCGACGTCTCGGCTCATCGCGTTCACGGCCGCCGTATCGAGAAGATCGAGTTTGCGGCACTCCGCGACGCCGGCTTCCTTAAGGCCCGCCATGCGCTCCTCGCTCACGTCGGTGGCGATGACGCGGGCGCCCTCTCGCGCGAAGGCCAGCGCGGTCGCGCGGCCGATGCCCGCGCCCGATGCCGTGCAGAATGCGATCTTACCCTGAAGCCTGCCTGCCATGCCGTCCTCCCGAACGTTGCGTCTTTCCCGTGCCGGTTCGACCGGCCGTTGTCCCGCACAGCTATAGCGGGCGGCGGGGCGCATGCCGAGAGGCCATCGCGGTCGACGCGGGGACTGGCTTTTTTCGAGAGGCTTGTGGAGCGGGCGATCGGGATCGAACCGACGACATTCAGCTTGGGAAGCTGACGTTCTACCACTGAACTACGCCCGCGATGGGGTCTGTATGCCACGGGCCTCGCGGCTTGTGCAAGGGCTGTCGATGCCGGCGACGGGCAGTTCGCACGAGGCGAACGGGTGCGACCATGCGAGCGCGGGTAGGGCATCGCCTCCCCTGCGCATTGACGCACGCACCACTTCGCGCGAACTTCTGAGTGAACCGCGCCGGGCGAGCGTCCGGTCGGGGTCGGGTTGCGTCCTGCGATCGACCACGTGAGCGGTGTTCTGGGGAGTGAAACGTCGATGGAGGTTCGCAGGGAATGAGTCTCAAGGGAAAAGCGTACATCGTCGGGGCGTGGGAGCATCCCACGCGCAAGGCGCCCGACATCTCACTGATGCAGCTGCATGCGGAATGCGCGAAGGGCGCGCTCGACGACGCCGGCTTGTCGGTGAAGGACGTCGACGGCTACTTCTGCGCGGCAGGTGACACGCCTGGCCTCGGCGGCATGTCGATGGCCGAGTACATGGGCCTGCGCCTCAAGCATTACGATTCGACGGACAGCGGCGGTTCCTCCTACAACCTGCACGTCGGCCACGCGTTGGCGGCCATCGCGACGGGACGCTGCAACGTCGCGCTCGTCACGCTTGCGGGCCGTCCGCGCTCGGAAGGCATGGCCACGGGCACCGCGCCGCGCATGGGCAACGTGCATCAGGCGGACCTGCAGTTCGAGTTCCCCTACGGCCCCGCCACGGCGAATATGTACGCCATGGCCGCGCGTCGGCACATGCACCAGTACGGAACCACGTCGGAGCAACTCGCCTGGGTGAAGGTCGCAGCCTCCCACCACGCGCAGTACAACCCGCACGCCATGCTGCCGAAGGTGGTCACGGTCGAGGACGTCGTGAACTCGCCGATGGTCGCCGATCCGCTGCACCGTCTCGACTGCTGCGTGATCTCCGACGGCGGTGGTGCCCTCGTCATCACCAAGCCGGAAATCGCCAAGAGCCTGAAGCGGCCGCTGGTGAAGGTGATCGGCACGGGCGAGGCGAACAAGGCCCAGTGGGGCGGCGTCGATCTCGACCTGACGTATTCGGCGGGTGCAGAATCCGGCAAGCGCGCGTTCGAGATGGCGGGTGTGAAGCCCTCCGACGTCAAGTACGCCTCGATCTACGACAGCTTCACCATCACGGTGGTGATGCAGCTCGAAGACCTCGGCTTCTGCAAGAAGGGCGAGGGCGGCAAGTTCGTCTCCGACGGCAACCTGATCTCGGGCGTGGGCAAACTGCCGTTCAACACCGACGGCGGCGGCCTGTGCTCCAACCATCCGGGCAACCGCGGCGGCATGACGAAGGTCATCGAGGCCGTGCGTCAGGCGCGTGGCGAGGCGCATCCGAAGGTGCAGGTGAAGGATCCCTCGATCGTGCTCGCGCACGGCACGGGCGGGTCGCTGGGCACGCGGCACGTCGGATCGACGGTCATCCTCGAGCGGGAGTGAGTGGGAACATGAGCGAGAAAACCTACCAGTTCGTCGGCACCACGCCCGGGACCGAGCCCTATTGGGACGCGGCCAAGGACGGCAAGCTGATGGTGAAGTTCTGCAAGGACTGTGGCAAGCCGCATCATTATCCGCGCGGCATCTGCCCGCATTGCTTCTCGATGAACCTCGAGTGGCGGCAGGCGAAGGGCACGGGCGAGGTCTACACGTACTCGATCATGCATGCGGGGAAGCCGCCCTACGTGATCGCCTACGTGACGCTGGACGAGGGCGTCTCGATGATGACCAACATCGTCGACATGCCGTTCGACCAGATGAAGATCGGCCAGAAGGTGAAGGTCGTCTTCAAGGACATGGACGACGGCCACAAGCTGCCGTGCTTCACGGCTGCGTAAGGTGAATGACGTGCGGCGTCGGGCTTTCGGGCCCTGCGCCGCATTCGCATTGGGCTCGATTGGCGGCGAAGGTTGTCAGGGGCATTTCCAGGCAAAGCTCGTCGGCGCAAATCCCGGTCAAGTCGCGAGCCCTCTCCTGCGGAAGCGGGGGAGGGTTTTTGTTTGTTGGGTTTGGCCGAGTTTATGTGTGAGCGGAAGTGCTCCGGACTGGCCTGGAAGGGGGCATGGGCCATTCGATCATGTTCGCTGCCGGAGGAAATCCGACCGTTGCGACGGAGCCGGTGATGTCTGCACGTGAACCCAAGCGGTCCTGAGCAGTTGCAACATGAGTGGCATCGATCCGCCGGCCCGCGCCCAGCCGCACCTGCACTCCCGGGAAGCTAAGCCTGAACTCCAAGGCTGGCCTGTGCATAACTCTGCAATTGCGACAAAGTCGTCCCGCCATGGACATAATCATAATGAAGTCCGAGGTGCATGAGCTGAGCTTCTTCAAGGCTCGGAACGCTACCGTATCAGCGAGCAACTGCAATGCTGAATGACATTTTCGCAAGGCCCTACGAAGCGCAGCAGCTCTGGCCAACTCTGAATGAGAAGATGCGTCGCTTGCTCGTTCAGGGGTTCAAGCTCCTCGATGAGCGAGTGTGCCCTTACTACGTCAACGGCCATGAAAATGAAACAGGCAAAGCATTCTGGAAGGAGCTTCAAAGCAGGCTCAGCACAGAACTCGGGCTCGTGTCTCTGTCGCCACTTGCTTACGCTTACCCTTCCACTTTCAATGGTAAGCCGTACACGCAGACTGGCACCTGGCCCATGATCAAGGTATGCGAGAACTGGTTCATGGCGCCACTTCATGCGAATGCGAATGCGAATGCGAATGCGAATCGATACATCCTTGAGCGGTTGAGCCTTATCGAGATCGGTTTCCGCATGCGTGAAGAGAAACTTGCTTATGCAAATGCTGAGATCGAGCGTAATATTGAAGCTGCTCGCAACCGTATTCCGTCATCGCGCGGCATGAGACTGCCTGGCGACATTGGTGAAGGAATGCGGGCGGTCAACAAAAAATTAAATGCCGACTTCCAGTCTACCGCCGATGAGCTGAACGTGCGTTTCAGACAAGCTGAAAGTGGGCTACACTATCACAATGGTTTTATCCAGCGAGCTTCCGATCCTGCTGCTGTGCAGCAAATTGAGGCGCCATTCTGGAGACTAGTTGGCTCGAAAAGTTGGGTCAATGTGGACACGGACATGAAAGAGGCAGTCGATCGTCGAGATACCAACGGGCGAGATCCAGCTTTTTATGCAGCTCGAGCGCTGGAGAGCACTATAAAAATAGTTTCGTCCGCTAAGGGATGGACGACAGGTAAGGAGCGAGGTGCTCACAACTATATTGACAACCTCAGGGGCGCTAAATTTATCGAGAACTGGGAGGCGGAAATTCTGAAGTCGTTTTTTACGAATATTCGGAATCCGCTTGGTCATGGACCCGGAGATCAACCCATGACCACCTTGAGCCCGGAACTGACCGCATTTGCCATCGAAAGCGCGATGGTATGGATTAACTTGGTTGTCAGGCGCGCCGCGCTCTGAACACGTGTGCTTTGACGAGCGCGCAGCTATACTAATTTGAGACTGCATCCACGGCGCCACGGTTTTGAATGAGAGCATCCTTGTGCAGTGCATCATCAAGGTGGATGTGTTAGGTCGCTATTGGCCCATGACGTCGGACGCCTGACGGTCGGTATCGGGATATCTCTGCCGTGCCACTGGGCGCACGATAAAAGCGGGCCTCATCGGCGTTCAATGTCGGGGATTTCTATAAACGCGACCCCGTGCACGCCCGCCCTCCCGTCGTGCGTCCGGGAACAAGGCACTCACCGATGGGACCGAGACGTGGTTCGATATGCTCACGCGATGCCTTCGACGATGCGGATGTCCCGGACCACCGCGTCACCCAGCACGTTCATCGCGGCTTGATAGGCCGGGCTGTCATGTGCTGCGACGGCTGCCTCGACACTGTCGAATTCGATGACGACGGTCCGTTCGTCCATTCCTGCTTCATAGATTTTTGCCGGGGTTCCGCGAACGAGGATGCGGCCGCCAGCAGCCTGGATCGCGGGACCGGACATTTTCGCGTATTCTGCGAGAGCGGCCGGATTTTTCACCGAGCGATACGTCGCA
>VFQT010001927.1_pt1 | contig 22870 bp, 19 predicted proteins | sample 3512381 | NCBI WGS metagenome assembly VFQT01 (sample SAMN10412376, study PRJNA504923) | tailings metagenome | isolation source: Relicate 2 Philex TSF3 active mining site | place: Philippines: Tuba, Benguet | collected 2017-08-29
TTGTCCTATTGCATGAACCTGGCGGCCAAGAAACATGGGGCGGCGACTTCCGTGCTGTTACCTTCATTAAAGCTGATATCGAACAAGAAATGGGATCCGAAGCATTACTGCCGCAGGTTGGTTGGTCCTGGTTTGAAGAATCTATCTCTGGCCTCTTGGCAACGGGCTTGAGCGGAACGGTCACTCTTGCATTAAGTTCATCTTTCGGTGAGTTGGCTGATCGACAATCACAAACGGAACTTGAAATTCGAGCATCCTGGACGCCTATCGCCTCCACCGTTAATGAGGTAGTAGATCACTTGGAACGCTGGACGCAACTACTTGCACATTGCGCCGGTCTACCGCCAATCGCGCTCGGTGATGGAGTTGCAACCATGATTCGCAGAAGTAGTCAGAGCTAGACGGAATCAATCCGAGTTAACTCATCACCCAATTACCTATGGAATCAAATCTGGAACCAGTCGAGCAGGTGGCTCCACTCCTTGCTGCACCGCGTGAGCCACTTCCCCACTTAATCACCACGAGCGCACAACTTGAGGACGCTGTTGCTCAATTGGCATCAGGAGATGGGGCGATTGCCCTCGATGCTGAGCGGGCCTCGGGATACAAATACTCGCAACGCGCCTACCTGATTCAAATCTTTCGTCGAGGTGGCGGCTTGCACCTAATCGATCCCATCGCATTCTCTCAAGGCGACCTACCTGCAACTTTTGCCCCGCTTAATCAGGTGATTCAATCAACTGAGGTTGTCATCCATGCCAGCTCACAGGATCTGCCATGCTTGAGAGAAGTTGGAATATTTCCGAAAAATCTTTTTGATACAGAACTTGCAGGTCGAATTGCTGGATTCCCACGCGTTGGTCTTGGCGCGCTAACTGAATCATTACTAAATATCCGACTGGCAAAGGAACATTCTGCGGTGGATTGGTCACAACGCCCCCTTCATCATGATTGGTTAATTTATGCAGCTCTCGATGTCGACGTCCTTCTTGATCTCAAAGATGAGATAGTCGAAGTTTTGATAGAGAAGAAGAAATTGGATTGGGCCTTACAGGAATCTGAAGCTGCTTTGACAGCGCCGCCATTTGCGCCACGGAGAGAACCTTGGCGAAGAACTTCGGGCATACATCAATTAAAGAAGCCTGAACAATTAGCGGTAGTCCGTGAACTCTGGCTCGCTCGAGACGCAATTGCGCGTGAACGAGATATCGCCGCTGGACGACTTCTTAACGACCGAGCGATCGTAAACGTTGCGCTAAAGCCTCCGACGACATTTATTCAACTCACATCGATTCCAGCTCTCAAAAAAGATGCTCAGCTCTGGTGGGATGCTCTCGAAACTGCGCGCGCCAATCCAACCGTTGCCAAACCTCTGCCCGCGGAAGGTCCACCAACTCAGATGAGGATTTGGAGAGAGCGAGCTCCGCTTGCTTATGCGAGATTAACTCATGCTCGGAAAGCGCTGAGCGATTGTGCGATCGAGCTTGATCTTCCGGTGGAGAACCTTCTTGCACCTGAAGTGCTCCGGCGTTTTTGTTGGCAAGACCCACCAGTTGGTGGCCGCACCCAGACTCAAGTAGCTGAGTTCCTCAAAGCGCATGGAGCCCGTCCGTGGCAGATTGAATCTTCGGCTGCCCTATTGCGGGCTATTGAGAGCGCAACTGAACCATTAGTGATGGCGCCACCTGCAGAGGAGGAGGAGGTGAGCGAACTCTCATGATTTACGCAACAAAATAGTTGCGTAAATCCCGCATCCCTTTTATCGTGAGGGTATGAACTTAAAAAAGCCCCGGGTACTTGCGCTGCTCAGCCTGCTTCTTGCTCTGAGCGCCTGCGCCCCTGCGAGTCAAAATTCCACCTCAACCCTGGTCCTTTATTCGGGACGGAGCGAAGAGCTCATCGCGCCATTTATCGAGGCATTTACCCAAGAGAGCGGGATCAAAGTTGAGGCTCGCTATGGGGACTCGGCAGCTCTGGCGGCGCAAATACTTGAGGAGGCAGGAAATTCTCCTGCCGATGTATTCCTGTCACAGGATGCGGGCGCGCTTGGTGCAGTCGCTGATTCGGATTTGCTTGCACAACTCGACTCAAAAGTAATTGCGGGTACTTCAAAAGAATTCGTTTCAAAGCAGAGCGATTGGATTGGAATCACCGGTCGAGTCCGAGTACTGGCCTACTCCCCTGAGCGTGTGAAATCACTTCCCAATTCGATCGCAGATCTGGTTGACCCACAATGGAAAAACCGATTGGGCATCGCTCCAACAAATTCATCTTTTCAAACCTTTATCACAGCAATGATTCAGAGTCAGGGTGAGGCCGCAACCGAGGCATGGCTCACTGACCTGATGAAAATACAACCAAAATTCTATGAAAAGAATAGTTTGATTGTTGCTGCAATAGATTCAGGCGAGATCGATGCCGGGTTAGTCAATCATTACTACCTGTGGGAAGTTGCTGAGGAATTAGGGCGTGAGATTGCGGTGCGCAATCACTTCTTTGCCGCTGGCGACATCGGAAACCTTATTAATGTCTCGGGTGCTGGAATACTGAAAAGTGCCAAGAACGTAGACGCTGCCCAACAATTTATTCAGTTCCTGCTCTCTCCAGATATGCAAGATAAGTTTGTCGCACAGACACATGAATTTTCACTCACTCGCCCAGAGCCGACACCAGAAGGTTTACCAAAACTTAGTGAGATTGGCGCCCCGCAAGTGGATCTCTCCGAGTTAGCTGATCTCAAACGCACTCAGAATCTTCTGTTAAAGGTAGGAATGCTCTAACCAATGGCAGCGCTCTCTGAAAAGTTAGCTGAAAACGCTCCACCAAGACGTGCTGGTGGCAATCCCTCTAGCGCGCTGATTTTGGCTGGGGTGGTTGCGCTGGCTTTCGTAGCACTGCCGATCTTCTACCTGTTTCGAATGGTCATGAGAAGTGAGAGCGAAACACTACGACTAATCATCCTTCGCCCAAAGACTGCCGAAATCGTCTTCACAACTATTTCGTTGGCGTTAATTGTCGCATTTTTGGCGACTGCTCTCGGACTAGCCCTGGGCTGGTCACTTCAAAATGTCCGCATTCCTAATTCAAGCCTTTTTCGTGCCCTCGTCATGATTCCGATTGCTATCCCGAGCTACATCTATGCCTATTGCTGGCTTGCTCTAGACATACTCCCTCGCGGATATCTTGCTGCCGTTGTTGTGCTCACTCTCGCCACAACTCCATATATCGTGCTCGCAACCACAGCCGCTTTTTCTAGAATCGATATTGCACAACTAGAAGTAGCTGAGACTCTTGGTCATAACCCATTTCAACTTTTTATTCGGATAATCTTTCCGCAGATTCGTAACACGATTCTTGCCGGCTCACTCCTAATCACACTCTATGTTTTCTCTGATTTCGGTGCCGTCTCGCTTCTTGGAGTCGATACGCTAACGAGGGCAATTCAAAATACCTATCAAGGTAGCTACGATCGATCAAGCGCGGCAGTTCTGGCATTGATACTCTTGTTGTTATCTGCGATGGTAATAGTGCGAGAAAATCTTTGGCGCAACGATGGTTTCCGTGCAAAATCATCAGCAACAATCACAAAATCTATGAAGCGATATGAGAAAGGTGCAGTACGCCGAACTGCACTTACTTTGATTATTGGGTATGCAGCCATTGCTCTTGTCCTTCCGATGTCAATCCTCATGCAACGATTTATGACGCGACAAAAGCCGCTGAATTTTTCGGAACTTTTGAGCGCCACTGGCTCGACAATTTTTGTTTCAGCTGCGGGAGCGGCGCTCGCGCTCATCGTTGCAATTCCACTGGCATTACTCACCCTAACTGGTTCTCGAATAGGACAAATAGCAGAGTGGGGCGTTCTCCTCGTGCATGCGCTCCCCGGAATAGTCATGGGATTGGCCTTGGTTGCCTTTGGATCCCAATTTGGATTTATTTATCAGACGGTCGGATTACTTGCACTTGCATACGCCATCTTGTTCCTTGCTCGCTCTGTTGGTTTTATCTCCGCTTCAATCTCTCGTGTTCCCAAAAATCTAGAAGAGATTTCTGCAACCCTTGGTAAGAACAAACGCGAAACCCTTCTGAGCATCACCCTGCCCTTGGCGCTGCCGGGAATTGCCTCTGGAGCGCTACTGGTCTTTCTTTCAGCAATGAAAGAACTTCCTGCGACTCTCATGTTGCGCCCAACGGGATTTGAGACGCTCGCAACTGAAATTTGGAGTAATACGAATATCTTTCGGTTTAGTGAAGCAGCGCCTTACGCGCTTCTCTTGGTAATATCCTCTGCAATTCCTGCATTTTTAATCAGTCGCCCAGACAAGGCGAATGGTCAGGGAGTTAATGAGCGCAGTGAACGAGGTGATCTCTAGTGACCACATTGGAAATTTCCGATCTCTCAGTGACCCTTGGCAACACCCAGGTGCTGAAAGGGCTCTCTTTCACCGTTAAGTCCGGAGAGTTTGCTGCGATTCTTGGTCCATCAGGATGTGGCAAGACAACTCTCCTCCGCGCAATTGCTGGATTAGTTCGTCCCGATTCTGGCGCGATACGTTTTGATCAAAAATTGGTGAGCGTCTCTTCTTTAGTACTGCCTGCGCACAAACGAAATGTCGGTTACTTGCCCCAGGAGGCTGGACTATTCCCGCACTTCACTGTTGCTGAGAATGTTGGCTTCGGTCTCATCAAGAACCATAAGAAAATGAATTCGCAAGAACGAAACGAACGAATCGAGGAGATGCTTGAGCTCGTCGGGTTAACTGGTTTCAGCGCTCGCAAACCGCACCAACTAAGCGGCGGACAGCAAACTCGAGTCGCACTAGCTCGCGCCCTAGCGATCAAACCATCAATCGTCCTTCTTGATGAACCCTTCTCCAATCTTGATTACGCGCTAAGAGTTGATGTCAGCGAAGAAGTTATAGCCCTCCTTAAACGGACCAGAACTACCTCGGTGATGGTTACCCATGATCGAGAGGAAGCTCTTGTTTCTGCCGACATCATCGCGTTAATGAGTCAGGGAAGAATTGTGCAATCGGGTTCGCCACAAGATATTTATATGAGCCCGCAGTCGGCTGAAGTCGCACAGAGCACCGGAGACATCGTTCAGATTCCGGCAGAGCGCCTTTCGGACGGAACCATCATCTCTCCCCTACATCCCAGTGGTGATAGCGCGTCGAACCATGGCGAAATTGGCGCGTTACTGATTCGCCCAGAAGAGATTCGCGTTCTTGATGCGCAGACACATGGAGCCCGTCCTCGCGCGGTCATCAGTCGAATCAAGTACTACGGCCATGATGCGATGCTGGAACTGACTCTTGAGGGGGCAGCAGATTGGCAGCAGCGGCAAGGGAACCTGCTTGTTGCTCGAGTAGCCGGGCCGGTGCATCACGCGGTGGGAGCTGCCGTCTCGCTTGAGCATCTGGGGCCGATTCGCTGGGTGTCGAAAAAGGTTACTGACCAGTAAGGTTTGGCGTATGTCTACGACAACCGCACAATCACCCGTTGTTCTCATTGATGCAGTACGCACCCCCTTTGGTAAGGCGGGTAGCCTCTATGCCGGTACTCGAGCTGATGACATCATGGTTCGATGCATCCGAGGCCTTCTGGAACGTAACCCTTCGATTGCTCCAGAAGATATAGATGATGTAGCCATCGCAGCTGCTGCTCAAAATGGAGACCAAGGTATGAACATTGGTCGAAGTGCATCCCTTCTTGCTGGAATTCCACAATCAGTACCTGGTTACTCAGTAGATCGCTGGTGCGCTGGTGCCCTCACCTCAGTGACCACTCTCGCCGGCAGCATTGCAATGGGCGCCTATGACATCGCCCTCGCTGGCGGCGTGGAACACATGGGAAATCATCCGATGGGCGATCTCATGGATCCAAATCCTCGATATCTAGCCGAAAAGATGGTCGACCAAGATGCGTTATCTATGGGCGCTACTGCAGAGCGATTGCACGACAAATTTCCACACCTAACAAAAGAGCGCGCCGATCGATACGCATATAACTCACAGATGAAAACAGCAGCTGCTTATAAGGCTGGAAAGATCCAACGCGATCTCATTCCAGTTGCAGTCCGTTCACCAGAACTAGGTTGGGGTGTGGCGACAGTCGATGAGCCACCACGTCCAACCACCACCATGGAAGGGCTGGCTGCACTCAAGACACCATTTCGCCCAGCCGGTCGCGTTACCCCTGGTAACGCTGCTGGATTAAATGATGGTGCAACTGCCGCACTACTCATGAGTGAGAGCGAGGCGAAAAAACGAGGACTTAACCCCAAAGCTAAATTGGTTACGTTTGCATTTGCAGGAGTCGCGCCGGAGATTATGGGATACGGGCCAGTTCCCTCCACAATCAAAGCTCTTGAAAAAGCTGGGCTCACCATTGATCAAATTGGGCTCTTTGAAGTCAATGAGGCTTTCTCTATTCAAGTGCTGTCATTCCTCGATCATTTCGGTATTGCCGACGATGACCCTCGCGTCAATATTTACGGAGGTGCAATCGCCGTCGGTCATCCACTGGCCTCTTCGGGAATTCGTCTCATACTCAACCTTGCGCGAGGTTTCGAAGAACACCCAGAGGTGCAATACGGGATAACAACGATGTGTATCGGATTAGGAATGGGTGGGACGATCATTTGGGAGAACCCACACTTCACCGGAAAAGGTAGGAATTAAGTATGAGCGTTGCAACACCCGAAGAGGTTGTCACTAAAGCATTTGTCCGCGAGGTAGACCTTGGTCCTTTCGGTTTCACCGGTAAGTTGGCGCTAATCACGCTTGATAATGGATTGGACTACAACCGACCAAACACCATCGGGCCAGAAGGCTTAAAAGAGTTGAATAATGCGATCGATGCAGCGCTGGCGTCAGGAGCCGATGCAATTGGCGTAACTGGCAAACCATTTATTTTCGCTGCCGGCGCTGACTTAAGTGGCGTAGCTAGCGTTACTGATGGTGCGCAAGCGAGAGCATTTGGGAAACTTGGCCACGATGTCTTTCGACGATTAGGTGAATGTGGCAAGCCTACTTTTGCGTTCATCAATGGTCTTGCACTCGGTGGCGGACTTGAGATTGGTCTCCACTGCACTTATCGAACACTTGCGAGCACTGCATTCGTGGCGCTTCCCGAAGTATTTCTTGGCCTAGTTCCAGGTTGGGGTGGCGCCACGCTTTTGCCACAATTAATTGGACCTGAGAAGGCTGCCAAAGTCATCATGGTCAATGCGCTCAACAACAACACCATGCTCAAAGCGCCTGAAGCTCTCGACCTTGGCATTGTTGATGCGATCTATTTGCCCGCCGACTTCCTAGAAAAATCTCTCGCCTTTACCGCAGAAATCCTTAGCGGAACGAGGAAGATTGAACGAGCCAATCACCTCGATGATGATCGCGCTTGGCAAGCCGCTGCAGAGATTGGCGCAGGAGCTAAGAAGAAGAAATATGGCGATGCTCCGGTTGATGCACCTCGACTTGCTCTTAAATTAATGGCTGATTCACGCACTGCTACTCGCGATTCGGGATTTGATGCCGAAGATGCCGCGCTCAATGAATTGGTTATGGGTGATCCCTTCCGGGCTTCAATCTATGCTTTTAATCTCATTCAAAAAAGTAAGAAGAAAGTTGAAGGCGCTCCAAAACCAGCTTTAGCACGAAAAGTTACTCGCGTTGGCGTTGTGGGCGCAGGACTTATGGCCTCGCAATTAGCTCTTTTGATCTTGCGTAATCTTAAAGTCCCTGTGCATCTCACCGACCTGGATCAAGCTCGAGTGGAGAAAGGGCTAGCTTGGATTCACAACGAGCTCGATACCTTGGTTTCCAAGAAAAGAATGCGGGCTGAAGAGGCTGGTTGGCTTAAAAATATCCTCACTGGCAGCACGAACAACAAGGATTTTGCACCGTGCGATTTCATCATCGAAGCTGTTTTCGAAGAGATGGAAATTAAGCGGAAACTCTTCGCTGAGCTCGAGGAAATAATCTCCCCCGAATGCATCTTGGCCACTAACACCTCTTCGCTATCGGTCTCCAAGATGTCTGATCACCTCAAAAATCCAGAGCGCGCAATTGGTTTCCACTTTTTTAATCCCGTGGCCGTCATGCCTCTTCTTGAGATAGCGCGTACTCCACACACCGACGATGCAACAACAGCGACTGCGGTAGTCATTGGCAAAGAGCTCAAGAAGACTATGGTCATCGTTAAAGATGCACCTGCATTTGTGGTTAATCGCCTACTCATGCGCTTCATGGGCGAAATCACCGATGCCTTGGATGAAGGCACATCACCTGAAATAGCTGACAGTGCGATGACCCCGTTGGGGCTACCGATGAGCTCCTTTGAACTTCTTGGACTGGTCGGACCTGGGGTTGCTCTTCATGTGGCACAAACCCTCAATGCAACGTTGGGTGATCGATACAAAGTCAGTCCAACTATCGAGCGCCTAGTGAAAAACGGCGTCCGTACCTTCTACAACAAGGATGAAAACGGTAACCTCGTTATCAATCCAGAGGCAGCAGCCTGTATCGAAAAGGGATCCAAGCCTTCGACCGCTGATGAAGTTCGCACTCGCGCCCTCACTGCATTAGCCAAAGAGGCGAGGATGATGCTTGATGAAGGGGTGGTCGCCACTGCAGCAGAGATTGATCTCTGTATGTTGCTCGGCACTGGTTGGCCACTACATCTTGGCGGAATTCTCCCCTACCTCGATCGCACCGGAATCAGCGAGGCGGCGACTGGTCAGCGCTTTCATCCGAAGGGTGTTGCATCCCTTCCATAAGCGGAAGCTCACCTGTAGAACGGAGCTCAACCAAACTTCGAGCTATCTGCTGACCCGTGATCCCTAAATCCTGAAGGATTTCCGCCCGCTTTGAGTGTTCGATGAAAGCAAGCGGAATACCTATGGAATGTACCGGTATTTCGACGCCCGCATCGCGCATGCTCTCGCTCAAAGTACTACCAATACCACCGTGCCTAATGCCATCTTCTATGACAACAACATGGGAGTAGCGCTGCGCCATGGTGATAATCGCTGGTGACAGCGGTTTGACCCACCGCGGATCGATGACTGTGACGCCAACGCCTTCGCGATATGCCTGGGCTGCCGCTTCAACAGCAATTGCAGCCATCGCTCCGATACTCACCACCAAAATATCGGCACTCTCACCTCGATAAAGAACGTCAATTCCATCTCGTCTTTCGAAAGCTGGGATATCTGCAACAACACTTCCCTTTGGAAATCGAATAGCCGTTGGCTGATCTGTAGTCGCAATGGATTCCCGGAGCAATTCTTGCAAGCGAGCGCCATCGCGAGGGGCAGCAACTTTAAGGTGCGGCACGATGCCGGTTAGCGCTAGATCCCACATTCCGTGATGTGAAGGTCCATCGTCTCCGGTGATTCCAGATCGATCAAGAACGAAGGTGACCGGAGCTTTGTGGAGTGAGACATCAAGAAGCAATTGATCAAAGGCGCGATTTAAAAAGGTCGAATAGAGCGCAACGACCGGATGTAATCCCCCATAAGCCATACCGGCGGCGCTAGCCACCGCGTGCTGCTCGGCAATTCCAACATCAAAGGTACGTTCTGGAAATTCTTGAGCAAATTTATCTAAACCAGTTGGGCCAAGCATCGCTGCGGTGATTGCAACAATCTCGCTTCGCTCTTTTCCGAGAACGAGTAATTCATTGGAAAAAATCGATGTCCAGGTTTTACCTGAGGCTGCGAGTGATTCGCCGGTCTCCGGATCTACTGGCCCTACTGCATGGAATTTCTCAGCTTCGTCGCGGATTGCCGGTGCAAAACCACGGCCCTTTTCGGTGATCGCATGCACGATGACAGGTCCGCCGAAATCTTTAGCCGCCTTAAGAATGTTCTCCATCGCGTCAATGTCATGACCATCAACAGGTCCGAGATATTTGAGGCCAAGGTCTTCAAACATACCTTGCGGAGCAATAATGTCTTTAATGCCTTTCTTCATTCCATGCAAGGTTTCAAAAATTGGCTGCCCGACAACTGGAGTCTTTTCTAGTACCTGCTTACCCCACTCTAAGAATCGTTCATAACCTTTGGTGGCACGCAAGGTAGTCAGATATGTAGAGATTCCTCCAATTGTTGGACTGTAGGAACGTTCGTTGTCATTTACGAGAATCACCAATGATCGATCCTTGGTCGCTGCAATATTGTTCAGCGCCTCCCAAGCCATTCCACCGGTAAGAGCTCCATCACCGACGACAACTACGACGCTTCGATCAGATACCTTTTGAAGCGCGAATGCCCGCGAAATTCCATCTCCCCAAGAGAGCGCCGTTGATGCATGAGAATTCTCGATGACGTCATGTTCGCTCTCCCGCCGATTCGGGTAACCCGCAGCGCCACCACGTTGACGAAGTTTGGTAAATCCATCAGCTCGCCCAGTCAGTAGTTTGTGGACGTAACTTTGATGGCCAGTGTCAAAAAGGATGACATCCCGTGGTGAATCAAAAATGCGATGCACCGCAATCGTTAATTCAACAACTCCGAGATTTGGCCCAAGATGGCCGCCGCTTTTGGCGACAGATTGGATGAGGAAATCTCGGATCTCCTGGGCAAGCTCCGGAAGCTGCTCAGGGGCAACCTTTTTCAGCTCTTCTGGCGAGCGAACCGAAGCCAATAAGGAGGAGGGCACCTGCCCAGTCTATCTTGAGCGCTAGGAAGCGCTCGAGATAAGTGAGCGGAGCACGTATTGCATGATTCCGCCATGGCGGTAGTAATCGGCTTCACCCGGGGTATCAATGCGCACTTTCGCAGTGAACTTCTTTCCGCTTGCGTCGACAGTAACAGTTGCAGGGATTTTTCCGGAATTGAGCTCTTCGATTCCTGTGATGGTAAACACTTCATCACCTTTAAGCCCGAGTGACTGCGCATTCTGTCCATCGAGGAATTGCAGAGGTAAAACACCCATTCCGATGAGGTTTGAACGATGGATGCGCTCGTACGATTCGGCAACCACTGCTTTAACTCCAAGTAGCGCAGTTCCTTTCGCCGCCCAGTCGCGGGAGGAGCCGGAGCCGTACTCTTTGCCGGCAAGAATCACAAGCGGAATCCCTGCGTTCTGGTATGCGACAGAGGCATCATAAATTGTGCTTTGCGCGCCACCATCGAGAAAGTTCTTCGTAAATCCACCTTCGACGCCATCGAGCAGAAGATTCTTCAGTCGAATATTGGCGAAGGTGCCACGAATCATCACCTCATGATTTCCGCGTCGGGAACCATAAGAATTGAAATCTGCTCGGTCAACACCATGGCTTTGCAAATACTTTCCGGCTGGAGAATCAGCTTTGATGTTGCCAGCAGGTGAAATGTGATCGGTGGTCACGGAATCACCTAACATCGCCAGAACTCGCGCTCCTGCAATATCTTGGACCGGTACCGGATTCTTTGGCATGCCTTCGAAATATGGCGGCTTGCGAACATAAGTGGAGTTTGGATCCCACTCGAAAGTCTCGCCAGTAGGTGTATCAAGAGCTTTCCAGCGGTGATCGCCTTCGAAGACAGATGCATAATCCTTGCGGAACATCTCAGAGGTAATTGAGTTGGCCACAACTGCTTCGATTTCTTGAGCACTTGGCCAGATATCCTTCAAAAAGATTGGCGAACCGCTCTTATCGACTCCCAAGGGATCCTTTTCGAAATCATGATTCATAGTGCCAGCGATCGCATAAGCCACAACTAGTGGCGGGGATGCCAAGTAATTCATACGTACATCGGGCGAAATCCGACCTTCAAAATTCCGATTACCCGAAAGAACGGCGGCAGCTGCAAGATCTTTCTCATTGATTGCAGTCGAGATTTCAGATGGAAGTGGTCCGGAGTTTCCGATGCAGGTAACGCAGCCATAACCAACGAGATTAAAACCTAGGGCTTCCATATAGCGAGTGAGGTCAGCGCGATCGTAGTAATCGGTGACGACTTTGGAACCGGGTGCGAGCGTGGTCTTCACCCAAGGTTTTGCTTTCAACCCTTTTTCCACGGCTTTCTTCGCCAAAAGAGCTGCTCCAACCATCACCGAGGGATTTGATGTGTTAGTGCAAGAGGTAATTGAAGCGATAACGACGTCGCCATTGGTCATACTGAAATTTTGCCCGTTCATCGATACCGCAACCGGCTCGGTTGCAGTCTTTTCGCGGATGTATGAAGGCAACGCTTCATGGAATTTAGATTTTGCTTGCTGAAGAGCTATTCGATCTTGTGGTCTTTTTGGGCCAGCAATTGATGGCGCGATAGTCGATAGATCTAACTCGAGATGTTCTGAATATCGAGGAGTTGCTTTGGGGTCGTGCCATAAACCTTGCGCCTTGGCGTAGTCAGCAACTAGAGCTAATTGTTCATCGTTTCGCCCCGTTAACCGGAGATAGTTAATAGTCTCTTCATCAATCGGAAAGATTGCACAAGTCGAGCCATACTCTGGGCTCATATTTCCGATCGTTGCGCGATTAGCCATTGGCACCGCCGAGACGCCAGGACCATAGAATTCAACGAACTTGCCAACAACTCCGTGTTTACGAAGTTGTTCGGTGATAGTCAGTGCAAGATCAGTTGCAGTAGTCCCAATTGGAAGTTCGCCAGTTAACTTAAAACCAACGACGCGCGGGATGAGCATCGAAACAGGCTGTCCCAGCAAAGCTGCCTCGGCTTCAATTCCACCCACGCCCCAACCCAAGACTCCAAGACCATTGACCATCGTGGTGTGTGAATCGGTACCGACAACCGTATCTGGATATGCGCGAACAACTCCGTTAACTTCGCGCACCATAACAACGCGCGCTAAGTATTCGATATTTACCTGATGCACGATGCCAGTTCCTGGTGGCACCACTTTGAACTCATCAAAGGCGGTCTGTCCCCAGCGAAGGAAGCGATAGCGCTCGTGATTTCGCTGATATTCAATATCAGTGTTCTTCTCGAAAGAATCAGGGCGACCAAATACATCTGCAATAACAGAGTGATCAATAACAAGCTCTGCAGGAGCAAGCGGGTTTACACGAGCCGGGTCTCCGCCTAGCTCAACAACTGCCTCGCGCATTGTCGCCAGATCTACGACGCACGGCACACCTGTGAAATCCTGCATGATTACGCGTGCTGGGGTGAATTGAATTTCGGTATCAGGCTCTGCGCTCGGATCCCAATTAGCTAACGCTTTGATCTGATCGGCTGTGATATTGGCACCATCCTCGTGGCGCAGCAGATTTTCTAGCAAGATCTTGAGGCTAAATGGGAGCGAAGCGGCACCTTCGAGTCCGGTGATATCAAAAATCTCCAGTTGCTTGCCACTGCTAGTGAAATTTCGCTTTGCAGAGAAAGAATTCTTGCTCATCGCCCGCCCCCAAATTTATCTTGATATCAAGATATTACCCTTTTGAAAGAGAAAACGCACTCAATGTGGGCAGTCTGCGGAAAGAGGTCGTAAGCGCTAGCGCTGGCGATCTGATAGCCGAGTTCAGCCAGGCGGGCGCAATCGCGAGCCAGCGAAGCTGGGTCACAAGAGATGTAGCAAATCACTCGTGGATTGAGCGCGGCGATTTTCTGCAAGACTGCAAACTCCGCTCCGCTCCGTGGTGGGTCGAGTACGACGATGTCTGCGCTCTCTATCTCTGAGATTTTTTTTCCTACATCACCGTGGTGATAGCGAGCAGTTGGGTATTCTTTGAGATTGAATTGACCGTCACGCACTGCGGCTGCGCTGGATTCGATGATGTCAACATGCGCGCCATAATCGGCAAGTATCTTGCCAAAGAGACCAACTCCACCATACAAATCGAGCGCACGTTCACCAAGTTTTGGTTGCAAGATCGCCAACGCCGCTGCACCGAGAACTTCAGCTGCCTTGATGTGGCCTTGCCAAAAACTCTCTCGACTCACCTGGAATTGATAATTCCTACCTGCAATCGAAACTTGCTCGATCCGCGTTTGGTCAGGAATCGGCAATTCGCTAACTCCTGAATATGTGCGCGCAAGGAGAGTTTTTGCATCAACATTTTCAGCGACTACCAAACAATCTTCTATGGGAAGTACCTCGTGAGATCGCACTTTATGAAAGCCTGCCCGGCCATCATGATTGATATGTAATGTGAGGCGAGTTCGATAACGACTGCCGGGCTCACTAGCTGTAATCACTTCAAAGACTGGAATTGTCAGCTCCATTTTTGCTACCCGTTTGAATTGTTCGGAAATCACCTCAGATTTAAGCTGACGTTGGCGCTCTAATGTGATGTGCTGGAAGTCGCACCCTCCACAGCCGCCCGGATGGAAATATCGACAAGCAGGTGTGATTCGGTCTGGAGAGGCGGCGATGATCTCAACTGCGTTGGCGCGATGAAAACTTTTGCCCACCTGGGTAATTTCGGCAATGACTCGTTCACCAGGAATGGCATATCGAAGGAAAAAGACCCAACCATCCAGGCGCGCAACACTCTCCCCACCATGCGCGATTGCCGAAACTTCAAGTTCGACCCGCTCCCCCAGGTTAAATCTCCTCGAGGATTTCGCCACTTCAGCCACCCAAGAAGAGTAGTGCGTAAGGAAAGGGATTTACGGGTGTAAATTGCTCGTATGCACGTTGTCGTGATGGGGTGCGGTCGAGTAGGAACTTTGATCGCCCAACGCCTCGAGGAGGCTGGTCATACCGTTGCCATCATCGATCAAAATCGTGAGGCATTTCGTCGATTAGGACCAAACTTCCAAGGCATCACACTGACGGGAGTTGGTTTCGACAGAGATATTCTCATTCAGGCTGGCATCGAACGAGCTGACGCCTTTGCCGCGGTAAGTAATGGCGATAACTCAAATATTCTTGCAGCTCGTGTTGCTCGTGAAAATTTCGGCGTTGCTAATGTCGTGGCGCGCATCTACGACCCAGGTCGCGCAGAGATTTACCAACGGTTGGGTATTCCAACTGTCGCCACTGTCGTATGGACCGCCGATCAAATCCTGCGTCGCTTGATTCCAGAGGGCTCGCTTTCCGAGTGGCAGGATGCCAGTGGCACTATTCGACTTGCGGAAGTTCACTTGGATTCCTCTTGGTATGGACATCCCGCGACGCTTGTCGAAAGTAGCACTGGAGCGCGTGTAGCGATGATCACCCGTCTAGGTAAAGGAATGTTGATTGACGAACATACCGTGATTCAAGAGGGCGATCTTGTCCACCTGATGATGAACGAAAAAGATTTTGCCGCAATCGAAAAAACTTTGGCAGAACCTCCGGCAGGACACTAGTGCGCGTTGCCATCGCAGGTGCCGGAAATGTCGGACGGTCAATAGCTCGCGAATTGCTCAGTAATGGCCACGAGGTGTTACTCATCGATAAAGATCCAAAAGCGATGAAGATGGAATCGGTGCCAGACGCCGATTGGCTACTTGCAGATGCTTGCGAGATTGTCTCTTTAGATAATGCGAAATTGGAAATGTGCAATGTGCTCGTGGCAGCAACTGGTGATGACAAAGTTAATCTTGTGGTCTCCTTCCTAGCCAAGACTGAATATGGAGTCCCCCGGGTAGTCGCTCGCGTTAATCATCCGAAGAATGAGTGGCTCTTTGATGGTTCATGGGGCGTAGATGTCTCAGTTTCCACGCCGCGAATGCTCTCTGCGCTCGTGGAAGAAGCCGTTTCTGTTGGCGACTTAGTAAAACTTTTCTCATTGAGCGAAGGCGATGCAAGCTTGGTCGAGATCACGCTTCCGGAAAATAGCCCATGTATTGGAAAGCAAGTCAACGAAGTCGAACTTCCTGATGAGTGTGCGCTTGCAGCAATCTTGCGTGATGGACGAGTTATCGCAGCGCAACCAACCGACGCCTTTGCACCAGGCGATGAGTTGCTATTTGTCGCAGCTGCTGGCGCTGAACGGAATTTACAGAGCTGTTTTGCTCCTCGTTAGAACTTAAGAAGTTTCGTCAGGTTTCTCTTCAACGACGGTCACAGGGACAGCGCGGAGAATTAACCAACTTCCCCACACGACTGCAAGAAAGAGTGGATAGCCCATGGCAAGTCGAGCAATTCCTAGTAAGTCCACATTTCCCGACTTGTAGAGCGGATATTGCACAAGCAATCGCGAGAGAAATAAACCGACCCATAACCAGCTTGCATTGATATAGGCACGTTTACGCGCCGGATCTTTGCGCCAGGCCAAATTCTCCCCGAGTATCGGGCCAAGAATTACTCCCAACACAGGAAAGCCCGCCAAATTCGCAATCAAATAGATCGTTCCGTATACAACGTTAGTAATCAAACCAGGAAGATAGAAATCTTCGGCCTTGCCGCTATTGCGCGCAAACCAAGCGCAGATAAGAACGCCAACGATGCCGGAGAGCGCATGTTGAAGAGTATCTCTTCTCACAAGCCGCCAGATTGTCAACAGAACTGAGAGCGCAAGTGCGCCATAGATTGCATCTCGTAGTGAATCGCGAAGGTTAAAAACAACGAGAAAGACTAGCGCCGGCACTCCAGAATCAATTAACCCACGCTTGCCACCAAAAGCTTCAAGAACTTTCTTTTTCTGTTGTTCGGCGCTCAAATTTTCACGCCTTTCCCGTAGAACCGAAACCATCAGCACCGCGCTCGGTTCCTGGAAGATGTGATACAGGTACGAACCGAACATTTTCAACTCGTTGAATCACTAACTGCGCTACTCGATCTCCTCTTTTGATAGAAATTGGTTTCGCTCCATCTAGATTAATGAGAATTACTTGAATCTCTCCTCGATATGAGGCATCAATAGTTCCTGGTGCGTTGACCATGGAAAGCCCGTCGCGAATCGCTAGACCAGATCGGGGATGGATGAAAGCGGCATATCCAGGCGGTAGCGCAATTGCGATGCCGGTAGGCATGAGCGCGCGCGCTCCCGGTTCAAGGATCATATCTATCCGCGCATAGAGATCGGCGCCTGCATCCCCTGGTTTAGCAAATCGCGGAAATGGAAGTTCTGGATCTAGCTGCTGGATAAGCAAGTCGGTCATGGATTGATCTCAAAGTCAGGATCGACAAAGGCAAGCAACTCTGGATGTTCGCGAAGGTGCTTTATATATTCCTGTGGGGCATTTTCAAGGAAATGCTTCATAGGTACGATTACAAAGAGCGCTGCTGCGCGCACCGCTACAGGTCCATCGAAACTCTCGAGATGCCCCTCAGCGCGGGTGTACACCTTGCGATTTACTTGGCCGGCAATTTCCGCTGTGATGTATAGCGTTGAGCCCATCGGAACTGGTTTAAGAAAGTCTGTTTCCAAACGCGCTGTAACAGCTGGTGAGCGAATCAGCCACATCAATTTTCCAAGCGCCTCATCAAAAGCCAATGAGAGCAATCCGCCGTGCGCCAAGCCCGGCGCACCTTGGTGATCGGGGGTGACGGTAAATGTTGCAGTGAGGTTCTGACCTTCACCTGCATGTGCGACTAAATGCAAACCTGTGGGATGTAAATCTCCACAACCAAAACAATGGCCAAAGTGTGAAGGAATTCTCGTTCCAGGTAGTGGTGCTTTTGGGTGGCGCGGTGGGATCAGCGCTTCAGGAGGAGGAGTGGTGCTGGGAATCCGCGACATGCTTATGAGTTTACGCGCACTCGCGACAGACTGCTGTTGCTCCCTCACCTTTAACTAACTGAGAGCGGTGGTGGACCAAGAAACACTTAGAACAGGTGAATTCATCTACTTGACGAGGCAGAACGCGCACCGTCAACTCTTCGCCAGAGAGATCAGCCCCAGGGAGTTCGAGATTCTCAGCGGCTTCCGCTTCGTCGATATCAACCTGACCTGATTTTTTATCAGCTTGGCGCGCCTTTAATTCCTCAAGGCTCTCTTCGTGGAGCTCTTCATCGGTTTTACGCGGGGAGTCATAATCAGTTGCCATTGCTCATCGCCTCCTTCCCTGCATAGTAAAAAACCAGTAGCGGCCATTTTTGCTCGACCTTCCCTTTAGAGAACGTCGCTTGCCGGCGAATTATGCCTAACTTCGAGGAAATTTCTACCTGCCCTGGGGCGTGTCTACGGTAAAGCTCAGGAAAGCCTCAAGAATTCGATGCCGCGAGCGGTTAATCGCTCAAAATGCGCTGCTCGCTTCTCGGTAAATCGGGCAACATCAAGGGTGGTGCGATCGATCAGGCTGGCAATTCTGGCTCGATGACGCTCCCCCTCTCCGCTCAAGCCCGTCATGTCGAAGATACCCCAGGCTCGCAACACTGGAGTCACTACCTCGTTGAGATGAAGGTCAAGATCATAAATACCGGCGAGCGCAATCTGTACCGACTTGCGCGCAAATCCTGGAATGCCATATCCAGGCATTGCGAAGTTCTCCAACACATCAGCGATCGCTTCCAACGTTGCATCAGGTTCCAATTGCAATGCAGCTCCGAGCAGGTTGCGGTAAAAAAGCATGTGCAAGTTTTCATCGAGCGCAACCCGAGTGAGCATTCCTTCACATATGGGATCTGCTGAAATTTTTCCGGTGTTTCGGTGCGAAATGCGAGTAGCTAACTCTTGGAACGTGACATAGGCGACGGTGTGAAGCATGTCATCTTCGTACGGAGTTTGATATCCCACGGACATATGGGCCATGCGAAGATCCTCTAATTCGTTGGGATCAACTCCACGCGTAGCCATCAAATAATCGCGAAGGACAATTCCATGTCGCGCCTCTTCGGCAGTCCATCTATTTATCCAATTACCCCATGCACCATCGCGACCCATCGCGATAGCTATCTCGGTGTGATAGCTCGGCAAGTTATCTTCCGTTAATAGATTGATAACCAAAGAATCCTGGGCTACTGCAGTGAGCTTGGAATCCTTCGCCTCCCATGCATCTCCATTGAGTGGACCAGCAAAGGTGCGACCCTCGCTCCATGGCACATATTCGTGGGGGTACCAATCTTTTTGAGTTGCAAGGTGGCGCTCTAATTCACTGGCGACCACTGGCTCGAGATCACGTATTAATCGAGATTGGATTTCGGGACGATAGCTGCCCATGGATGACCTCAGCCTTCCTCGCACTTAACTTACGGAACCGTAGGTTACGGGAAGGTAAGTTAGCTACTTGCCTGCCACGCGGGCAAGGGCGGCAAGAATCTCGCCATGGAGGCTTGGGTGGGCGGCTACGACCATATCCCGCCCCGCCTTACCGCCTGTGGCATTGGTGACCAACGCTCCCGCTTCAGTAGCGATGAGCTCCCCTGCCGCCAAGTCCCAGGGAGCAAGCTCCTCTTCAAAATATCCATCAACCATTCCCGATGCCACCAAGCAGAGATCGACAGCGGCCGCCCCCATCCGCCTTATGTCGCGCACCTGCGGAATTAATTGAGCGATTCGTGCGCCCTGCTTTATTCGAGTCTGCGTGGAGTACGAAAAACCAGTAGCAAGGAGCGCTAAATGGAGCGGGACATCGGCATTAGCGTGCAGCGCCAATGGCGCATCTGAACTGTCGATACCTCGCCGTAACCACGCACCTCCGCCGCGAGATGCGCTCCACAGCGCCCCGCCAAAAAGAAATGGCGCATATACCGCCCCGGCGAGCACTTCGCCTTCGCGCGCAGCAGCGATGGAGATATTCCAACCTGGCAGATCGTAAAGGTAATTGACGGTGCCATCGATGGGATCAACGATCCATGTAATCCCGGTAGCGCTTGTGACATCCGCCCCTTCCTCACCCAAGAGCCCATCTCCTGGGCGGTGGGTGGCAAGGTAACTAGCAACCAAATCTTCGCTGGCTTTATCCATCTGAGTAACGACATCAACAGCGCTTGATTTGGTTGTGAACGTCAAGGTCTCTGGTCGATTGGTAAGCAGTTTTCCGGCGGTTCGAACGATGTCGATAGCAACCGATTCAAGTTGCGCCGCAAGTTCCATGTATTCATCCTAATGGCCTACTAGAGTGAGGCTGGAAAGAGGTGTCATGGAGCGGGAATTACGGATTGTCAGCGATGATGGAGAGTCAATTCTTCTGACTGATTCTTCGGGGAATAAGTATCGCGCAGAACGAAAGAGCGCGCCCCACCCCACTCTCATCGCGCTGCCGCCAACAGGTGGTGCGGAACTTTCTATCAAGGAGATTCAGGCCCGGTTACGTTCTGGTCAATCTGCGCGAGAGATTTCTGAAAGTACTGGAACCTCCCTTGAAAAAATCGAGCGCTTTGCTGGGCCGATCATGCACGAGCGTAATCACATCATCTCGCACGCACTTGATACCCAAATCAAACGAGGTCGCAACGATCTAACGTTGCGTGAAGTTGTTGAGGAGCGACTTGGTGCTCGCGGCGTCGACTTGAAGACTCTCGAGTGGAATGGTTTTCGCCAAGAAGATGGCACTTGGATCATCTCACTTCATTACCCGACTCGGGATGGACAGAGCAGTGGGGAGTGGATCCTCGACACGAGCAAGCGGACACTTGCCGCTCGCGATGAAGGTGCCCGTTGGATTAGCGGTGATGATCGGTCACCACAAGAGAAAGTCAGATCGCAACTTCCTACCGAACTTCTAGGTGGTAGCTCGGAGCGCGAGCCTCGCGAAGCACCGCGATTGATTGCAGTTCGGGAAGAGGTCGAACCAAGCTCTGATGCGGCGCGCGATGGCGTAGTGGGTCGCGCGAAAGTGCCCTCGTGGGATGAAATTATGTTTGGAAAGAAACCAGAGGAATAGATCGTTCGATATCGGTCAAGCCACCGTGATGTCCAACCATCGCCCCCTCAAGATGTTTTCGCGCCGGCTCGATGAGTACTACCTCATCTTGAGCTACCACTACTAAATCTCCCATCCGCTCTAAAGTCTGTGGCGTGGGGTTGGCACCAAAAAGTTCCCGTTCTACTGCTTGAGTCTTGAGTAACACCTCTGCTTTGTTACCAAGGGATTCCTGCCATGTGCTGTGCACATACACAGCTCTTCCCTCCGTGACATAGATGTGGCGGGCTCGCGGTTCTCCGCCAACTAGCGTGACATCGCGCATTAAATTTCCATCAATCATGATTTTTTCTTGCGCATTGAGCATGCCATGGTCGGAGGTAATGGTGAACCTAACGCCAGAGGGAAGGTTCTCCCGGACTAAACCCACAAAATCATCAGCCATTTCGAGCGCTTCGAGCCACTCGTCAGATCCCACCCCAAACTCATGGCCAGCGGCATCAATATCGTTAATGTAAAGATAGATAAATGTTGGCCGCTTTTTCATCGCGACTTTGATCTGATCAATCATTCGATCAAAGGTGTTCGCGCCAAGAAATGTCGCTCCGCGCAGCGCAGCTTCGGTGAAACCGCTACCTGCATAACGCTCTGCCGAAATATTGAAGGATTCGATTCCATGCTTTGTGCCTTGCTCAAAGAGCGTGGCCCGGCTTTGCCACATCACTGGGTCAACACGTGAATCCCATTTGAGGGCATTTAACAATCGGTTGTCGCTATATGGAATTCGAACGGTGTACCCGAGCATGCCATGTTCGGCCGGTTGTAACCCTGTACCTATACTGGTTAATGACGTTGCAGTGGTTGAGGGAAATTCGCTGGTTAAAGTGGCGACGCTCTCCATACTTGAGATATTGGGTGCTGCAACGTGATGCTGTGCAAGTGATTTTGCCCCGAGACCATCAATCAAAAAGAGGATCTCTACTCCAGGAGATGTCGAAAGTGATAATCGCGATGAAGTCGGCAAACCAAGAGCGGCAAAAAGTGCGCGACTAACCTCGCTTAGCGTGAAACTTCCCACACTCGGGCGAATAACCATTCCGTGAATCTACAACATCGTAATCAACACGGGCCGCCTCCCCAAAAAATTGAGATATACCAGCGAGAATTGCGCCATGGCTAAAACAAAGAGCGCACCTTCCGCCCCTCCATCACTCGGACGAGTCATTGATATCGATGTCAATAGCGAGATGTCCGAGTCCTTCTTGGAGTATGCATATTCGGTCATCTATTCCAGAGCGCTCCCCGATGCTCGCGATGGGCTAAAACCAGTCCATCGTCGAATCCTCTTCCAAATGGCCGAGATGGGTTTACGTCCTGACAAGGGACATGTGAAGAGTGCGCGAGTGGTCGGCGAAGTCATGGGAAAACTCCACCCTCATGGTGATGGTGCGATTTATGACGCGCTCGTGCGAATGGCGCAGAACTTCTCAATGCGATTGACCTTAATTGATGGTCACGGGAATTTCGGTTCACTCGATGCCGGTCCAGCGGCGATGCGCTACACCGAAGCGCGCCTAGCGCCTGCTGCCTTAACTATGGTTGCAGAGAGCGATGAGGACACAGTCGACTTCGCCTCCAATTACGACGGACAAATGAAGGAGCCGAGAGTTTTACCCGCTGCCTTACCAAATCTCTTAATTAATGGAGCCACCGGTATTGCGGTAGGAATGGCAACCAACATGGCGCCACATAATGTGGGCGAGGTGATTGCAGCAACATGTCATTTAATTGATAACCCAAATGCCACGCTGAAATCTTTGATGAAGCACCTTCCGGGACCAGATTTCCCAACCGGCGGAAAAATTGTTGATACCGAGGGAATCATCGAGGCTTACGAAACCGGAAAAGGGGCCTTCAAAGTCCAGGCAACGGCATTTGTTGACAAGGTTTCGGCGCGCAAACAAGGAATTGTGATTACTGAGCTACCGTTCAACGTGGGTCCGGAAAAGGTAGTAGAAAAAATTGCTGATCTCGTGAAGGCAAAGAAGATTCAGGGAATCTCCGACATTATCGACCTATCGGATGGCAAGAACGGCACCCGAATCATTGTCGAAGCGAAAACCGGGTATGACCCAGAGGAGATTCTCACCAATCTCTATCGCCTCACCCCCATGGAGGAATCCTTCTCCATTAATGCCGTTGCGCTGGTTAATGGTCAACCGAAGACGCTGCCCT
>VFQT010001928.1_pt1 | contig 22868 bp, 15 predicted proteins | sample 3512381 | NCBI WGS metagenome assembly VFQT01 (sample SAMN10412376, study PRJNA504923) | tailings metagenome | isolation source: Relicate 2 Philex TSF3 active mining site | place: Philippines: Tuba, Benguet | collected 2017-08-29
GGGGGGTGGGGACTGACCCAGAAGCGGCATCGACTTGCCTACCCGCGTCAGTACTTCTCTTTCGCATAGTCGCCCCCGCTGATGCCGCACGGAAGCTGGTTTTCATCGCGGGTGTTCCCGGCGCAGCGTGGCGATGTGCTCGGGACCGACGCCGCAGCAGCCGCCGAGCGCATGCGCGCCGAGACGGCGCCACTCCCGTGAGAGGACGGCGTACTCGTCGGGGGGTGCGACGCCGATGAACTTCCAGTCTGGCGCTTCGTAGCGCCCGCATTCCGGGTAGGCGGCGGTGGGTCCTGACCAATGGCGTCGCAGCACCTCAAGCGCGGGCAGCGTGTCGTCCACCGAGGTGTGCATGATGGCCATGGCGTCGGGTCGCAGCGCCGCGAGGCCGGCCGCGACCTGCTCCAGTTCCCAGTCTTGCCGCCCGAAGCCGACGAGCCGACCGTCGGCGTTGCGCTCGACCGAAAGACCGATCCACACCGGCAAACCGCTCGCGAGCGCTGCCTCACAGGCCCAGAGCGAGTAGTCGAGGTCGCGCATCATCTCCATGAGGATGAATTCGGCGCCGCCGTCGCGCAGGCTCGCCGCCTTGCGCGCAAACAGGGTCCGTGCAGCCTCTTCGGTCCAGCCGTGGCCAAGCTGCGTGCGGTCGGAGCCGGGGACGGTCGGGCGCATCGTCGACATGGATCCTGCGATCACGGCGCCGCTGCCGCTCGCCGCTTCACGCGCAACACGGAGCGCGACGGCATCGATGCGTTCCATCTCGTCCAACCGGCCGAAATGTTCGAGGAGCAGTGGGCTGCTGGCAAAGGTGTTGGCGGTGACGACCTCAGCACCGGCTGCCAGATAGTCGCGATGGACGCGAAGGACAATCTCGGGGTGGCTGAGGTTGGCCTCGGCGCACCAGAGCTCAGTGCTCATCGGCGCGCCTTGGCGCTGGATTTCGGTGCCTACGCCGCCATCGAGCAGCACGCACTCGCCGGCTCGCAGGCGTTGCAGCAGTGCGGCGTAGGCGAAGTTGGGCATGTTGCGCTGGCGGACCCGCAGTGCCTTAGGTGCGCATGCGTTGGCCGGTCGGATCCACGGCGGGTGTCGCAAGGCGCAGGGCGGGGCGTCGCTCGCCGATGAGCTCAACTTCGAAACCACTCGTGGCCTGCGCGCAGGCCGCATCCACGTAACCGAGGGCGAGCGACTTGCGCGAGGCGTGGCCGTAGGCGCCCGAGGTCACCCAGCCGACAACTTTGCCGTCGAGCCAGATCGGCTCATCGGCGATCGCATCGCAATCGCGCGCGTCGATTTCGAGGGTGATGAGCTTGCGCGCGCCGCCCTGTGATTTCTCGGTGACGGCGGCTTCGCGGCCGACGAACTCGGGCTTGTTGAGGTCGACGAACCGATCGAGTCCCGCCTCGTACGGGCCATAGATCGGTCGATACTCGCGGGCCCAGCTGCCAAAGCTTTTTTCCATGCGCAACGAGTTGAGCGCGCGCCCGCCGAAGTGCCGCAGCCCGAATGGTTTACCTGCAGCGACGAGCCGCGTGTAGAGCTCGCGCTGGAATTCGTTCTTCACCCAGATCTCGTAGCCGAGTTCACCCGTGAAGGACAGTCGACCGACGAGCGCAGGCACGAGTCCCACGTCCATCGCGCCGAAGGACATGAACGGGAAGGCCTTGGTCGACAGATCCTCATCGACGAGCGTCTGTAGCACGTCGCGGGAGGCGGGGCCTGCCAACGCAAGTCCCAGCCACTCCATCGCACAGGCTCGAACCTGCACGTCAAAGCCCGCCGTGCGTGCTTCGAACCAGCGTTGGTAGAAGCGTTCGGCGGCGTAGGTGCCGATCAGCAAAAAGCGTTCGGCGTTGATGCGACACATGGTGAAATCACCGATGAGCTTGCCACGCTCGTTCAACATCGGTGTGAGCGTGACTCGGCCCTTGGCGGGCACCTTGTTGGCCATGACGCGTCCGAGCCATCGTTCGGCATCCCGGCCCGTGACTTCAAACTTGCCGTAGTTAGAGATCTCGATCATGCCGACAGCGTCGCGCACCGCTCGGCACTCGGCGCCCACATGTTCGTGCGCATTGGAGCGTCGGAAGGTCACCTCCTCGTGCGCTGCGCTGCCCTGCGGCGCAAACCACAAGGCATGCTCGAGACCGCAGTAATCGCCCCACAGCGGATTTTCCGCCTTCAAGGGCTCGTAGATCGGCGTGGTCTTCAGCGGTCGTGCGGCCGGCAACTCCTCGTTCGGGAAGCGGATGCGGAAGCGACGCGAGTAATTCTCGCGGACCTTGGTGTTGGTGTAGCTGCGTGTGGCCCACTCGCCATAGCGGGCGACGTCCATCGCCCAGATGTCGGCGCCCGGATCGCCATCGACCATCCAGTGCGAGAGCGCTAGGCCCACGCCGCCGCCCTGGCTGAAACCTGCCATGACGCCGCAGGCCACCCAGAAGTTGCGCAGTCCGGGCACAGGCCCGACGAGCGGGTTGCCATCCGGTGCGAACGTGAACGGGCCGTTGACGATCTTGCGAATGCCGACCTCGCCGAGGCGCGGGAAATGTTTGAAGCCGACTTCGAGACTCGGCGCGATGCGTTCGAGATCATTCGGCAGCAGATCCTGCCCGAAGTCCCAGGGTGTCGTGCGCGGCGACCAGGGGACCCCGGCGCGCTCGTAGGTGCCGAGCAGCACGCCACCGCGCTCCTGGCGCATGTAGATCTCGCCCTCGAAGTCGATGACGTGCAGCAACTCCGGTTGTCCGGCGAGTTCCGGCAAATCGTCGGTGATGATGTACTGGTGTTCCATCGCGAGGATGGGCAACTCGAGCCCCACCATGCGACCGACCTCGCGGGCCCAAAGGCCGCCGGCGTTGACGACGTGCTCGGCATGCACGTTGCCCTGCTCGGTGATCACATCCCAGCTGCCGTCGGCGCGCTGCCGAAGGTCAGTGACGCGGCACTGGCGCACGATCTCGGCACCACCGATCTGCGCTGCCTTGGCATAGGCGTGTGTGACGCCATACGGGTCCACATGCCCTTCGATCGGGTCGTAGATCGCGCCCACGAAATGCCGCTCATCAAGCAGCGGATAACGTTTCTTCGTTTCCACCATGTCGATGAGTTCGAGTTCCATGCCGAGGTATCGGCCCCGGGCTACCGTCATCTTCAGCCAGTCGAGACGCTCCGGCGTGCCGGCGAGCATCAGCCCGCCAGTGATGTGCAGACCGCAAGATTGACCGGAAATTTTCTCAAGCTCGCGGTACAGGTTGATCGTGTACTGCTGCAGCTTGGCGACGTTCGGATCACCGTTGACCGTGTGCATGCCGCCGGCGGCGTGCCACGTCGAGCCCGAGGTGAGTTCGGCCCGTTCGATGAGCATCACGTCCCGCCAGCCTGCTTTGGTCAGGTGATACAGCACGCTGACGCCGACCACGCCACCGCCGATCACCACCACTTGTGCCGTGTTCTTCATGTTCGATCTCTTCCGTCTGGGTTAGCTCACCGGGGGCGCGCCGCCTTCAGCCGTGCGGCGGGCAACGTAATCATTGAGTGCCTCGACAATCGCCGGGTCACGCGCAGGAGGCTGGTAGGCATCGACCACCTGCCGCCAGATCTCCGCGGCGCGCTCGGTGGCGGTCTTGGCGCCCGCGGCCTCCCAGTTGCCGAAGTTCTGCCAGTCCGACACCAGCGGCGAGTAGAACGCCGTGCGGTAGCGCGCCATCGTATGGGCACAACCAAAGAAATGACCGCCCGCACCAACCTCGGCCACGGCATCGAGGGCGATGTCGTCGGCGCTTGCGCCAACCGGTTGGAAGACTTCGGCGAACATCTGCAGCATCTCGATGTCGAGAATGAACTTCTCGTACGAGGTGGTCAGGCCGCCTTCGAGCCATCCGGCTGCGTGCAGGATGTAGTTGCAACCGCCCATCAACGCGCCCCAGAGGCTCATCTGCGACTCGTAGGCCGATTGCGCGTCGGCGCAGTTGGATGCGGTCGCGTTTGACGAGCGCCAGGGCAGGCCGATGTGTCGTGCGAGCTGCCCCGCGCCGAACGCGGCCTTCACGTATTCCGGGGTGCCGAAGGCGGGCGAGCCCGATTTCATGTCGACGTTCGAGGTGAAGCTGCCGTAAATGATGGGCGCGCCCGGCCGCACCATTTGCGCCAGGCACAGCCCGGCCAGCGCCTCGGCGTGCGCGAGGGTGAGCGCTCCTGCAATGGTCACGGGTGCCATCGCTCCGGCGAGCGTGAAGGGCGTGATGATCAGCACTTGACCCGCTGCCGCGTAATCCATGATGCCGTTCGCCATCGGGATGTCGAGCTGCAGCGGCGAGTTGGTATTGATGATGGTGGTGACGCAGGGACGCGACCGGAATTCTTCTTCGGTCAGTCCGTAGGCGATGCGGATCATCTCGAAGTTGTCGACGGTCTGCCCGGGGCCGCGCGCATACACCTTCGGGATCTTGTCCGACATCAACAGCATTGCGCGCGTGGTTTCGAGATGGCGGAACTGGACCGGAATGTCCTGCGGCTCGACCAGTCCGCCGAGCCCGTGCATGACCTCGAAGCTCTGACAAATCTTGATGATGTTGCAGAAGTCCTCGAAGGAACCGGCGCGTTTGCCGCGCGCGGTATCCATGATGTTGGGCGGACCGGAGGTGGGCGCGAACATCACGTGCTTGCCCCACACCGGCATGTCGAACTCCGGGCGTGCCGCGCGCAAGATGATTTCGCGCGGTGCCAGTGCGAGGCACTGCTCGACGAGCGCGCGATCGAAGCGCACGGTCAGCGTCGAGTCGTCCACCTGCGCACCGCCGCGCCGATAGGTTTCGCGCGCCTCGGGCAGCAGTACTCGCATGCCCTGGTTTTCCAGCATGGTCAGGGCGCTCGCGTGGATGGCGGCGACCTGGTCGTCGGAGAATACTTTGAGCGGCTCGAACGGATTGACGAGGTGCCGATAACGCGATTGCCGAGAGGGTGTGTCGGCGACCGGCGCTGCGGCGCGGCGACGCGGACGGCGCTCGGCCGTTGACGGTGCGTCCTGCGCGGGGTCATTCATCGGCTGTCGTCCTCATTCGAATTTCGGTGATCCTGATCCCAAGGCGCAGTGTAGCGGGTTCGACTCAGCCGCCGGGATGGCGCGTTCGACGCCGCAACGACTCCCAGCCGAGGTCCGACGACCAACCGCCATCCACCGGCAGACTGACGCCGTTGATGAACGCGCTGTGCTCGCTGGCGAGGAAGTTGATCGCCGCCGCGACGTCACCCGGGTAGGCGAAGCGGGCCATGGGCACACGATCGATGATGTCGGCGTCGCTGTAGTTGCCGGAACCCTGATCGGCGACGTCCATCTCGGTCTTGATCCAACCCGGGCACACGGCATTCACGCGCACTCCGCGACCGCCCCATTCGGCGGCGAGCGTTCGCGTGAGGCCGATGAGGCCGTGTTTCGAGGCGTTGTAGGCACTACGGTGCGCGACCGCACCAAGGCCTGCGACCGAGGCCACGTTGATGATGCTGCCGCGACCCTTCGCGAGCATCTGACGACCGAACTCGCGGCAGAGCAGGAAAGGACCGAGCAGATTGACGTCCATGACCCGACGCCATTGCGCCGCCGTGAGTTGCTCGGCGGGAATGATCTGGCTGATGCCGGCATTGTTCACCAGCACCTCGGCGCCGCCCATTGTCAGGGCCACTTCGGCGGCCGCGTGCTGCACGAACGCCTCGTCGGCGATGTCACCACTCAGACCGTGCGCCGTGTGGCCTTGCGCGCGCAGTCCCGTCACGATCGCATCGAGCGGTTGCAGATCGAGCAGCATGACCGCGAAGCCGGCCTCCACGAGTGTCTCGGCCGTGACCCGACCGAGACCTTGAGCCGCACCCGTGATGACTGCCGTTCGCATCTGCGTGTTCATTGCTCGCAGATTATGCCGCCAGGTGCGAAAAGGAGCGGGGCGCAATCTAGCAAGCCAGAGTCGCTTTCCAGTCGTGTGGTGACCGGCCCGTGGGCTAGCATCCGGCCGCATCATGAAGATCGCGCAACTTGAAACCTTCGCCAACGAGTTCGTCTGCTTCGTCAAGCTGACGACGGATGATGGGGCGATCGGGTGGGGTCAGACTTCGACCTACAACGCCGACATCACGGCACAGGTATTTCATCGTCAGGTTGTGCCTTGGGTACTCGGGCAGCGGGCCGACGACATCCAGGCGCTGATCGATCGCGTCGAGGAGAAGGAGCATAAGTTCCCGGGCAGCTATCGCTGCCGTGCATTGGCGGGTCTCGATACGGCACTGTGGGATTTGCACGGTCGCGTGGCCGGCAAGCCGGTCGTCGAGTTACTCGGTGGCAAGCCGGGGTGGTTGCGTGCCTACGCATCCTCCATGAAGCGTGACATTACTCCCGAGGCTGAGGCGGAGCGGCTGGTTCGTCTGCGCGATGAACTTGGCTTCACCGCCTTCAAGTGGCGGGTGGCTGCCGAATGCGGTCGTGACATCGACGAGTGGCCTGGGCGCACCGAGAAGATCGTGCCTACCGTCGCGCGAGCCCTCGGTGATGGCATCGACAAGCTCGTCGACGCCAACAGTGGTTACTCGCCGCGCCGGGCCATCGAAGTGGGTCGGCTGCTCGAGCAAGAGGGCGTTGGTCATTTCGAGGAACCCTGTCCTTACTGGCATCTCGAGCAGACCCGCGAAGTCACTGCGGCGCTGTCGCTGGATGTGACGGGCGGCGAACAGGACTGGGACCTTGCTACATGGCAACGCATGATCGACCTGCGTGCCGTGGACATCGTGCAGCCTGACGTCATGTACATGGGCGGCATAACGCGCACCTTGACCGTCGCGCGCATGGCGGCCGCAGCAGGTCTGCCGGTCACCCCACACAGCGCCAACCTGTCTCTGGTGACGATGTGCACCATGCATCTGCTCGGTGCAATTCCGAACGCGGGCAAATACCTCGAGCTCTCCATCGAAGGCGCGGATTACTACCCTTGGCAGCAGGAGCTGTTCATCGGTGATCCGTATCGCGTGGAGGCCGGCCGGGTGCAAATTCCTTCCGCACCGGGCTGGGGTGTGGAGATCAACCCAGCCTGGCTGGCCCGCGCCGAATATCGTCGCGCGGCATAAGCCAAAGTCATACACAACATCTACACGGGGCACACAGTGAAATACGGCTACATCGGTCTTGGCAATCTCGGCAAACATCTGGCGGCGAGTCTGCGGCGTGCGGGCTTCACCGTGGTGGTCAATGATTTGAATCGTGAAGCGGCACAGCCCTTGCTCGATGCCGGATGTCTCTGGGCCGATTCGCCGCGCGCACTGGCTGAGCAGGTGGATTGCGTCATCACCTGTTTGCCGTCACCGAGCGCATCGAATGCCGTGTTGACCGGTACGGATGGCGTGCTCGAGGGCCTGCGTCGCGGCGGGACCTGGATCGAAATGAGCACGACCGACGAGCGCGAGATCAAGCGGGTGGCCGAGATTGCAGCAGCGCGCGGCGTCGCGACGCTCGAGTGTCCGGTGACGGGCGGCGTGCATCTGGCTGCGGCCGGCAAGATCACCGTGCTTGTCGGCGGCGAGCAGCCGGTGTTCGAGCAGCACCGGGCGGCGCTCGAGGCCATGGGTGGGCAAATTTTCTACATGGGCGAGCTCGGCAAGGCCAGCGTGATCAAGGTGATCACCAACATGCTCGCCTTCATCCACCTCGTTGCAGCCGGTGAGGCGCTGATGCTCGCCAAGCGTGGCGGGCTCGATCTCGCGCAGGCGTTCTACGCCATCAAGGCGAGTTCGGGCACGAGCTTCGTGCATGAGACCGAGAGCCAGCTCGTGCTCAACGGCAGCTACAACATCAACTTCACCATGGACCTCGCCTGCAAGGACCTCGGCTTTGCCTACGAGTACGGCCGCAAGTTCGGCGTACCGCTCGAGATTGCCGGGCTCACCGAGCAGATCTTCCGCCGTGGCCGCTCGCAGTACGGTGGTGAGGCGCAGTCGACGCAGATCGTCAAGCTGCTCGAGGATGCGCTAGGTACGGACCTGCGCGCGCCCGGGTTCCCGGCTGTTCTCGAATAGTCCGCCGAGCTCGCCAATCATCGCTGGGCCGAGATCGTCTGTACTGCCAATGGCTACGGCCCTGCGGTAGTAATCGCCGACCTCGTGACCGATGCCGATGGCCACAAGTTCGACGGCGGCGTCTTTCTCGATCCAGCGAATGACCTGGCGCAGGTGCTGGTCGAGGTAGCCCCCGGGGTTGGCTGACAGCGTGGCCTGATCGAGGGGTACGCCGTCAGAGATGGTCATGAGGATCCGCCGTCGCTCAGGCCGTGCGAGCAGTCGCTGATACGCCCACCACAGCGCTTCACCGTCGATGTTGTCCTTCATCAGATCATCGCGGAGCAGCAGGCCGAGGTTGTTGCGCGCGCGGCGCCACGCCGTGTCGGCCGTCTTGTAGACGATGTAACGCACATCCGTCAGTCGCCCAGGGTTACGCGGCGCGCCTGCGGCAATCCAGTCGGCGCGCGATCTGCCGCCATCCCACTCGCGCGTGGTGAAGCCAAGAATTTCCGTACGTACGCCGCAGCGCTCCAGGGTGCGCGCGAGCAGATCTGCGCAAAGGGCCGTGAGCAGGATAGGCCGGCCGCGCATGGAGCCGGAATTGTCGAGTAGCAGAGTGACCACCGTATCCTTGAAATCGGTTTCGGTCTCCTGCTTGAACGACAGCGGAGCGAGCGGCTCGGTCAGCACGCGCGCAAGTCGCGCCGGATCTAGAATTCCTTCCTCAAGATCGAACTGCCAGCGGCGACGCTGCTGCGCGCGCAGCGCGCGTTCGAGTCGGCGGGCGAGACGTGCGACGATGCCGGGCAGTTGCCGCGCCTGCTCGTCCAGCGTGGCGCGCAAACGGGCGAGCGTCGCGCTGTCGCTGAGTTCCTCGGCCTCGAACACCTCGTCGTGGGCTCGGGTGAATACTCGATACGAGCGGTTCGGATGATCACGATCGAGTTCACCGATGCGACTCAGCCGGCTGCCCTCGGGCGAGTCCGAGGATGACTCTCCCTCGGCCCTGGCTTCGGGCGAGCGCGTTTGCGCCTGCGGCGCGCGCGGTTCGATGTCAGGTTCGTCCTCTTCGGCGATTTCGTGCGCGCGTTGTACGCCCAGATCCTCGGCTGATCCTCCGCTAGCCAAACTCGCAGCCGTTGCGGCCGGGCGCGGAGGCGGGCTCTTTGCGGCGGCAGCGGGCATAGGGCGAGGATCGGCGAGTTCGTGCCCGAGCCCGAGTGAGCGCAATACGCGCTGTTGTTCGCGGGCGTAGGCGTCCTGATCGCCGATGGCGTGCTCGAGCGTTGTGAGTCCGTCCTTGAGGCGTTTCTCGAAGAACGGTCGCCAGCGCGCAACGAGGGTTTGTGCCTCCTCGGGCACGGCCAGCCCCGCGAACTGCTCGCGGACGAGCAAGGCGAGTGCGTGGGTCATCGCCTCGGAGTTGTCTCCAGGTCCGCGCAGTACGCCGCTGCGTTGCAGATCGTCCTGCTGGACCGCTGCAATGTTGGCCGCCACCCCTTCGAGATCCCGCGCGCCAAGGGACAAGCAGCGCGCCTCCTCGAGAGCATCGAAGACGGCGCGTGCCCGATAGCCCGGCGGTCGATACCGCGCGTGGACCGTGGGGTCATGGTAGGCCCGCCGCAGGGCCAGCCGATCGGCCTGTCCGCGCAGCAGCGCGCGCTGCGTGGCCGTCAATTCCGCGGGCGGTGCCGGCAGCAGCAGTCGGTCCCCCTCCAGTCGCGGTCCGGCGGGGCCAAACACGACTTTCAACGCAGCATCGGCAGCGAGTGCGCGAGTGGCCTCGGCGAGCACGCGCTCGAAAGGGCGCGGCGTACCGCGCGGGTCGGCGCCGCCTTGGTTTGCGCCGGGAGTGATCAACTCGAACTGCCGTGTCGCGCCTGCGTGGCGAGCCATGCGGCGCGCAGGTTGTCCGCCGTGGGGCCGCGGCCGTCAGGCTGCCAACCCGGCGGCCCGAACACGTATCGGAATGCGTCGCGCAGACTGCGAGCCGAGCGCACGTCGCGAACCATCGCCGTCCACTCGTGAAAGGCGATCTTGATGGGATTGAACGTATCGATATTTTTGATGAGGCCGTAGCGACACGGTTCGTCATCGCGCTCGGCCGCAAATGTACCGAACAGGCGATCCCAGACCATGAGCGTGCCGCCGTAGTTGCGATCGACGTAGCGCGGGTTGGCGGCGTGGTGCACGCGGTGATGGGAGGGCGTGTTGAACAGGTACTCGAACCAGCGCGGCATGCGGCGGATCGATTCGGTGTGCAACCAGAACTGGTAGAGCAGGCTGAAGCCGCTTTGCACGAAGATCATTTCCGGCGGAAAACCGAGCAGCACCAACGGAAACCACGGCGCCCAGGTCCCGACCAGTACGCCGGTCCACGGCTGGCGGATCGCGGTTGAGAGGTTGTAGTGCTGCGAGGAGTGATGATTGACGTGCGCCGCCCACCAGAAGCGGCATTCGTGACTCGCGCGGTGGAACCAGTAGTAGGCGAAGTCATCGAGCACCACGAGCGCAGCCCAGGCCAGCGGTGAAGCGGAGGAGATCTCGAAGAGCCGGTGCTCGTAAAGAAAGGCAAACACCGCGACGACCGCACCCGCCAGCAGCACGTTGCTGGCGTAGTTGCCGGCGCGCATGCCGATGGAGGCGAGCGTGTCGCGCCACTCGTAGTGGCCGCGGACCAGATGTGCCTTGACGAGCAGCATTTCGATTCCCATCAGCGCGAAACGCGCGATTACCAGCCATTCAGCTGAGCCCAGGGAGCGGATCGACATTCACGTATCTCCGGAATGCAGGCCTGAGGGAAGTATAGGCGAGGAGTGCCTCAGTCTTCTTCCACGGCGTCGCCGAGTTCCGCTCGGCGACGGGTCATGAACGCGTGCAGCGCTTCGTCGATCGCGGGATCGAGACCTGGATCCACGTAGTCGGCGAGCATCTTCTTCCACACACGATTCGCGCGCTGCTCGGCGCTCAAACTGCCCTCGATTGACCACTGCTCGAACGAGGAGTAGTCGGCAATCGTCGACTGGTAGAAGGCGCTCTCGAAGTTGACGAGCGTATGGGCGCAGCCTAGAAAATGGCTGCCGGGACCCACCTCGCGAATGGCATCCATGGCTTGACCGCGTTCGCTGAGATCCATGCCACCCGCCAAGCTGTGCAGCATCGCGAGCTGGTCGGCGTCCATGACGAACTTCTCGTAACTCGCGACGAGTCCCGCTTCGAGCCAGCCAGCCGCGTGGGTCACGAGGTGCACGCCCGCCAGCACCGTGGGCAGCAGTGTGTTGGCGCTCTCGTAGCCGGCTTGGGCGTCGACCATCTTCGAGGAACACAGGCCGCCACCGCTGCGACAGGGGACGCCGAGACGCCGCGCGAGTTGCGCGGTCGCGAAGATCATCTGCGTGGCCTCCGGTGTGCCAAAGGTCGGTGAACCGGAGCGCATGGAGACGGCGCCGACGAACGAACCCATGATCACGGGAGCACCGGGTCGTACGAGTTGAGTGAGGGCCATACCGGCGAGCGTCTCGGCGAGGATCTCCGCCATGCAGCCGGCCGGCGTCACCGGTCCCATGGCCCCGGCGAGTACCGCAGGCACGATGATCGTGCCCTGATTGTGCGCTGCAAATTCTCGCAGCGCGCCGAGCATGCGGCCATCGAACGTCAGCGGCGAGTTGGAATTGATGTTGCCGAGCAGTACCGCATGCCTATCGACGAAGTCGGCACCGAACACAAGTTGCGCCATGCGCACGGCGTCGGCGGCGTGTCCCGGGGTTTCGGGCGTGCCCTCGCAGGCCTGATCGCTGTGGCGGAAGTAGGCGTACTGAACGTCGAGGTGACGCTTGCCCGGCGGGATATCCATCGGTTCGCAGGCGCTGCCCCCGGAAAAATGAATCGCCGGAGCCATCTGCGCAAGCTTGATGAAATTGATCAGATCCTCGAGCGTGGCGTAGCGACGACCGCGGTCTAGGTCGGTGACGAAGGGTGGGCCGCCGACGGGCGAGAACACGGTAACGTCACCGCCAAACTGCACCGTGCGGGTCGGATTGCGCGCGTGTACCTTGAAGACCGACGGTGCGCTGCGCAGCAGGTGTCGACACAAGCCGCGAGGCAGCCTGACCCGTTCGCCCTGTACGTCCGCACCCGCCTCGCGCCAAAGCTGCAGCGAGGCGGGGTCGCGCCGAAACTCGATACCGATTTCTTCGAGGATCGTCTCGGCGTTGTGCTCAATGATTTCGACTGCCTCGGAATGCAGTAGCTCCACGGCCGGGATCCGGCGATGAATCGCGCCGAGCTTAACGAGATCGCCTTGCGCGCGCGCCGCCCGGCGCACCTCGCGCCCGCGTCGCGCGGCCAATTTGCCTTCCGTCATCGCGGCACCGTCCCGCTCACGAGGGTCGCTCGCAGCGCACCAGAGCCCAGAGCGCCGCGGCGACGGCGGCAAAGACGGCTCCTGCGATCCAGGCATCGTTCCAGTGGCCGTCCGCCACAAGCGCCGCCACGACGGGCTGGCAGATCATTCCACCGACGTTGCCGCCTGTATTGAGCACGCCGGTGGCTGCACCGGTGTCGGCTCGAGCGAGGTTCATCGTAGCGGCCCAGTACGGGCCCTCGTTGAGTTCCATGGCAAAGAACGCCAGCGCCAGTGCTGCGACGGCGAGCAGCACACTGTCGACGACAGGAATGGCGAGCAACAACAGGGCGCCGACGGGTAGGCTGAAGATCGGTACGAGCCGATAGCCGCGCGTGGCGCCGAGACGCGTGGCCAAACGATCGGCGAGCACACCGCCGATCGCGGCGCCGATGGCGGCACCGATCCACGGGATCATTGCGGTCAGTCCGCTCTCGAGACCGCTCAACTTGCGCTCCTGAACCAGATACATGAATGACCAGAAGCTGATCATGTAGAACACGAAGTTCATGCATAGATATGAGACGGCGAGCAGCACGATGTTACGGTTGCGCAGCACCTCGCCCATACGCGCGAAGGTCAGTGGCGGGGCGGGTGGCGCGCTGTCGAGCTCGGCGAGTTCCTCTGCCGTCACGCGCGCGTGCTGCTGCGGTCGATCGCGACCGTAGTGCCACCAGCCGAGAGTCAGCAGTGCGGCGGGAATCGCCGTGACGAGCACGGCCTGCTGCCAGCCGAGTGTCGCGGTGAGTGCCACGAGCAGCGGCGGGGTCAAGGCACCGCCCAGCAGCATGCCGGAGCTGACTACGCCATTGGCCATGGCGAACTGTCTCGACGGGAACCAGCGCTCGATCACTACGGCCAGCACCGGGAACACGGGGCCTTGCCCTGCGCCGAGCAGGCTTTGCGCGACGATCAGCACGATCAACAGCGCTGCGCCGCCTAACACGTAGGGAAGCAACGCAGTGCCGAGCGTTGCGATCACGCCGATGATCCCGACCACGGTGAACATGACGCGTGGCCCGAGCCGCTGACCGAGGGCGCCGCCCGGCAGTTGGCTGAGCGCGTAGGCTGTGGTGAAGGCGAAAAATAACCAGCCGATCTGCTGCGTCGAATACTGCAGCGTCGCCGTGAGTTCTGGAGCCGCCACGGAGATGGTGGTGCGCTGCACGTAGGCCATGGCGGCAAAGGCGAACATGTACGCGTAGATCCACCAGCGAATGCGCAGCGTTTTCATGGGTCACCTACCGGATGTCGAACCATGCACTCGCCTCCACGGTGTGCGAGTCATCGCGCATGAAGCGCAGCTCGTAGCTGCCGGCGGGTAGGGGTTCACCCTTCACCGATGTCGGTAGGCTGATCTCGCCCGCGTAGCGAGCATCAACGTGCGTGAAGCTCAGGGCGTCGCCCGCCGCGGCACCCGCGCGGAACACGCCGATCCAGTCGTGGCGATGTCCCGGGGCATTCGACCAACGCACGCGTACCGGCTCGCCGGTGCGCACCCGACCGGACACGGCTTGCAGCATGACCGGTGCTCCCGCATCGCGTACCGCGAACCGCGTGCGGGTGAGCTCGGCATCGCGTGCATCGAGCAGGACGGCGTCGTACTCACCGGGCAGCAGGGCGCGCGACGAGATTCGCGCGGCGCGACGCCATGCACCGACCTCTTCGACCACGCGGACGAGCGGCTTGTCGACGCTCGCGTCAGCCGGAACGATCGTGACGCGCCACGCTTCCGATTGGGGGTCAAAGCCGCGCACGAGCAGGTCCGCGCCGCGAGCCACCGTGCGTGGCTCGACGCTCACGAGCGGCGGTGCGGGGGCAGGTATGACCCGAAAGCTCGACACCACACCACGATGATCGCTCGGGTAGGGCGCCACGCTGATATCGACGCCGTCCCCGCCGGGTTCACCGACGATCTCGCTGCGCAGTGTCTCGGCGGCACCGCTTGCGAACACGAAATCGATGCGATCGATGGTTTCACGTGCTCGTACGTAGGGATGCGGCATGCCGGCCGTCCAGGTGAATCCGGGGTGACGTGCGGGATCGGTGTGCGCTTCACGGAACGAATCGCGCCAGCCCGAGTTCTCGAGACGCCGTGTCACCGGCCACTCGATCGGATATCGGATGACTTCGGAACGCACCGGCTGCAGGGCGCTCGACCAGTCGCGGTGCGAGGGCGTGTTGAGATCGCCGGTCAAAAATAGCGGGATGTCCTTGAGTATTTCGGGGAGTGCGAGAAACGGCTCGACCTGCGGCACGCGCACGCGCCGCTCGAGTTCGAGCACGGCTGCGAGCGGTGCGCCATCGCGCACGGCTTCGGGTCCGTAGTCATCGCTGGCGAGGTGGGTGTTGGCCATGGCGACAACCTCACCCGGCCTTACCATCACCCACGCGTGCAGATGCGAGGCATCGAGTGCCGTGATGCTCGAGGGCAGCGTGTCGCTGCCGGTGCGCCGGCCGAGCCCTGAGTCGAAGAGCGGATATCGCGAGATCAGGTTACGCCGCGGGTCGACATGCGCGAATCCGACCGCATCGGCGAGTCGATACAGATTGCCGTCAGGCTCCTGTATGCCGACGACGTCCGCGTGGGCGGCGCGGATGACTTCGGCGACGCTCGCGAAATTGACTTGCTCGCCGCCGTACCAGATGTTGAGGGTCATGACGCGCAGCTCGAGCGGCGCAGGCTGCGTGAGGGCGGCGGGGGCGAGCGCCAGTACGGTCAGCGCGAGCGAGGCCGCGGTGACCGCCCGGCGCGAGATCACGAGCGCTCCCCGAGCAGGTTGATGATGCTTTGGTACTTTTCGATGTACCAGCGGTTCTCGTTGTTGTAGCTCGGTATGGTCACTGGAACGATGCCATCCGGTCCCTCGCGCCACACGCAGGGGCAGGGCACGACCGAATCATTGCGGATCGCCCCCGGCTGGGTGCCGTTTCCGGGCGCTGCGCGCAGTGCCGTGATACTGACGCCCATGCGATCGAGTACGCGCCGCAGGCGCGTGACGTTGCGCGGTCCGCCGTTGTAGGCGGCCACCGGGAAAATACCGAGCACGGTTTTGTTGTCCCAATACGCATCGCGAATTTCCGTCGGCATTTGCCTCAGTTCGATATCGAAGAGGCAAATCGCCGCTTTCATCGCGTTGAGCAAATCGGTCGCCCCGCGCTCGAAATTCGGATCGAGCCGCGCGCCCGGGCAGCGGCGTACGACGAGGGCGTAGGTGCCATTGCCGCGACGATTGGTGAACTGCATCGGGCCGATCGCCTTGGCGCGAGAGATGCTGAAGCGGTAGGCCTCCTCGCGCTTGAGACCGTACTGGCTGAGCACCTCCTCGAAAGCCTTCAACTGCGTGCGTCGGAAATCGATGTCGTCCGTCTGCTCGATCACGGCCAGCGTCATGATCACCTCAGCGGGCACGACGTCGGCCAACAGTTTGCCGGGGAACGCGCTGGAGGGCACGGCCGCACGACGCAATTCCTCGATAGCCCGGGTTGCCGTGGTGCGCAGGTAGTCACGACCGTCAGTCACAAAGCGAGGGTCGAGGGTGTCGGCCGTGAAAGGCAGGTAGACGATGGGTTTGGCCGTCTCTGCGACGGCGCGCCAGCGCCGCTTGGCGATCAGCTTGTTGTCGAATACGGGGAACTTGCGGCCAAACACCTTGAGTGGCTCATCGCCCTTGCGGAACGAGAACATCAGCCGCTCAGCGCCCGTGCCTTTGACATGCTGCGCCGTGATGCCGGGAGCGCGCAGCACGAAGGGCATGGGCCGACCACCCGGTCGCCACCGGATGGGGGGGCGAGGAATTTCCACATGGGCAACCGACCACTGCTGATCGGTCTCGCTCCACAGCGCAAACGCCACGGGACGACCGCGTAGCGTCTCGCGACGCCCCTTGCCGGTGAAGACGTATTGCAGTTCGACTTTACGCAGCAGGCTGCGCGCTTCGACGACCAGATCGCGGATCACCTCGTGCCGATCGTCGGCCTTGGTCTCGACGACAACTTCCGCGAGTCCGTTCTTCGGGCGATCGATCCGCACCGTCTCGTCTGAGGTGCGGGCCGCCTCGGTTCCGCCACTCAATGGCACCGCGCTCGGAGCTGCCAGCACCTCGTCGGCCGTCTCGGCGATGTAGGTGGGCTCGGGCTCGTCGCCGATCTCTTCGGTGCTCGCGCAACCGGTGAGCAGCGTGAATGCGACGCAGAGCAGCGCAACTGCGGCAAGCGCACGGTGGGGGGTGGAAGAGGACTCCCGCGCGTGAGTCAGTAGTGATGTCGGCTGTGCTGCGCCCACGGTGTCTGGTTCAGAGAATTTTCAGTTGCGGCGAGACGAGCGGCAGCTCGACGCCGAAGGCGCGCTGGTAGAACTCGGCAATGGTGGGGCGCTCGAGCTCGTCGCAACGGTTGAGGAAACTCACGCGGAAGGCCAGGGCAACATCGCGGAAAATGAGGGCGTTCTGCGCCCAGGTGATGACCGTGCGCGGACTCATGACCGTAGAGATGTCGCCATTCATGAAGGCGTTGCGCGTCATGTCTGCGACCCGGACCATGGCCTTGATGGTGCGCTGCCCGGCCTCGTCGGCGTGACCCTGCACCTTGCCAGAGACGATGTTGACCTCGACCTCGTGCTGCAGGTAATTGAGCATGGCGACGATCGACCAGCGATCCATCTGTCCCTGATTGACCTGCTGCGTGCCGTGGTAGAGGCCTGACGCATCGCCAAGCCCGATGGTGTTGCTGGTCGCGAATAGCCTGAAATAGCGATGCGGCGTGATGACCCGGTTCTGGTCGAGCAGGGTGAGCTTGCCGCTTGCCTCAAGCACCCGCTGGATCACGAACATGACGTCGGGACGCCCGGCGTCGTATTCATCGAAGAGCAGCGCCACCGGTCGCTGCAGCGCCCAAGGCAAGAGTCCCTCGCGGAATTCGGTGATTTGCCGGCCCTCCTGCAGCACGATGGCGTCTCGGCCGATGAGGTCGATGCGGCTGACATGACCGTCGAGGTTAATGCGCACCAGCGGCCAGTTCAGACGGGCGGCGACCTGCTCGATGTGCGTCGATTTACCGGTGCCGTGGTAGCCCTGCACCATCACGCGCCGATCGTGGGCGAAGCCGGCGAGGATGGCCAGCGTCGTCTCGGGGTCGAAGTGGTACGCGGGGTCGATGTCGGGGACGTATTCGGTGCGGGTGCTGAAAGCCGGTATGGACAGATCGAGCGCCACGCCGAAGGCGCGGGCGGACACTTCGGTATCGGGTTGCAACTGCAGCAGCAAATCGGTGTCTGACATTGCGTTCGGTCGGCTGAATATTCGTGAGTCAGGTGCCATACTAACGTCAAATCCCGGGGGAGATCTAAATCGTGAGTGAAGCTGCCCAAGTTGCCCGCCGTCCGTCCGGACGCGATGCCCGTCGAGCCCAGCGTTCAGGCCCCTTGCCCGATCATCTGCGGCCCGTTCGACCGGGCATGCAAAGCGGACGATTCCAGCCGCTGACTCAGTCGGGCATTGATCAAATCCATCAAACGGCGCTGCGACTGCTGGCCGAAGTGGGGCTCGGGGACGCCACCGAGTCGGGCATCGAGATCATGACCGCGGCGGGCTGCACTTTGAGCGACACCGGCCGCTTGCTGTTCCCGCGATCGCTCGTCGAAGACATGGTCGCCAAGGCGGGTCGCAAGTTCGTGTTGCACGGTCAGGATCCGCGCCACGATCTGGAGCCCTGGGAAAAGCGTGCGTACTTCGGCACCGCCGGTGCTGCGGTCAACATGGTCGATGCGAACGGCGTGTACCGCGAGTCGACCATCCGCGACCTCTACGACATCGGTCGCGTCGTCGATCAGATGGAGCACATCCATTTCTTCCAGCGTGCCGTCGTGCCGCGTGACATCCCCGACCCGTTCGAGATGGACTTCAATACCTGCTACGCCTCGGTGATGAGCACCACCAAGCACGTGGGCAGCAGCTGGGTCCATCCGGATCACCTTGAAGCCTCGCTACAGATGCTGCATGCGATCGCCGGCGGCGAAGACAAATGGCGCGAGCGTCCCTTTGTCAGCCAGTCCAATTGCTTCGTGGTTCCGCCCATGAAGTTCGCAGCCGATGCCTGCAAGTGCCTCGAAATGGCGGTGCGCGGCGGCATGCCCGTGCTGTTGCTGTCGGCGGGGCAGGCGGGCGCCACGGCGCCTGCGGCACTCGCCGGCGCGCTGGCGCAGGAAGTGGCCGAGGTGCTCGCGGGCATCGTCTACGTGAATGCGATCAAACCGGGCCATCCCGCGATCTTTGGCACCTGGTGCTTCGTATCGGATCTACGCACGGGCGCAATGTCGGGCGGTAGCCCCGAGCAGGCGCTGTTGTCAGCGGCGGCGGGTCAAATGGGCAACTTCTACGACCTCACGGTCGGCACGGCCTCGGGCATGACCGACTCCAAGGTCGCCGATGCGCAGGCGGCGGGCGAGAAGGCCCTCAACCACGCCCTCGTCGGTAATTCGGGCGCGAACATGATCTACGAGTCGGCGGGCATGCACGCGAGTCTGCTCGGCTACTCGCTCGAGAGTCTCGTGATCGACAACGACATCATCGGTGCCACCCAGCGCACCATCAAAGGCATCGAGGTCAACGAAGAGCGCTTGTCGTTCGAGACCATCAAGGATGTCTGCTTGAATGGCCCCGGCCATTTCCTGGGGAGCCCGCAGACGCTCGAACTCATGCAGACCGAGTATCTGTACCCGGCAATAGGTGATCGACGCAGCCCGAACGAGTGGACCGAGCAGGGTTCGCAGGATGCGCTGCAGCGTGCGGCGCAGCGCGTTCGGGAAATTCTGGCTGAGAACTATCCGACTCACGTGCCCGAGGCCATCGACGAGGCGATCCGTCAGCGCTACCCCGTCAAGCTCGATCGGGCGGCGATGCTGAAGCCCTGAGTTTGCCCATGTCGATTCCCAGCCACGCAAACGTGGTGATCGTCGGCGGCGGTGTGGCCGGCTGTTCGATCGCCTACCATCTCACCAAGATCGGCATCACCGACGTGGTGCTGCTCGAGCGCAAGCAGCTCACGAGCGGCACGACCTGGCATGCGGCCGGGCTCGTTGGTCAATTGCGTGCGACACGCAATTTGACTGAACTCGCCAAGTACACCGCGGATCTCTATCGCTCGCTTGAAGCCGAGACGGGTCAGGCGACGGGATTCAAGCAGAACGGTTCGATCAGCGTCGCCAAGACGCCCGCGCGCCTCGAAGAGCTCTATCGCGGCGCCTCGATGGGCAAGACCTTCGGTCTCGAGATCGATCTGCTCTCGACGGCTGAAATCCGCGAGCGCTGGCCGCTGCTCGAGGTGGGCGATTTGGTGGGCGGCATCTTCATCCGCAAGGATGGACAGACCAATCCCATCGATACCACCCAGGCCTTCGCGCGCGGCGCCCGCATGCGCGGCGCGCGGATTTTCGAGAACACCAAGGTCGAGCGCATCCGCGTCGAGAAGGGTCGTGCAGTCGGCGTCGAGACCGAGGCGGGATACATCTCGGCGGATACCGTGGTGCTGTGCGCGGGTATGTGGTCGCATGCGCTGGGGCGTGCCGCAGGCGTATCGGTGCCGCTGCATGCGGCCGAGCACTTTTACATCGTTACCGAGCCGATCAAGGGCGTACCGCCCAACCTGCCGGTGCTGCGTGTCTATGACGAATGCGCGTACTACAAGGAAGATGCGGGCAAGTTGCTCGTTGGCTGCTTCGAGCCCGTGGCCAAGCCCTGGGGCATGAATGGTATCCCGGAGAGTTTCTGTTTCGATTCCCTGCCGGAGGACGCCGATCACTTCGAGCCTATTCTGGCTGCAGCGGTTCGTCGCGTGCCGGTGTTGGCTGATGCGGGCATACAGCTCTTCTTCAACGGGCCAGAGAGCTTCACGCCGGATGATCGCTACTACATCGGCGAGGCACCGGAGGTTCGCGATCTGTTCGTTGCCACCGGTTTCAACTCGGTGGGTATTGCGGCGAGCGGCGGCGCGGGTAAGGTCGTCGCGCAGTGGATCCAGGATCGACGACCGCCGATGGATCTGGCCGACGTCGACATTCGTCGTGCGATGCCTTTCCAGTCCAACCGTCGCTATCTGCACGATCGCACGGTCGAGACACTGGGCCTGCTCTACGCTATGCATTGGCCGTACTACCAGTACCAGACGGCGCGCGGTGCGCGGCGTACGGCACTGCACGATCGGCTGATCGCAGCCGGTGCCTGCATGGGCGAGACGGCGGGATGGGAGCGACCCAACTGGTTTGCGCCGAAAGGCGTCGAACCGCGCTACGAGTATTCCTACGGACGACAGAACTGGTTCGAGCACTGTGGGGCGGAGTGCCGTGCAGTGCGCGATGCCGTGGCGCTCTTTGATCAGACCTGCTTCGCGAAGTATCTCGTACAGGGTCGCGACGCCTGCGCCGTGCTCAACCGGTTGTCGACCTCGAACCTCGATGTGGCCGCGGGGCGCATCGTCTACACGCAGTGGCTCAATGAGCGCGGCGGTATCGAGGCTGACCTCACCATCACTCGTCTCGCGGAGACGCAATTTTTGGTTGTGACCTCGGCGATCTGCCAGACACGCGATCTCGCGTGGCTGCAGCGTCATCTCGACGACCATCCGGAGTTGCACTGCACGGCGACCGATGTCACGGCGGGCATCGCCATGCTCGGCGTCATGGGGCCGAACAGTCGCGCGCTGCTCAGCGAGGTTTCGGGCGCGGATCTCTCCAACGCGGCCCACCCTTTCGGTCAGTCGCGCGAGATCGAGATCGGTTACGCACGCCTGCGGGCGAGTCGCATCACCTACGTGGGCGAGCTCGGCTGGGAACTCTACATTCCTGCCGAGCAGGTGCTCGACGTCTACGAGCGCTTGCTCGAGGCGGGTGCGAAGCATGGGCTCACGCACGCCGGGTATCACGCGATGGCCGCATGCCGCGTCGAGAAAGGTTATCGACACTGGAGCCACGACATCGCCGATGAGGACACTCCACTCGAGGCGGGGCTAGGCTTCACGGTGGCCTGGGACAAGCCAGACGGCTTCGTCGGTCGCGATGCCTTGCTGGCACAGCGTCAGCGAGGCGTGCTGCCGAAGCGGCTCGTCCAGGTCATGCTCGACGATGACTCGGCTACGGCGCCGCTGCTGTATCACGAAGAACCGATCGTCCGCGATGGCGTGATCGTGGGTTCCACCCGTTCCGGTGCCTGGGGTCATCGCATCAACCGCTCCATTGGCATGGGGTACGTCCACTGCGATGCTGGGGTCACAGCTGAGTGGCTGGCCGGGGGGAAGTGGGAAATCGAAGTCGCGGGCCAGCGTCATGCGGCACGTGTGCAGTTGCAGCCCTGGTACGACCCGAAGGGCGAGCGCATCAAATCCTGAGGATAGGTAGACATGAAGACGCAGGCACAGGTGGTGATCATCGGCGGCGGCTCCGTCGGCTGCAGCGCGCTGTATCACCTCACTCAACTCGGCGTCACGGATGTGGTGCTGCTCGAGCGTGATGAGCTGACGGCCGGCTCAACCTGGCACGCAGCCGGTAACTGCCCGAACTTTTCCACGTCCTGGAATCTCATCAAGCTGCAGCGTCACAGTACGCGCTTGTATTCCGAGCTCGCGCAGCGTGTCGGCTACGACATCAACTACCACATCACCGGCAGCATCCGCCTCGCCCATACGCGCGATCGGGTCGACGAGTTCAAGCACGTGGTGTCGCAGGCCCGCGCGCAGGGGATCGAGTTCGAGATGCTGACGCCTGCACAGATCGCGGAGCGTTACCCCTACATCACCACCGACGATTTGCAGGCGGGGCTCTACGACCCGTACGACGGTGACATCGATCCGGCGCAGTTGACGCAAGCGCTGGCCAAGGGCGCGCGCGATGCGGGCGCCACCATCTACCGGCACACGCGGGTGACGGCGATCGAGCGGCTGCCGTCGGGCGAATGGAACATCGTCACCGACAAGGGAGAGATCCGCGCGCAGAAGGTCATCAACGCGGCGGGCTACCGCGGTGGCGAGGTCGCGGCCATGGTGGGGCAGTACCTGCCCATGGTCACGCTGTCGCACCAATACCTGATCACCGAGGACATCCCCGAGCTCGTCGCGCGCGGCACCGATCGCTTGCCGCTGCTGCGCGACCCGGACGTCAGCTACTACCTGCGCCAGGAGCGTCACGGACTCATCCTCGGACCCTACGAGTGGGATGCCAAGGCGCACTGGCTCGACGGTCTGCCCGATCAGTTTGCTCATCAGTTGTTTGACGATGATCTCGGACGCATCGAAAAGTACATCGAGGCGGCCTGTGAGCGCGTGCCGATCCTGGGATCGGTGGGTGTTAAGCGCGTCATCAACGGTCCCATTCCGTACGCGCCTGATGGCAATCCGCTGCTTGGCCCGGCGCCGGGACTACCCGGGTTTTATCATTGCT
>VFQT010001929.1_pt1 | contig 22862 bp, 21 predicted proteins | sample 3512381 | NCBI WGS metagenome assembly VFQT01 (sample SAMN10412376, study PRJNA504923) | tailings metagenome | isolation source: Relicate 2 Philex TSF3 active mining site | place: Philippines: Tuba, Benguet | collected 2017-08-29
AAGAGCCAGATGAAGGACGTGAAGCGCAACACCGAGGTCGTGACCGACCTCGCCGCACCGAATTCTGATTTCGAGAACTTCCTTCTCGTCGGATCGGACAGCCGGGAGGGAATCGACCCCACCGAGTCCGACTTCAATGTCATCGGCTCGGCGGGAGACGTCGGTGGTCAGCGCAGCGACACCATCATGGTCCTGCGTCACGACAAGAAGACGAGCACGCTGTCCATCACGTCGTTCCCGCGCGACTTGTGGGTGCGAATCGGCAACGGAGAAAAATCGAACCGCATCAACGCCACCTACAACCTCGGTGCAGCGATGCTGGTTCGCACCGTCACCGCGAACTTCGGTATTCCGATCCACCACTACATCGAGGTGAATTTCCAGGGATTCAAGGATCTAGTGAATGCCGTCGGCGGCGTGACACTGTGCGCTGCGCACCAAGCGCGCGACACGCACGTTGGACTGTGGGTGCGCAAGGGTTGTCACCGACTCACGGGAATCGGTGCTCTGCGCTACGCACGCAGTCGCCACTATCAAGAGCGCATCAAGGGCAAGTGGGTGCTGGAGGGAACCGGCGACATCGGCCGCTCGGCGCGTCAGCGCGAGTTCATCACGTTGATGTTGAAACAGGCGGCGAAGTACGCGGCTGCCAATCCATTCAAGGCGGGCGATGTCATTCACGCAGTGACTTCGACCGTTACCGTCGACTCGAATCTCGACATGCCGTCGTTCCTGAAGAGCATGCGCCCCGCGGCCGATGGCGACATCGCGAACTTCGGCCTCGAGGTGTACCAAGACACCGAGGCGGGAATGGCAGTGGTGAAACTGAGCGGAAACTCGAAGGCGACGCTCGACTTCTTCGCGGGCATCGCGCCGGCGCCGATTTCTGCACCAGCGGGCTGAGATCAGCGCACGCGGGCGAGGGCGCGTGCGAATTCGTCGGAGGCGACGGGTTCACCGATGCGGTTGCCCTGAAGGTGATCGCAACCGAGAACTCGCAGTCGCTTGGCCTGGTCTTCGGTGCTGACCCATTCTGCGACGACCGTCATGTCGAGTGAATGCGCAAGCTGGATGATCGACCGCACGATCGGGTCGTCGTGGCCCTGCTGGCCGATGTCGCGGACGAGCGACCCGTCGAGTTTCAACACGTCGGCGGGGAAATTGCGCAGGGAGGACAATGACGAGAAGCCGCTGCCGAAGTCGTCGATCGCGACGCGGATCCCCGCGCGCTTGAGGGCATTGATGCTGCGTCCGATGCTGGGGTTGTCGTCGAGCACGGTTTCCTCGATCACTTCGATGACGAGTTGGCCCGACTCGAGGCCGGCGTCGCGCAGTGCGGTGAGTGTGCGGTCGACAAACGACGGATCCGTGAGTTGCTTGGACGATACGTTCACGTGCAAGCCGAACGAGCGGTCGACCAGGCCTGCGTCGATCCATTCACGCATGTCGGCGCAGGCGCGTGTGACGACGAAATCACCGAGTGGGCCGATCATGCCCGACTCTTCAGCCACCGGAATGAACGTTGGCGGCGTGAGTTCGCCCCGCTGGGGGTGATCCCAGCGTAGGTAAGCCTCGACTCCGGCGTTGCGACCGGTATGTGCCGAGACGATGGGTTGGTAGACGAGGCGCATCTGGCCGGTGGCGAGTGCCCGTTCGAGGGCATTGGTGAGTGCAACGCGGTCGCGGGCTTCCGCACGCATCGCCTCGCTGTAGACCTCGGCGCGGCCGCGGCCACGCTGCTTGGCTCGGTACATCGCGGTGTCGGCGTTGTTCAGCAGAATCTGGGCCGCGTCGGCAGGGGAGTGCTCGGCCAAGAGTTGCTGGGTCGACATGGCGATGCCGATGCTCGCGCTGGTGAAGATCTCGGTTCCCTGCAGCACCATCTGGCCTGTCACGGCCTGGAGAATGCGGTTGGCGATGTCGTGGGCAATGTGCTCGTCGGTGACGCCGTCGCACAGCACCACGAATTCGTCGCCTCCATTGCGCGCAACCATGTCGGACGGTCTCGTCGCGTTGACGATGCGCTTTGCAATGTTCGAAATGAGAACGTCACCGACGTCATGGCCCATCGTGTCGTTCACGATCTTCAGCCGGTCGAGGTCGACGAACATGACTGCGCAACCCGATTTGAGGGTGCGGTCTTTTTCCAGTGCCTCGGCAAGCCGACGCAGGAAGAGCACGCGGTTCGGAAGTCCGGTTCGTGCATCGTGTGTGGCCTGCCGGGTGAGCTCGTCGTGGAGCTGCTTGGTTTCGGTGACGTCGCGGGCGATGGCGCTGAAGTGCTGCACGACTCCGCCCGCGTCGCGGACGACCTGAAGCGTCAGCGACAGCGTGCGCACGATGCCGTCGGGGCTTCGGAAACCGACCTCGCCCACCCACCGGTTGTCTTCGGGGCTGGCGAGAGTGGTCGAGGCGTTGAGTACCTCGCGTGGCACCTGGTCGCGAATTGCTCGGAGGAACGTGTCGGCAACGGTGTCGTTGTCGGCATCGCTGACGCCGACAAGTTGCTTTGCGCCGTCGTTGCAGAACAACAGTCGGCCGGAACGATCGAACACGAGCACCGCATCGGCGCTGACGTCGAGGAGGCCGACCAACTGTTCCGACAGTGTGCGGCGAGTGACCATGTCGGTGTGGTCGGCCGCGGTGCCGACGTAACCCGTCAATGCTCCGGTTGCGTCGCGTACCGGTTCGAGGTGCATCGAGATGAACCGTGCTTCGGCATCGGCCGACAAGAGACGGAACTCATGGGTGAAGGCGCCAGCGAGCGGTCGCGTCTCTTCCCACGCGCGTTCCGCCGCAGCGCGCTCGGCGGGCGATGCGTTCACCCACGGTGCCGAGCCGACCACAACGGGTGCGCCTCCGAGGACGAGTGAACGGAACGCGTCGTTCACCGCCAGGAGGCGGCCGTCGGCGTCGGTCTCGCAGACGGCGACGGGCAGGGAGGCGAGAACGCGATCGATGGTGCAAGTTTTGCACCCGACTCGCCGAAGGCCGTGGATTCAGGCGTTGAAAGTGACGGCTGCAGCCTCGATGGCGGCCGCGTAGATCGCATCGGTCATGGCCGCGCCCTCATCACCGTTCTGTACCTCGAGGACCTGGTCGAGGGCGTAGAGCGTGAGCGAATATTCGTGGGTTTCGCCCGCGGGCGGGCACGGGCCCGTGAACCCAAGGGAGCCGGCCGAATTCTGGGCTTGAACAGCGTTGGGGTCGACGCTGCCGGCGAGCAGGGCGCTGGTCGCCGAGTCGATGTTTGCCACAACCCAATGGGTGTAGTCCGGCGCGTCCTCGTCGACGAGAACGAGAGCGAGAGACTTCGCATCGGCGGGTACGCCGGTCCACGAAATCTCGGGTGATGCCTCGGGTCCGGCGCATCGGAACGCATCGGGGATCGTTTCGCCGTCGGCCCATGGGGCGCTGAGCGTGAGAACCGCTTCGCCGCCGCCATCAAGGGTGGTGTCGATCGCCGCCAAGGTCGAGTCGGTTGCCGGAACCGTCGTTGTTTGCGCCGATGCTATTTGCGCGGCAGACGGCGCCTGCATGTCGCGGCCGTCATCGGTACTGCACGATGCTGCAACGACGGCACCAACGAGGAGAGCCACGACAGAGGCGAAACGAAGGCGACGCATACGCCGAGCCTATGGGAGTCGCCAGTAGCCTGACACGCCATGGACCGCGAGCAACTGTGTCTCCTCACAGTGCACGCGCACCCCGACGACGAGGCATCCAAAGGTGCCCCCACACTTGCGAAGTACGGCGCCGAGGGAGTTCGCACCGTGCTCGTCTGCTGCACCGGCGGTGAAGAGGGTGATGTCAACAATCCGCGGCTGAAAGAGCCGGGTCAACCGTTCCATGGTCTCGACCCCGCCGCAGAAAAGGCCTTGCTGGCGGAAATGCGCCCGCACGAACTCGCCCGATCAGCCGAGGTCATCGGCTTCCACGCGGTTCACATGCTGGGCTACCGCGATTCCGGGATGCAAGGCGCGGAGTCGAACAACCATCCCGAGTGTTTCCACATGGCGCCACTCGACGAGGCCACCGAACGCCTCGTCGCGATCATCCGTTCCGAACGTCCGCAGGTCATCATCACCTACAACGACGACCAGTCGAGCTATCCGCACCCCGATCACTTGAAGGTCCACGACATTTCCATCGCTGCGTTCCAGCGGGCAGGCGACCCGACGTGGTACCCCGATGCTGGTGCGGTGTGGCAGCCGTCGAAGATGTACTACACCCTGTGGTCGCGCATGCGTCTTCTCGCACTGCACGAAGGAATGCTGAAGCACCGCGGAGAGTCGCCCTTCGACGACAAGTGGATCGCGCGCGCAAACCAAGACTGGCGAATCACGACGCGACTGCACGTCGGTGATCACATGCGTGCGCGTTCGGGTGCGTTGCTCGCCCACGCGACGCAGATCGACCCGGACGAACCCTTTTGGTTCGGTTTGACCGACGAACAACTGGCCGAGACCTATCCGTGGGAGGACTGGGTTCTTGCGCGCAGCATTGTCGAAGGGCCAACGCCGGGAACCTACGAAGACGACCTCTTCGCGGGCGTACGCGGTGGTAGTGACGTTCTTGATCTCGCACCGCTCGAGAGGCTGCCATGACGAACCAACCGATTCAGTACCGCGTGGCGAAGGGCAAGAAAGAAGAAATCGTCGAGGGTCCTGATGACGCCACCGTCGTGGTTGCGATCGCCGCCGCAGACCTTCCACTCGGTGCGAACGTTGCCTACATGCGCGGCAAGTTGAAGGCGACCGGTCATGCCGGGGTGCTGCTCCGCGCTTTGGCGAGTGGCGAAATCGACCGGGCGCTCAGCGCGATCGCATCGCGTCTCTGACGCGGCGGTAGCCCACCATCACCGCGCCGGACTGCTCGATCGCCTCGCGCAGCGTCGGATCGTTCACGACGAAGTTGTGGTCTTCGATCCAGCCCAGAGACACGTCGCCGAGCGCCCGAACCTCTGCGGTGTCGATGGCAGGTTGTACGTGGATCTCCGTGATGCCCGGGTGCAGGCCTGCGAGGTCGCCGAGAACTCGTTCGCGGCTGCCCGCACGCCAGTCGTGGTTGAAGTAGTCGGGAAAAACGACGCCTTCTTCATGGGCGAGTTTGCGGAAAGGGAAACCGGCGTCACGCTCGTCGATGGTCGAGGGCAAACGAATGGGAAGGCGAAACTCGACGGCGAGGTCGAGATATATGTCGAAAAACTCGGGACGCAACGTGATTGCAGTGAGGTGAGGCGTGAGATGCGTGACATCGATGCCCCAGGCGATTGCCCGTTCGATCTGCGCCCGGCACTCACGGCGGACCTCGGACAAATCGGCGTGGTCCCACAGGTCTTCGATGCTGGCGGGAAAACCGCCGTCACCCGACAAGAGCGAGGGTGCGTGAGTGATCGGACCCCACCTCAGGTTGTCGTGTTCGGCGTTGAGTGTGAGGTGAACGCCAATGTCCTCGCCGCGGTACATGTTTGCCGCGTGTCGCGCCCAAGGAGCCGGGACCATGATCGACGCACACGTTGCAACGCCCTTGCGCAATGCCTCGTAGACGCCGATGTTCGCCGCGTGGCACGACCCAAGGTCGTCGCAAGAGAGAACGACGGCACGCGCGTCGGGCGCAAGCCCCATCGCCTCGAGAAGACCCGCATCGTGGGTGTGTGCAGTCATCGCCCACAAACTAGTCGTGTCAGCACGCGGCCCACAGTCCGCGGCGCCCACCCTGTGCTTCCCACGCCGCGTCGGCGAACGCCGCCTTGTGGGCGGTGTTCGGTTCGAATGGATACGGACGTGCAAAACCGAGGCGGACCAGTTCCCGATTCACGAACACGTTGGTTTCGGCGAGAAAAACATACGCAAGGAGACGTCCGTACCTGTCGCGAGCCTCGACATCGCGAATCAACCTGACCCGCGTGCCGACTGAGAGCAGCGACGTGGTGAAGTCCGACGCCTCGGGGCCCCAGCACTGCACGCCCTTCGTTGGATGTTTCGTCTCGGGCGTGTCGACACCGATCAGTCGAACCGTGTCGCGCTTGCCTTCGATCTCGACGTCGAAGGTGTCGCCGTCGGCAACGGAAACGACGACCCCCACGTTCGCGGAGCTCGCCGTTTGCAGATTGCCGTCGACATTGTTGCCGCCACACCCGGTCGCCAGAGCCGCGACGCAGAAAAAGAGGCGGTACGCGCGTGTCAGATGCGCTCGATCAGCGTTCCCGTTCCGAGGCCGCCACCGCAGCACATCGAGATGAGGCCGTAGCGGCCACCCGTGCGCTCGAGTTCGTACAGCGACTTCGTCATGAGGAATGCACCGGTCGCGCCGAGCGGGTGGCCGAGTGCGATGGCTCCGCCGTTCGGGTTGGTGGTCTCGGGATTGGCGCCGGTTGCCTTGGCCCATGCGAGCACGACCGAGGCGAACGCCTCGTTGATCTCGAAGTTGTCGATCTGGTCGATCGACAGGCCATTGCGCGAGAGAAGACGCTTTGTCGCGTCGATCGGGCCTTCGAGCATGAGGATCGGGTCGACGCCGACGAGGCAGGTGTCGACGATGCGAGCACGGGGCTTCAGGCCGAGTGCCTGGGCGCGGGATGCCGTCATCATCAAGACTGCGGCCGCGCCGTCGGAGATCTGCGACGAGTTACCCGCGGTGTGCACGCCGTTTTCGCGTGCGACGGGCTTCAGGCCTGCGAGTGCCTCGCGCGTGGTGTCGCGCATGCCCTCGTCGCGGGTGACCTTGTGAGTCGAACCGGTGGGCTTGCCCTCTTCGTCGAGGTCGGGGGCGACGACTTCGACCCACTGGCCCGCGAAGCGATCTTCGGCCCACGCCCGTGCTGCACGCTGTTGGCTTTGAAAACCGAAGGCGTCGGTGTCGTCGCGCGTGAGCCCGAACTTGTCGGCGATGCGCTCGGCGCCTTCGAACTGCGACGTCATCTCATACTGGCCGAAGTACGTCTTCGGAATCGGAACGCCGAGGCCAAGCTTCTTCGACGAATTGATGCCGATCGGAATGCGGCTCATGATTTCGACGCCGCACGCAACAGCAACATCGACAACACCACTCGCCACGAGTGACGTTGCCATGTTCGTGGCCTGTTGTGAGGAACCGCACTGAGTGTCGACCGTGGTTGCCGCGGTGGCAAGGGGAAGACCTGCTGCCAGCCATGCGGTACGTGTGACGTTGAAGCTCTGTTCGCCAACTTGGCTGACGCATCCGCCGACAACCTGCTCGATTGCTGACGGGTCGATACCCGAACGGCTGACGACAGCCTTCTGGGCGACGCCGAGGAGATCGGCCGGGTGCATACTGGACAACCCGCCGCCACGACGGCCGATGGGGGTGCGTACTGCGTCAACGATGACGACGTCTTCTCTGCTGCTCATGTCGCCATCCTACGCAGGTACCGTGGGGGCGCTATGAGCCGTCATGCCGATGTTCCGCGCTTGGTTCCCTCGATGAAGCCCGCGGCGCACGCACGCAGAAATCGCTATTTTCACGTCGTTGGAGCCAGTGTCTGGGAAGCCGACGAACCGGCGGCGAGCGACTGGCACATTCACTTCATCGGAATGATGGGTGATGTCGCGGTGTGGGCAGTCGATGTGCCTCACGGCCTCGACCCGGCCGACGGTGCCTCGATCGACCTCTTTTCGTTCCACGGCCGAAGTCACGAAAACGACTGGCTGGCGGCCGGCCGTGCGGTGCAGTTGGTCGAGTGGGCGCGCACCCACCGGTTCTGTGGTCGGTGCGGCGAGCCCACGCAGCGACTCGACAACGAACGTTCGATGCGTTGCCCTGCGTGTGGGTTGACGGCGTTCCCACGGCTTGCGCCGGCAATCATCACGCTCGTCACACGAGGCGAGGGTGAGAATGAAGAAGCCTTGCTGGCGCGCGGAGTGCAGTGGAAGCAGCCGATGTATTCCTGCCTTGCGGGTTTCGTCGAGCCGGGAGAGACACTCGAAGAGGCGGTCGTTCGCGAAACGATGGAAGAAGTCGGCGTGGCCGTCGGCAACGTGCGCTACGTTCGTAGCCAACCGTGGCCTTTTCCGCATTCGCTGATGCTCGGTTTCCGTGCCGATTGGCTTCACGGTGAGATTGTGTGCGATCCCATCGAGATCGCGGACGCCCAGTGGTTCCGCCGAGACCAGATCCCCATGATCCCGCCCGGCATCTCGATCGCCCGGCGACTCATCGACATCTGGTTGGCGGGGTCCTTCCCCTGACTTCACTATCGGCGGTTGACCTCTTACACTGAATCGCAGTTCAGGTTTATCGAACAGTGGCGAGAGGGGAATCGTGAAAAAGACGCGCATCGTCACTGCCATCGTGATCGCAATCGTTGTGCTTGCTTTGTTGCTCGCGCGCTGCTCGTCGTCTTCGTCGTCGCCCGCCGACACCCAGGCGGCAACGCCGGCATCGGAACCAAGCGAAGAGCTTTTGTTCATCGGCGTGCAATGCGAAACGCCGGGCGAGGTCGTCGAAGGGTCGGGAGCCTCGTTCGTGTGCACGCCAACCAAGAAGGCCGGCGAAACCGAGGCCATTTATTACGGCGTGGCGACACCTGCCGATGAACCGTGTGACGCGCCGGGGAAGACACGTTCGGTCGAAGGTGTCTTCTCCGTCTGCGCCGACGACGGGGAGCCGACCAAGCGGAAGTGGTTGGTCACGGTTCCCATGCCCGTCGCCGTCGCAGCGTTCATTGAGTCCGGCGATTCCACCGAACCCGCAGCACTGGAAGAAACCGGTGTGACGATTCCCGAAGCCATCGCCGCGTTGCCCGGCATGCAGGAATTCGACGTCGCTCCGACGACGACGGAGCCTGCCACGACGGTCGCTCCGACGACGTCGCAGGCAACGACAGCGACGACCGAAGCGGCAACAGCGACTACTGCGGTCGTCGTGGTGACCACGACAGAAGTACCAAGTACGACGACCTCGGCCCCGACGACCACCGAGGCTCCTGCGCCGACGGTGACGCCGACGACGGCATCTCCTGCGACGTCGGTCGTCGCACCCACGGTTCCAGCCACCACGACGACGGCGCCGAAGGTCAAACCTGCCACTTGTGCCGACGGCGGCCCGTGCAACGTCGGAGACACCGGCCCTGCGGGAGGAATCATCCTGCTTGCGAACTTCATGTTGAACGAGCCACCGACATTGATCGAGGTCGCCCCCACCACCTGGTTCGGCAAGGCCGCCACGGTCAAGCTCTACGTCGAAAAGTTGTCGTACGGAGGCTTCGACGACTGGGTCGTACCCAACCGTTCGCAGTTGTTGACGATGCGTCGCGAGCGGGCACGTTTCGCATGTGCGTTGGGAACGCGCTGCACCTCGGGATTCAACCCGTCGACGTATTGGGCGGCCGCGACGGCCGACCCGACCGACACAGTCAGCTTTGCAGGTGCCGGTGATCCGCAAACTGCCGCACCAGGCACGAGTCACTTCATTCGTCCGATCCGTGTGATCGGAGAGTTGGGTCCCGGCGGTGCCGTGCTTCCGCCGCTGGAGGAAGCATGAAAATCGCGAGCACTTTCCGTCTTGTCATCGCGACCGCGCTGATGTCGACCGCGATCGTTGCGTGTGGTTCGTCCGACTCGCGCGACCGCAACGTTGGCCAAAATGAGTTCTGCGCACAGGGCGGTCCCTGCCGGGTCGGCGAGGTCGGACCCGGAGGTGGCATCGTCGTGTTCGGCACAACCGACCCGGACGTTGACATGTGGGAAGTCGCGCCACTGAATGGTTACGGCACCTACGACGACGCCGTGATTTTCATCGAGGAACTCGACTTTGGTGGCAAGGGGGGTTGGGAACTTCCGCCTTCCGAAGCGGTGGGTCGAATTCGTGAAGCCCTCGCGAACTTTGCCTGTGCGCCCGAGACCGACTGCGGGAGCGAATTCGGTGACGACACCTACTGGACTGCGGAAGTCGAGAACGGTCAACCCGTGGTGGTTTCGATTGCCGACGGAACAACGTCACCGGCCGCCGCCGGTTCCGCCCACTTCATTCGGCCCGTTCGCAAGTTCCGCATCGAGCTGCCGGACCTTGAGGTCACTCCGGAAGAAGACAAGGGTAATCCCGGCTTCTACACCACAACCGAGCCCACAACGACCACGACGACGTCGACTTCCACGCTTCCGCCGACGACGACCAGCACCTCGACCACGACAACATCGACCACCACCTCCACGACGACATCAACGACCAGCACGACAACCATCCCGCCGACTACAACGACAACGGTCGCAACCGTCACCGCCTCGGATGCAGGTCGGCAGATGCTTGCGACGAATACCACGTCATCGTGTGCGGTGCTCGTCAATGGGTCGGTGAAGTGCTGGGGTCGGAATGCGCGCGGTCAACTGGGTAACGGTGAGAGCGGCGATGACATCCTCGAGCGCAAGCCTGTTCAGGTGGTGGGCCTGGACGGCTCGACGCCCGCCAAGACCGTCACGCAGATGGCGAGTCGTGGCAGTGTTCACAACTGTGCGCTCACGGCGATTCGTGCGGTGCTCTGCTGGGGCCATCAGTACGCGGGCCAACTGGGTGATGGCGTCGGTCTCGGCGGTGGTACGCCGCGCCGCGCCACTCCGGGCGTCGTGATCGGCTTCGATGGCTCGTCGGTTGAGAACTCGGCTGTCTACGTGACGACCGGCAGCGACACCTCCTGCGCGATCAAATTGAACGGTGCTCTCTTCTGCTGGGGTGACAATCGGGAAGGCAAGGCGGGACTCGGATCGGTGAACTTTGTCAACCGGCCGAGGATGGTCGGGCAATTCGACGGTTCGACACCGGAAAAGAGAGTTGTGAACGTTTCCCTTGGGACATTCTCCGGCTGTGCCGTCACCGAAGTGGGCGCGATCTTCTGCTGGGGGCGGAACAGCAATGGCCAACTCGGTGACGGCACGACCTCGGGCCGATCAACTCCCGTTGCTTCGACTTCGATCGACGGATCGCAATCCTCGAAACGGGCGACGGTCGTCTCGGTGGGCCACACCAATTCGTGCGCGGTAATGCAGTCGGGTGCGGTCACCTGTTGGGGATTGGCATCGAGCGGCGCGTTCGGGAATTCGTCCTTGTCGGGAATCATCCTCACGGCAACTCCGGTTCAAGGAATCACCGGATTGACCCCGTCATCAAGTGCGGTGTCGATCACGACATCGCAGTACCACTCGTGCGCATTGATGGCCGATGGTTCGGTGAAGTGCTGGGGTTACTCGGTCTGGGGACAGGTGGGCGTCGGCGGAACGACGTCTTCGCCGATCATTCCCCGTGGACTCAACGCGGCATCCGAGAACAAGCGCGTGCGTTCGATCTCCTCGTCCCACTATCACACGTGTGTCTTGCAAGCCTCGAATGACGTCGACTGCTGGGGTGGAAGCGGCGCCGGTTCCGGCAAGGAGTCATCGCAGCAGAATCCGCAGGAATTCTCGAAGGAACCCGGCAACAAATAGTCACAGGCGATGCTTCGTTGCGTCGGTGGGCGAGTCGGGTAGTTTCGGCGCATGAGCGATGACAAGGCCCCCCAGAATTACCCGAAACCCGATCTCGGTCGTATCGGCTTGTGGAGCGGTTCGCTCGACGGCGTGCCCGGGTCGAAGGTGCGCGACGTCGTCCAAGAGATCGAGGGCCTCGGTTTCGGAACGTACTGGTACCCCGAGACGGTCGGTCGCGAAGCCTTCGTGAACGCGACGATGATTCTCTCGTCGTCGACCACGTTGAAGGCGGCGACGGGAATCGCCAGCATTGCGGCTCGTACCGCAATGGCAATGCAGGCCGGATGGAAGGCGTTGTCCGAGGCGTATCCCGAGCGTTTCATCCTGGGCATGGGCGTGAGCCACGGTCACATGGTGACGAAGTTGCACAAGTCGCCGTACGAGAAGCCGTACTCGACGATGGTCGAGTACCTCGACAACATGGATGGGGTTCCTTACTTCGGTGTCGCACCGTCGGGTCCGATGTACCGCGTGCTCGCCGCGCTCGGTCCGAAGATGCTCGAACTTTCCCGTGACCGCACGTCGGGGGCCCACCCGTATTTCACGACGCCGGAACACACCGCCGAGGCGCGCTCGATTCTCGGTCCCGACAAGCTTGTTGCGCCCGAGCAAATGGTGATTTTCGAAACCGATGCCGAAAAGGCCCGTGAGACGGCCCGCAAGAACATGTCGGTGTACACGCGTCTGCCCAACTATGCAAACAACCTGATGCGTCTCGGCTTCACCGCCGACGAGATCAAGGACCAGTCCGACCGTCTTGTCGACGAGATCGTGTGCTGGGGAACGCTCGACAAGATTGCCGCGCGCATCAAACAGCACCACGATGCGGGCGCCGACCACGTGTGCGTGCAGGTCCTGATGCACGACGGCAAGGCGCTGCCAATGGCCGAGTGGCGCGAACTCTCGACGTTGTTGAAGTAGCCCGCCATGACGTCGTCGTATCTCGACCTGCGCGGCCGGAATCATCTCCACGTTCTGGCCGAAGAGAACGACCGCTTCATCATGGCCGCACGTGCGGCAGGTTGGTTGAGTGAGGTGGCGGCGTGTCCAGGGTGGAACGCGGCGGAGTTGGCGTTTCACATGTGCAAAGTGCAGTCGATGTTTCTCGGCATGTTGACCACTGGTGCATCGAGCCCGAAGGACCTTCCCCGTCTCCAACGCCCGGAATCAGACGATGGGCTGGTCGACCTCTTCATCGCCGGAGCGACCCAACTCGAGCATGTTCTGGAAAACACGTCCGACGACAAGCCCGTGTGGACCTTCACCGGATCTCAACCGGCATCCTGGGTGAAGCGGCGCATGGCGCATGAAGTTCTGGTTCATCGATTCGATGCGGAGATTGCCGGTGGATCGGTCGGCGGCGTCGACGAGGTGATTTGCGCCGATGGTATCGACGAGAAGTTCGGAGTCTTCCTGCCGTGGTTCGGTGACAAGGTGCAACTTGAGCACACCGTCCACCTGCATTGCACCGACACCGACGGTGAATGGATGCTCGGCCCCGGCGAGGGAGGAGTTGTGGTTGCGCGCGAGCACGGCAAGGGTGACGTCGCCTTTCGGGGCCCTGCGCAGCTGTTGCTGTTGGCGATGTGGCGCCGCATCACCGTCGATGAAGCAGTCGGTGCAGGTGCAGAGGTGTTCGGCGACCGAAGTGCTCTCGACGGCTTTGTGACGGCGTTCGGCGTTTAGCGCACGATCAACCGCTTCTTCGCCGAGAACTTCACGGCCCTTTTCTTCGAAGCCTTCTTGATGGCTTTCCTCTCGGAACTCTTCACGGTGGCTTTGGCCGCGATGCGTCGCATTTTGGTCGGTGTGGCGAGGACATTCACAGGCTCATCGACGGGAACAGGGTATGCGCCGGTCGGTGGCGTTGGTGTGACGATGGGTTCGGGGTCGACCGGATCGATGCGACGCTTCAGCAGTTTTCCAACGGGAGTGGTGGTGGTGAAGCTGACGATGTCACTAGTCGTCGCACCGTGTTTGTTCACCGCAACGAAACGGGCGTAGTACGCGGTGGAGTCGACGAGTTCACTGATGTCGAGCGAGATCCGCGAGGTGGAACCCGCGACGGTGCCGCCCGCGAACCATTCGTCGTAGTTCTCGAAAGTGTCACTGGTGTCGATTTGCAGGGTGACGCGGGTCGCGAACTCATTGCTGTCGATTGAGGTGCGCAGGGTGGCGGTGGTGTGGGCGATGTCGTGTGCCGTCGGAATCGTCACGAGGGGTGCACCACCCGTCGTGACGAATGAAAGTCCATCGAACGTGTCGGTCCCGAGCGGGTTGGTCGCTGTCACCTCGACGTCGTAGGTGGTGGCGGACGCCAGGGCGGCGAGGTTCACGGTTGCGGTTGTGTCGGACGCGTCGAGACTGTGCTCGTGGGTGCTCCACGGCTGTGTTGTTCCCGAGGGTCGGTACGCAATGACGATCTGCGTGCTCAACATCCCCGGGTCGAGAACGACGGAGATGGATGCGGCCCTGCGACCGCCTGTTGCAGTGGCAGACTCGATGATCGGAGCATCACCGATCGTGGTGAACGAAACGAGGTCGCCGGCGGCAGTGCCAACTTCGTTCGATGCGTCGATGCGCGCGAAGTAGGTCGTGCGCGGCGCGAGCGAGGTGAGAAGCGTGTTGAGATGATTGTCGCCGTCGCCGCGAGCGATACCGAGGCTCGCCGAGCCGACGATACGGGTGAACGCTTCGTCGGTTGCGTAGGTGACCGTGACGGCGGTGTCGAGCAGATTTGCGTCGACGACGGCATGAATCGTGGCGCCGTCGCCGACGACGTCGGAGATGGAGGTGACGGACACCGTTGGTGCGGCGCCGAGGGTGATGAACGAAGATGCGGCGGAGTCGTTGACGCCGAACGAGTTCGTTGCACGAGCCTTCACGTGGTACTCGGTGGCGGGGCGAAGGTTGGTCACCGTGATCGAATAGCCGATCGGCGCAAAGAGTTGTGCCAGCGACGACTGCTGCGTGCGGCGCAGAGGAACGTTGACCGTTCGGGCACCGTCGAACGACGGGTTGGTGGAGACGAGGACGTCGACGCTCGTTGTCGCTCCGTTCGGCACGATGAAACCCGAAAGAGTGGTTGAGTGCGTTGCTATTGAGCCGAGTGTCGGCTGCGCCGCATCGGGGGTGCCGACGCGCAAGACCTCGGCGGGTGAGTAGACGGGTACGGCGGTGCCGTTGCCGACACTTCCGCGCAGATTCGAGCCCCAGCAGAAAACGCGTCCGTCGGTCGACGTGATACATGTACCCGCGAGACCAACTTCGAGCCGCTCTGCGCGAACGTCATCGGGCAGTGCCGCGGTGCGGATGGTCTTGCCGCCGTACGACTGGCCCCAACCGAGCGATCCTTTGTCGTTGCTGCCCCAGCACAATGTCGAACCCGTGGTCGTGATTGCACAGGTGTGGTACCAACCCGTTTGGATGTCGGTGAGCGCCGTTCCGGTCGGCAACGCGACGGGTCGTGGAATGCGGCTGTGGGCGTAGGTGTCGTCGCCGAGAGCGCCGTTGTAGTTCTGGCCCCAGCACCATCCGCCGCCGGTGGTGTCGACTGCACAGGCACGTTCGAGGCCCGCGCTGATGGAGGAGAACGTGACACCGTCCGGCATGGCGACGCGAGTGAAGACCTTTGACGTGCCCGTGGTGCCGTTGCCAAGTTGTCCTGCGGCATTGAGGCCGGTGCAGTAAGCAACACCTGTCGCTGCCACGACGCACGTGAATCCGATGCCCGCCGACACGTGGGCGGGAACGGCCGAGTCGGGCAGTGGCACGCGCACGGGAAGATGGGTGTATTCCATGTCGTCGACGCCGAGTTCGCCCGAATTCCAATCGCCGTGGCAATAGAGGTGTCGCTCGGACGTGAGTGCGCACACCTGTGTTGCGCCAACGCTGATTTGTGTGACGACACTGCCGGCGGGAATGAGTAGCCGCCCTGGCGGGCCGGATTCGCCCCAGCAGTAAACGTTGCCGGATTCGGTCAGTCCGCACGACGAGAAGTACGAACCTGCCTCGATGTGTCGGAAGCGTTCGCCAGCGGGAAGCGCGACGAGCGACGGTGCGAGGATGGTTGCTGCGCTGTCGGACGTGCCGAGACTTCCGTAGCGATTCCATCCCCAGCACAATCCGCGGCCGTCTGTTGTGACCGCGCACGTGCGGTGGTAGCCGGTTGACACCGAGGTGTAAGTGAACGGTGCCGCGCCGGTGGGTGAGGCACCGAGGGCAACGGTAAGGATTGAAGTGGCGAGGATGGCGCCGACGGCGGCAAACAAACGAAGTCGCATGAGCCCCACCGTACGGGGTGGGTGCGACAGCGGGTTTCAGGCCCCGAAAACCCGTGCCTGCAGCTTGCGCATGCCGCCCAACCAACGCGCGTGTTGGGAAGCGCGGTTGGTCATGTACGTCTCAACCTCGGGGTGCGGAAGGATGAGGAAACGCTCGTCGCGGATGGCATCGAGAACGACACCCGCAACGTCGTCGGGTTCGAGAACCGCGCCCGCCGCCTTGACCACATCGCCGGCCGAAGCGAAGCCCGGTCCGTCGGCGGATTTGTCTGGGTTGAGCATGTTCGTGTTCACACCTTGCGGACACAGGCAACTGACGCGCAGGCCGCGGTCGTGGTAGGTGATCGACAACCACTCGGCGAATGCAACAGCGGCGTGCTTCGTCACCGAGTACGGGGCCGAGCCGATTTGTGCGAGCAGGCCCGCAGCCGAGGCGGTCGAACAGAAATATCCGCTCTTGCGTGCGAGCCAGTCGGGCATCAGCAGTTCGGCGGCGTAGCGGTGAGCGTGCACGTTGACGGCGAAACTGATGTCCCAATCCCGGTCGCTCGCATTTTCGAGGTCGGTTCCCATGCCCACACCAGCGTTCGCGAAGAAGAGATCGATCGCACCGAAGCGCGCACGTGCGTGGTCGATCACGGCAACGTTGCCGGCGCGCGTACCGATATCGACGGCAAGCGCCGTCGCCGAATCAGGTCGAGTTGCGTTCAGGTCGTTGCAGACCACAAAAAGGCGTGCCTCGTCCATGTCGGTGATCGTGACGCGGGCGCCTGCCGCATGAAAAGCGCGGGCAAGCGAGCGTCCGATGCCGCCGGCGGCTCCGGTGACGACTACGTGGGAAGCGGAGGAAATGTCCATGCGATCACGATCGTAGATCGCAATGGCAATGACACGATTCGCAACGAACCTGTGGGTAATGTCACGGCAGGTCGGTAGTGGGGCACGTCACGCTTGCTGCTAGACAAACGGGTGGAGGCATGCAGTGAACGGAACAATCCTCGAAACGACCGAAGATCACGACGCCGGTGGTGCCGCCGGCGCGTTGACCGAAGCGCTGGCGATCGTCGACAAGGCGCTTGCCGAGATGTTGCGTCGTGAACTCGTGTCGAGCGGCGAAGTGGCCGATCTTCTACTCGACCTACGGTCGATTCTCACTGCGGCGTCGAAGCCCGCAGTCGCCGCCACCAGCGCGGCTTCCTGACCGTCGTTGCGCCGGCCGCCGGCGTGGCGTCGACACCTTCATCTGCTTGATCGGTCGTATGTGTCGGGTGCGGCGCCGGGTTCGGGGCAAATTGGGAGATCTTCGCGAACGATTCTTCGATGCAGCTTCGCAGAAGATCAGGGTCGGTGACCGCGGCTGTATCGACGTGGAGACCCATGTCGAGACTCCCGTCGTTGCTGAGAAGCGTGAGGTTGAACGCCACGCCCCCGAGCGGGCCCACGGGGTGATTGCCGACAATTCGTGCACCACCGATGAAAAGCGGAATACCTGCGCCACGCACATTCGACGTTGCGAAATCGACCGTTTGGCTTTGGGCGCGGGCAAGGCGCGTGAGCACCGAAATCGGAAGTGCCTGGGCGATACCAGCGAGGGTGTCGAGGCTGGCCTCGCCGGAACTCGAGCGCATCGATGTCGCCATCTCGTTGATGGCGGCGAAACGTTCCTCGATGGGCATTTCGCCGGTCGGTACGAGGATGCGTACCAGCGTGAATGCATTCGAAGCGGATTCGTCGGTGCGGGTGCTGACGGCCATCGACGTGCGCAGTGACTCGACGGGTGAGCCGAGTCGACGGTGGTACTCACCGGCAGCGTCGGCAGCGGCCGTCACGAACGCAGTGTTCAATTTGCCGCCCAACTCCTTCGAAGCCTCGCGCATGGTGTGGTAGGGAACCGACAACGCTTCGAGCCGACGGCTGAGCGAACGCTTCGTCCACAGTGGGCTTCGTGCGGGGTCGGTGTCGCCGAGCTGCTTCATGACTGCGCGCACGTTTGCCGCCGTCTCAGCACCGGTCGACGGCAAACTCGCGGGGTCGCTCAGAGCGTCGCGCACCTGCTTCACGAACGACAGCGGGATGCGCATCGCGTCACCGAGGGCCGCGCGAAGGACGTCCGCCGACTCGTCGTCGGGGTGGGCGGTTTCGGGTTCCGGCTCGGGAAGCGCGGGCGGCTCGGGGGCGTCACGCTCGAGGTCGATGAACTGCATCGAGAGGAGAACACCGCCTTCTCCGTCGGTGATGGTGTGGTGGATCTTGCTGATGAGTGCGCTGCGGCCGCCGGCGAGGTTGTCGACGATGAGGAACTGCCAGGGTGATCGCGCACGGTCGAACGGGTCGGCGGTGAAGAGCGTTGCGAGGTCGAGGAGCTGACGCATCGAGCCATCGCCCGGCAGCGCAATGTGTCGCACGTGGTGGGCGAGATCGAAATGCGGGTCGGCCTGCCAGAAGGGTGCGCCGAGGTTTGCCGGCGCGGGCTGTACCCGTTGGCGCAGCCGCGGAATGGCGATTGTCGCGCGATGCATGCGGCGCATGAAAGCAGGGACGTTCATCGGTCGATCGAGGATCGAAATGTTCGAAAACGTCGACGACAGGAACGGGTCTTTTTCGAGACGCCACATCAGGCCCTCGGCGTCGGTCATCCGTTCGGTCATCGCACGCCCGTCACTGCGGCACGCTCGTGTGCTTGAACTCGTTCAGGATCGGCCAGGCGATGTCGTCGAGGACTCGCTCGATGGTCGACACCGCGAGATCGGAGTCGCCTTCTGCGGTGCGCAAGAGGCGCACGAACACGGCCTTGTCGTCGACGACGAATGTGGGAACCCCCCATACGTCGTGGCTTTCGACGTACTGCATGTGCTCGCGCGCGATCGTGCGAAGAGGTTCGCCTTCGTCGACCGTGGCGAAAATGGCATCGGCGTCGAACCCGGCGTCGCTGAGCATCGCTGCAATTGCGGTGCGATCATTCAGATTTCCCGCACGCGTGTGGCGGTATTCGTAGACGGAGCGGTGAAAGGCGGGAAACCGGGTTTGGTCCGTGTCACGCGCGGCGACGCCGACTTGAAGAGCGAACAGGCCGGAATCTGCCTGGGGGGTTTCCCAGATGGCGGGCAGGTCGGGATCGCGATTCGACTGGCCGAGGCAGTAGGGCAGGAACGTGACGTTCCAGTCGGCGCCGGCGAGAAGGCCCGTGACGACATGGTCGTGAACGATTCGCCCGTAGGGGCACCTGTAGTCCCAGGTCACTGCGAATGAGCGCGTCACGCGCTCAACCTACAAGCGGTGCCGCGAGAAGACCAAGGGCTGCGCCAACCAGCGCCCCGCCGAGAATGTCGGAGAAGTGGTGCAAGCGCACCATGACACGGCTGAGCGCCACGCCGCCCGCAAGGACGAAAATCAGAGCCACCCATGCACCGGGAATCAGGGACGCGAGAATCGTCGCGGCAAAGAATGCCGACGACGAATGTCCGCTCGGGAACGATGACGTGACCGGGGTTCTGACGCTGAACCTTTCGTCACCGTTCGCATTCGGGCGGGTTCGCTTGAAGAGGCGCTTCAGTCCCTGGTTCACAACCAAGCTTTCGGCACCGAGCAGCAGCGAGAAGACCAGTGCTTCGCCCGCGCGCGTCGTGCTGCCGATCGCCCGCAGCCAGATGACGGCATGCCACACCATGCTGAACTCGCCGGCACGGCTGAGGAGCGAGAAGATGCGCTGCAGGATCGAATTGTGGCGTGCGGGTTCGAGTCGTGTGTCGACCCATTCGTCGATGCCGTGGATGTTCATCGCTCTGCGACGGCCTGCGCGCACTTCGCGATGAAATCCGCAAAACGGTCGGGGTCTTCCATCGGACCGAAATGCGACACTTCCTTCCACACCTCGTAGTGCGCTCCCGGGACCTGTTCGGCGATGCGTGGCGCGATGGCCGAGGGTTGGTACTGCTGTTCGGGGCTGCCGACGACCCACAACGGAACCGTCAGCGACGAGAGCGAGTTCCATGTTTCATGGCCACCGCCCGTTTCATACGTTCGTGCCTCGTGTTCGGGGTTGCACTTCAACGTCACGCCATCTTTGGTGGGCCGGAAGCCGTGCGTGACATATGCATCGAGTGCATCGCTGCGGAATGCCGACATCGGTGGCTTGGAGGCAAAGTTCGTGCGTGCCTCGTCGAGGGAAGCGAAGGTTGCGCGACGACGGCGCGTGAGGGCGGCCAACGGGTTCGGCGGCATGTCGTCGGGTCGAAAACCTGACTGCGGGAAAATGATCGGCTCGAAGGCAACGATGGCACTGAACAATTCGGGTTCACGTAGTGCCGCCATCACGAGGGTCGCCCCGCCCATCGAGTGGCCGGCAGCGATGATTGGCCCGTTCGCCACGTTCTTCGCGACGAAGCGCGCCGCGGCAAGCGCGTCGTCGCCGAACGCAGCCCAACGGACGTTCCAGCCGTCGGCTACGGCGGAGTCGCCGTAGCCGCGATGGTCGTGCGCCCACACGTCGAATCGTCCCGCGAGTCGTTCGGCGACGGGAATCCAACACCGTCCGTGGAAACCGGTCGCGTGAGAGAGAAGAACCGTGGGAAGCGAGCCGGGCTCGCAATCGGAGAGATGGTGAACGGCGAGCGAGACTCCGTTGGTGGACTCAACGCTCGTCGTTTCGTGGTTCATTTCGCCTTGGGCTCTCTCGGCAAGCCAAGGAGACGCTCACCGATGATGTTGCGTTGAACCTGGCTCGTTCCACCTGCGATGCGGCCACCGGGAGCGGCGAGCATGCCCGTTGCGTCGCCACCCTCGAGAATCGACAGCGCACCTGAAATGTCGCCTTTCAGCATTGCGGTGTCGAACATCATCTCGGTGATGCCGAGCTTCATGAGCGAGGCGGCCGTGGAGGCTTCGGGGCCCTGGCGTTGGCCCATTGACTTGAATGCATGGCCGCGCGACAGCAATTGGGCAAGTCGATCGCGCGACATCGCGTCGAGCTCGCGGCTGGTGCCGAGTTGTGCCATCGACTCGAGGCGGCGTTCGAGACCGATGACACTGGCACCGATGTGGCCACGTTCGCTGGTGAGCACCGCCATGCCGACGCCCCAACCGCCGTGGAGGGGTCCGAGCAGGCAGTCGGCCGGGAGTTCGACGTCAGTGAAGAACACCTCGTCGAACTCGGCTTCGCCCGTCATCTGGCGCAGGGGGCGAATTTCGATTCCGGGCGTGTCCATCGGACAGAGGAAGAACGAGATGCCCTCGTGTTTCGGGGCATGGTTGTTCGTTCGCGCCATGAGAATGCCCCAGTTGCTGTAACGACCGCCACTGCACCACACCTTCTGGCCGTTCACGATGAAACGATCGCCGTCGCGCTCGGCCTTCGTCGACAATCCGCCGAGGTCGCTACCGGCACCGGGTTCGCTGAACAGTTGGCACCACACGTGGTCGGCGGCGAGCGTCGAACTCAGGTGCAGTGCCTGTTGTTCCGGGGTGCCGAAGCGGAGAATCGACCCACCCGCGAGGACGAGGCCCACCATGTTGAGAACCGGCGGTACGCCGTGTCGTGCGCAGAGTTCGATCCACGCGGCAGTGTGGGCGGACGTGAGCCCTTGGCCGCCGTGTTCGACGGGCCAGTGGATGCCGGTGAAGCCCGCCTCGTTGAGGCGGATCTGCCATGCGCGACCCTTGTCGATGAGATCGGGAGGACAGATGGCGCCGTAGTCGCGAGGTGCCGTCGAGGCGTTGTCGTTCAGCCACGCCTCGGCGCGGGAGCGGAACGCTTCGACGGTCTCCGTCATCGGATCACTTCAACTTGTTGAAGAACGCAGCCGTTTCTTCGGCAAGGTTCTGCGGAACGAAGTAGTCCTTCTGGCTCATGATCGATTCCCAGTTGTCACGGACGTCTTCGAGGCTGTGACCGGGCTTGGTGTAACCCTGGGTCTCGCCGAAGAAAACGTTCGCGATGCGGCCACCGCCGACGCTGTACACCTGGCCCGAAACGGGGCAATCCTCGTGGGCGAGCCATGCGACGATCGGTGACACCTGCGACGGGTCGAGTTTGTCGGCGAGAGCCCCCATCAGGTCTTCGGTCATTCGCGTGAGTGCGAGCGGTGCGATGGCGTTGGCCTTGATGTTGTACTTCGCGCCTTCGACGGCGAGCACGCGCGTGAAACCGACGAGACCGAGCTTTGCCGCGCCATAGTTCGTCTGACCGAAGTTGCCGAAAATACCGGCCGCCGACGAAGTGGAGACGATGCGCCCGTAACCCTGTTCGCGCATCAGCACCCATGCCGGCTGCGTGACGTGGAACGCGCCCTTCAGGTGAACGTCGAACACCGGGTTCATGAGATCGGGCGACATGTTGTGGAACGACTTGTCGCGAAGAATGCCCGCGTTGTTGACGACGATGTCGACGCGACCGAACGTGTCGACAGCCGTCTTCACGATCGCGGCGCCCCCCTCGGGTGTCGCGACGGAGTTGTGGTCGGCGACGGCCTCGCCACCGGCGGCCTTGATTTCATCGACGACTTTCTGAGCCGCGGATGCATCGCCCCCCGTACCGTCGATGTTGCCGCCGAGGTCGTTGACGACGACGAGTGCGCCGCGCTTGGCGAGGAGGAGGGCGTGCTGGCGACCGAGACCGCCGCCCGCGCCGGTGATGATCGCAACTTTGCCGTCGTAACCGAGATCTGCCATGGGGGAGCCTTTCTGTACGCACCGTCCGGCGGTGCGGGAGAACTCTACTTGTGGGTCACTTGGACAAGCCAAGTGTGTCGAGGGCTTCCTGCTTCAGTCGCTTGTAGTCGAGCTTGCCGTTCGGTGCCCGGCCGATGGAGGCCACCGTGATCACGTTTTTTGGCGACTTGTACGCCGCGAGCGTCGAACGTACGTGAGTGACGAGCGTTGCCGAATCGATCGTCTGGCCGGGACGGGGCTCGACGAGGGCGGTGATCGCCTCGCCGAAACGTTCGTCGGGCACGCCCACGCACGCGGCATCGAGCACACTCGGGTGCGTTTTCAGCACCTCCTCGACCTCTTCCGGGTACACCTTCTCGCCACCCGTGTTGATGCATTGGCTGCCACGGCCGAGCAGCTTCACGGTTCCGTCCGCGTCGACCTCGGCGAAGTC
>VFQT010001930.1_pt1 | contig 22854 bp, 10 predicted proteins | sample 3512381 | NCBI WGS metagenome assembly VFQT01 (sample SAMN10412376, study PRJNA504923) | tailings metagenome | isolation source: Relicate 2 Philex TSF3 active mining site | place: Philippines: Tuba, Benguet | collected 2017-08-29
GCTGTTCATTCAACTGATGCTCTATCTTTTTGGCGGCAGGGGTGATCGACAAACCACCCAGATTGGTACAACGAAGGGTGTGGTGAATTTCATCACCTACTTTTTTCATGGTCTCAATGACCTCATCCAGAGGTACCAGATGCTGGTAATTGCTCAACGCCATATTTGCACAGGAAACTGCATTGGTGGCGGCCATTACATTTCTGCCGAGGCAGGGAGCTTCCACCCGGTTACCGATGGGATCACAGATCAGCCCCAATGCGTTTTGTAAGGCAATGGACGCTGCGGCCAGCGACTGGTCCAGTGTTCCATTGGCCAATCCTACCAAAGCAGCGGCGGCCATTCCGGAGCCTGAGCCACATTCTGCCATGCAACCGCCGACCTCTGCAGCGAAGGTGGCATGGGCAGCAATGAATACACCGATCAATCCGGCCGAAAGCATGGCCTTGACAGCCTCGTCTTCAGACAGGCCCATGGAGGTGGACATCCCGATTACCGCACCCGGCAATGCACCACATGATCCCGCGGTGGGGGCAGCCACGATAACCCCCATGGAACTTTTAACTTCCATGATGGCGGAGACGTACATGATGATGATATTATTGACATCTCCCCCCATCAGCCGGCCTTGTTCCAATTGCGCTTTTAACTGTACGGATTGACTGCCCAGGATCCGATCATGATATGAAGTACCCTTTAGTCCGGTGGTAATGGCCTGTTGCATCACCCGCACGATCGATCTCATTTTTTCGAAGACCTCCTCCCTGGGAATATTTCCACGGATCGATTCATACTCCGCCGCAAGTTCCCACAGCGTCAGTCCTTTATCCTGATTATAGGATAACATTTCGGTGCAGGTGATGAAGGGAACGGTCAGATCATGTCGCGACTTTACAGGAAGTACCGGATCGATATACTTGATACCGATGACATCCGGCATAGATACCAGCTGTGCGGCGAGATCAGCATGGATGGGTAGCTGTGACTTGATCTGGATAAATTCGTTCTGATCATCTGAATGACGATGATGTATGATATCATCAACGTGCATATTTGCCCGAACAAACCTTATCAGATATGCTGCATCTGTACAAAAGATCAGGGTTTCATGAAAATCTCCTTCCATTGACAAGGGAGCCCCATCAATATCGATGACCTCGATCATGCCTCCGCCCGTGGATATCGCCGTGAGTCGATGACTCTCCTCTGCATTTGTCAATGAGATCCTGTAGGTATTGGGATGATCTGCGCCAATATCGCAGATGGAGATCTCTACATTTACGCCTTCCGCATTCAGGAATTCGTCCGATCTTGGCAGCCGCTCATCGTCTGCCTCCCAACCAAGAAATCCACCGAATAAACCCATATCAGAACCCTGGCTTTGATGTGTGGTGGCGAGTGATCCGTCCGGATCGAATTCGATCAATATATGACGAATATTACCTGCCATGAGGTCACGACAGATCCGTCCGATCCTCAGTGATGCTGCACAATGCGAGCTCGACGGACCTCTCATCACGGGACCAATGACATCATTGAATATACTGGGGTATTTTGCCATACAACTAATTTATCCGGAAGGCGTACAGATGGATATGTTCTCGATATTAATTTAATCCTTTTCCTCGAATGATTTAATGTATTCTCTGGGTGTTTTTGATGTAACCCCTTTGAACACGCGATTGAAGGATACCACACTATTGAATCCACATTGATAGGCCACACTTCCAATGGAGCTGAAATTCCTTTCCATGATGAGCCTGCATGCTTCGTTGATGCGCACTTCATTGAGGAATTGCACATAGGTCTTGGATGTATGTTTTTTGAAATATCTGCAAAACGACTGAGGTGTCAGATGAGCAACGGAAGCGATCTGCTCCAGGGTGATCTCCTCCGTAAAATGATCCATCGTGTACCTGTAAATATCATTCATCTTGAGTCCCTCTGTATCCGTAAAAACGTATTCAAGGGATTCGGTTGACAAGTATTTCCAATCATTCACATCTGCCATTTTCTGGAGCATCTCTATGAAGTATGCAATCGAACTTCCCGCCTTGTTATTTTTCACTTTTAAGATATACTCCTGCAATTTGGAGGCTGATTTTTCTGAAGCCTGTACACCGTGACTGCTTGACTTGATGAACTTATTGATGGTATACATCTCGGGCAGGTCGAAGAGATGAGAGATGGGACCCGTTGGATTGAAAAAAATACTCAGCGAATGGATCTTTTTTCTGCTTTCCGGCTCAAAATAAAAGGGGTCGCTCTTGAATAAATGTGGTTGATTGGCTCCGATGATAAAGAGATCTCCTGACTGGAACGGATGCATATTATTCCCGATGATCAACGTCCCCTCTCCACTGATGACCCATGTCATCTGGATCTCGATATGCCTGTGAAAATGAGGATAGAAATAAGGCTGTTTGTCTTCTTTAATATGAAGGCAACTCTCATTCTTTTCCGGGATGGTGAATTGTATTACTTTCGGCATAGGTAATGGAGACTCTGCTTTAATCTGTTCATTTAAATATACACAATCATGTGTTTAAAAAACAATCACCGCCCAGGAAGAAACGGACGGTGATTGATTGTAAAGGGAATGTAAATTAAAAACTCAATAACCTGGATTCTGCTTAAGCGCAGGATTCAACGTCAATTCATTGATGGGTATGGGAAGCAGATAATGCTTTGCCGGGTCAAAACCCCATGTACTGGATGGGCCTACGAGTGTGGTCCTGTATGGGTCCAGAAAATTTCCTGCATCGACGGGCAGATTTGGAAAAGCTTTCTTTATTTCATCAGAATAATAGATCCCCTTAGGCCTTTTCCCCTGTACCAGCTTATGGGCGGCCCACCGCATGATATCATCCAGTCTAAAACCTTCAGTCATAAGTTCTACCGCACGCTCTCTTCTTATTTCATGTAATTCCTTGCTAATGGAGTAGCCATAATTTGGCCAATTGGGATCTTGCTGTATGCTTGCCAACACCATATTAGGCATTCCTACCCGCGCCCTCAATTTATTGATGGTAAGATCCACATCGGCCTGCGTCAATTGACCTAACTCCGCTTTTGCTTCGGCATAATTCAGCAAAGCTTCGGCGAATCGGAAAATAATGAAGGCGACCTCAGCACTTGCTACACCTGTAGCCGGATCCAATTGTGGTCTTCTGAATTTTTGTGATTCATATCCTGTAGGTCCGGTCTGTGCTCCTCCCAATAAAGGCAGGGTGTATTTGGTCGTATCATTCCTTAGGGTAATCGTCACCGGATCTCCGGGATTCATGACAGTTTGAACGAATCGTGGATCCCTGTTTTTGATCAGGTCCCTGATATCTTTTTCACCCTGATACAGTGGACTTAATCCAACAGGCAAACCATCCGTACAAAGGTACAGGCGTACCATATCCTGAGTAAATCCTGACCCATTAGGCCATGCAGAAAGCGCATTGTTGTATTGAAGGGATGAGCTGTACCCTCTCCACAACATGACCTCTGAATTCGAGTTCAGATTCACCTGGTTGAAAAGTTCATAATAAACCTGTGAAGTATTACCTGTGGTCAATTTATAAACAGCACCATCTATGACAGACTTAGCTGCTGCTGCTGCGGTAGCCAGGAAAGCACTTCCATCCGTCTTGCCCTTGAATGCATCATTTTGATGGTACTTCTCCCAGGTACCCTCATAGAGTGCTACCCTCGACTTAAGTATCAAAGCAATATCACGGCTTATCCTTTGTGCCGGCACCTCGCTTTTTTTCTTCAATTTGGAAGCCGCGAGATCCAGGTCACTTAATATAAAATTTACAACATCTGTTCTTGAACTCCTGGCACCATACAAGGCAGCTTCATCATTTACATTTAACGGTGTCTTTACAATCGGAAGGTCACCAAATTGCTTTAAAAGATTAAAATAATTATATGCACGGAAGAAATAGGCTTCTCCTATGTAATGATCTTTGAAAGTTCCTGATTGGACACGTTCACTATTGGCTAAAAAATAATTGACGTTCCTGATGTTTCCCCAACTCCATCCTCCGCCACTGGATGGAATATTTATGGCTCCATCCAACCTGTTCTTTACCCCCAGGAACAACCCAACGGTTATAGCCATATCAGTACCTGCATCAAGCAATGGATGACCACCTGCACCCGCAAGATTCCAGCCCGGGAGTACAGCATACAGACCATTCATATATAGTTCCAGGTCCTGGTCTGTTTTCCAGAATTCCGGATCAGAGATCTGATCCAAAGGCGTCAAGTCTAGAAAATCTTTTTGGCAAGATGAAAATCCAGATGCAAATCCTATGAATATTATGAATAAGAGTACTTTTTTCATGTGCGTAATTTTAGAAGTTGACATTCAAACCCATTGAAAAGACTTTGGACAGCGGGTAGATCCTGCCGTCACCGGCACTGCCTGCCACTTGCTCCGGATCAAGTAATTTGAAACTATTCATGATGAATAGATTTTCTCCGGACAAATAAATATTGGCATTCTTTATCTGCACCTTATTCAACATTTTGGAGGGCAAGGTATATCCAACCCGAAGATTCTTCAATCTTAAATATGCACCACTCGGTATGAACCGATCAACTGGCCTTCCATAATTTTTGCTGTTATCGCCATCAAACACAGCATAAGGCTTGGCATAATACGCATTGGGATTGGCGCCCAGTGCACTTGTTTCATCTCTCCAATAGTCGAGATGCTGCTTGTACACCATCATGTGAAAGGGTCCGTTGGCGGGGCCACGAAACACATTCCCATTGAGTATTTCAGTGATGAAAAGATCCTGTTTGCCTACGCCCTGAAAGAAAAATGACAAGTCAAATCCCTTCCATGCTACACTTCCATTAAAACCATACAGATATTGTGGCCGCTCATTTCCAAGTATCCTCATATCACCCGGATCGGCGACTGTATTCTTACCGTTGTTAATGACCCCGTTTTTATCCAGGTCCAAATATTTAAGGTCACCGGTATTCCATCGACCAGACCAGAGAAATGATTGACTTGGCCATTTGGTGATCTCATCTGCTGTTTGGAAAAATCCATCCGTCCTGTAACCCCAAAGCTCTCCCAGTACCTGTCCCTTTCGGAATGTACTTAATATCTGAGTTGGATTGTTATACGACATGACTACACTCCTGTTGTTTGCCAGATTACCCCCGATCTCATAATACAATTCTCCAACCCTGTCCTTCCATTTGAATTCAAGATCGAAACCTCTGGTTCGGATCTCGCCGGAATTTTCCCTCGGCACGGATGTACCTAAAATAGCCGGCAATGCAATACCCGGACCTACCAGATCATTGGTGTATGATTCATACCAATCATACGTAACATTCAATCTCCTGTTCAGGAAAGCCACGTCAATACCAAAATCAAGTGTCTTTACTTTCTCCCAAGTAAGATCGATACTCGAAATATTGGGAGCACCTACAGACCATAGGCGTTGACCACTGAACAGGAAAGTAGTCTGATTGATGCCCATCGTTGGGATATACAGATAATTAGATACATTCTGATTACCCAATTCTCCGAAAGATGCCCTGAATTTCATGTAATTGACCACATCCTTCAACGGATAGAACTTTTCTTTTGATGCTACCCAACCTGCAGATACAGAAGGAAAATAGCCCCACTGCCTGCCCGGCTCAAATCTTGAAGATCCATCTGCCCGGAAATTTGCTTCCAGTAAGTATTTATCATCAAAATCATACAAGAGTCGGCCAAATCCACTCTGTGTAGACCAATGCCCCTGGCCATCCTCCACCGTTTTATTACCAACAGCAGTATTTACTGAAGGAATATTATCACTCAACAAATACAACGCATCAGCATTCAAAGAAAAATATTTGAATTTTTCCTGCTGATAACCCACCATTACAGATAAATTATGCTTTCCGAAACTTCTGGCATAGGTTGAATAGATATTCGGTGACAGATAATTATCCGTATACAATCGTGGCCTGTATGATGTAGCCACTTTTGAAACACCAGGGGCCAGTTCACCATTGGGCCTCATCCAGAAATATTGTTTTGTAGTAAACTCCCGGCGGTTGTTGCTATTGGTATAATTCAATTCAATATTCGTAACCCATCCTTTGATAGGTTCCAGGATGATCCTGGGAGCAAGGATCATTTGGGTATTCAGTGTATTATCCCGCATGGCATCCCACTCCAGTATCCTGCTCTCCTGGGTCCACATATCCGTTCCCGGATATTTGGCCGGCATGGTGGGCTTGAGCTTTGACATCATATCATATATACGACCACGCCCCAGGTCCTGCTGCCAGGGAAATTCCTGCAATCCGGAATTGTATTTGAATAACACACCCACTTTCGCCCATTTTGTAGCCTGAGCATTCACCTTTCCGTCGAAATTCAGTCGATTGAAATTTTCGTTACCGTACCGAAGTAATCCATCTTCTTTATACCAGCCGCCTGACAAATAATAATCTATCTTTTCACTGGCGCCGGACACGCTTAAATTATACTTCTGCCTGGTAGAAAAGTCCTTAAAAAGTATATCGTACCAATCAGTAACTGCTGCTGCCCCAAGCCCCATGGATCCAATATTCCAGGTCTGGCCATCAGCACGGCCATACATCTCTGGAGCGCTTCCGGGCTTGGCAATATTTTTGGCAAGTCGATCCAAGGCGTCAGCATTATACCAGGCCGCACTTCCAATATTTTTTGCAGCATCATTTGCGACCAGTGCGAAGGTCATTGGGTCCACCAAACGGGGATATTGCACCGGCCTCGACAAACCAATATTGCTCTGGAAAGAAACATTCATTCTTTCCCTGTTACTTTTCCCTGATTTTGTGGTGATCAAAATGACCCCGTATGCCGCCCGGGCACCATAGATCGCAGATGATGCCGCATCCTTCAATACCGTTAGTGTCTCAATATCTGCCGGGTTTATACTATTGATATCCATTGGTATATTATCCACCAGGACGAAAGGTGCCGTACTTCCGGAAAATGAACTCAAACCTCTGATGCTCATATTCATGGAACCACCAGGTTCCCCTCCGGAATTGGCCACCGTTATGTTGAGGTTTGGCATCAATCCTTGCAATGCCTGTTGCGTATTGGCAATGGGACGTGACTCAATATCCTTGGCAGAGATGGTCGATATTGCACCGGTCAGATCAACCTTTTTCTTGGTGCCATAACCAATCACAACGACTTCACTCATGTCTCCCGCCGACTTGAGTGATAAGGACAGATTTGTTTCTCCGGGCCCAACCGTGATCTCCTGATTGTGATATCCAACAAACGATACCACCAGTACCGCCCTGCCGGAGGGAGCTGTCAGTTCAAAGGATCCATCGATACCGGTAATGGTGGACGCATTACCATTCTTGACACTTATGGTAGCACCACTCAGTGGAGCCAGATTACCAGCATCCTTCACTACACCAGCTACCTTTCGCTGTGCTTGTATACTGGCTGAAACCAGCAGTAATGATACTATCGATGAAAATAAAATAACGGACTGTCTGATTTTTTTCATGTTGCTGTATTTAAAGGAACTTCGGTAATTGAATATATTTATTTATCAAATACAACCACATAGATGGATAAAATCAGGTAATAAAAGGAAAATATTTGTTTAGATCGATAAACATATCTGATGATTCCGACGCAATGACCATTATTTGTTTAGCCATTTTAATAAAAAGATGAACATGTCGGATCGTTAAAGAATAATTGTTGGTGCCAATTATTGGCTACCTTAGAAAGGGATATGACTTTCACCCAACTCGTCATGGGTTAAGATCATTGGTCACACACAATAATAATACCTCATGCATTTAACTATGCTTACAATCCATTCAACAAATCATTTTATGGTATCCAGGGTGATCATCTGCCTTTCCATTGGATTATTGGCTGCCTGTAATACAAACAATAGATACAAAACCCCGAATGTCAAATTCTCACTCGATGAGCAGCAAATAGCGGCATATGAAAAGGATATCGATCACAAAGGAATGATCCTGGGACTTGACAGTCCTCAAAGTAACAGCTTCGAAAAGGGAGAAAAGATCTATAATAACATTTGCACTAACTGTCATGGAAATCCGGCACAGGAAGGATCTGTACCCACTGCATTCAAATTCTGGAAAGATAAATTCAAGGTAGGCAAGGACCCTTACACCATGTACCTCACGCTGACCCGTGGATACGGAGGAATGCCCCCTCATCCTTCATTGACCCCCGTGGAGAAATATGATGTAATATATTATATCAGGGAAGAATTCATAAGGAAGAAAAATCCACAAGAGTTCTTCAACATAGATGAAAACTATCTGGCCAGCATTCCGAAAGGAAACACTAAAGGCCCATTGCCCAGGGAAAGAAAACCATGGGCGGACATGGATTATGGTAATTTTTTGATCAATACATATGAAGTCGTTCCCGCCGATGCTCCACCCAGAGAAATATCAAGGGGGCCGGCTCCACTGAAGGATGAGAACCTGGCTTATGCAAACTTTGCATACAAGGGCATTGCCGTGCGCCTGGACGAGGGACAGGGTGGTGTGGCAGCAGGCAAGGCATGGATGGTATTCGACCATGACCTGATGAGGATCGCAGGCGGATGGACCGGAAAAGGGTTCATCGACTGGGAGGCGATCCTGCTCAATGGCAAACATAATATTTCACCCCGAACCGTGGGTGATCTTCACTTCTCAAATCCGGTGGAGCCGGGATGGGCTGATCCGGTAAGCGGAACCTTTGATGACCCTCGATTCCAGGCCGTTGACAAGAGAAGATTCGGTCCGCTGCCCCGGCCCTGGGCGCAATACAAAGGACTCTATCGTCACAATGGCAAAGCAATCATCACTTACAGTGTGGGCAATGCCATGGTCCTGGAGCAGCTGGGAATGGAGGGCGAAGAAGGACAACCTGTCTTTACCAGGACCCTCAATATCGCATCCTCAAAGACCCCGCTCAAAATGCGCGTGGCAAGAACGGATGTTCAGGTATCGATCAAGGGAAATGAAGCAGAACTGAAAAAAGAAAATGGGTTTCATGTAATGAATGTCCCGGCAAACAGATCGGTGAGCGTAAAAATATTCATCGCCGATCAGGACTGTAAAAACTTTGCGGCGATCACGTCCGCCAGCAAACCGGCGGCGGATCTGAGAGCATTTACCCGGGGAGGTAAACCCCAATTTCAGGAATCGCTGGTGACCAATATCTCCACCGACACAGAGAACGGTGCGTTCAAAGTGGACAGAATGGAGTTGCCCTATCAAAGTCCATGGAAAAATCAGATGCGATTGAGCGGCATCGACTTTCTGGAAGACAAGGACAAAGCAGTCATCTGCGCGACGGATGGGGATGTCTGGCTGGTAAAGGGCATCACGAGTCTCAATGGAAAATTGACATGGAAGAGGATCGCTGCCGGATTGTTTCAACCGCTGGGCATCCGCGTGGTAGATAAAAAGATCATGGTGACCTGCAGGGATCAACTCGTCAGGTTACACGATCTGAATGGAGATGAAGAGATCGATTACTATGAGGCCTTCAACAGCGACCATCAGGTGACCAATCATTTTCATGAATTTGCGATGGGTCTTCAAACCGATCAGCAGGGAAATTTTTACTACGCTAAAAGTGCCAGACACGCCAGAAGGGCACTCGTCCCACAACACGGAACATTGATAAAAGTGAGCAAAGATGGACAACGATCCACCATCGTCGCCAATGGATTCCGCGCAGCCAATGGTGTTTGTATCAATCCTGATGGTTCATTTCTCGTCACAGACCAGGAAGGTCACTGGAATCCGATGAACAGGATCAACTGGGTGACGGGAGAAAATAAATTTTATGGGAACATGTTTGGATATGATCCGTCAACAGACAGTTCAGATTCAGGCATGGAACCACCAATGTTATGGGTCGAAAGGGACATCGATCGTTCTCCTTCCGAATTGCTATGGGTGGACAGTAAAAAATGGGGCCCATTGAATGGCAGTCTGCTGAGCTTCTCCTATGGTTATGGCAAGGTATTCATTGTCCCGCATGAAAAAGTGGACGGACAAATACAAGGCGGACTCTTTGAATTGCCCCTACCCAAATTCACGACCGGAGTGATGCGCGGCAGATTCAATCCCGGTGACGGACAACTCTATGTCTGCGGATTATCCGCCTGGGGATCAAGCCAGCCGGACCTCGGAGGTTTTTACAGGATTCGATACAATGGAGCACCGTCGATCGTTCCGACAGCCATGAATGCAAACAAACAAGGAATAAATATCAAATTTTCTCATCGGCTCGATGTAAGAAATGTCGATAAGACATCCTCATTCCGGATACAAACCTGGGATCTGAAGCGGAGCAGAAGATATGGATCGGAGCATCACAATACCCGTGATCTCCCAATAACAAGTGTTAAAGTCAGTGCGGATAAAAAGGAAGTTTTCCTGACCATCCCGGATATCAAACCAACATGGGTGATGAAGATCGACTATACCTTCATCAGTCCGACCGGAGACTCACTGAAAGGACAGATCCAAAACACGATCCACAAACTGGGTAAATGACCGGTCGGTCATTTACCTCAGTTGAAAGAACGTCACTCCCGCCCCTGTTGGGTTACGATCGGCACATATCCGATCTCTAATCCTTTCGGCGGTGTAACCAGCAGGGCCGGATCCACAGAGGCTAACTTACCCGTCATGGGAGGTGGAAGATAACTGCGGTCCATCGTCCAGTATTGATGCAGCAAAGCAGCCCGGCGTTGCATTTCTTCGCGTTCATTTTTACTTAATCCGGCGTTCAGCAGTGCAGGCTGATCAGCAAACCGATACCAGTAATATGTGACGGTGCTGCCATCGCGCAGTTTTACCTTGAAAGGCCCCGCGACAGGTCCGGGCGACTTCCAGCTGCTTTTATCTTCCGAAGGTGTTGTATAAACGAGCGATGGCCTGTCATCTTCCTTTCGGTCAAAGCTAACATTATGCAGCCCGGTCTCCCGAGGTACATCCCTGGCGGATAACGCGACCCATGTACCGATATCATCCTGTCCCTTCTTGATCAATTGATAATATTCAGGCAATGTGACAAGCCCGGATCTGTGATGTTTACTCATTTTAATGTGATCGCCAGCCCAACGAACCCTGAGCGTTGCGGAATCGGTCACACTGGCATCCATGAAGGATGAAATATTGGTGAACGCACGTTTCTCCTTTGGAATATGGTTTCCATAAAATCGCCAGTTGGATCTCACCCCTTTTTCGAATGACTGCATCATTGCTTGTGCCGTATCGATCAGACCCGTAACGGGCGGGCCTCCTTTGAACCATTGTTCAACGGCCGTCCACAGCGCGTCCTTCTTATAGACCATCAGGCGATGTAGCAATTCAGAATTCCCATCCGGACCGACAGGATATTGTGTGGGCGCCATTCTCGCATATATCTTCCCATCACGATCCTGCGCTTCGTAGGAATGAATGTGCTGCGTCTCCATCTGGAAAGGCTTGTTGGTCTTTGATGGTCTCGTATCCAAAAAGAGCCCGCTCAGTAATGGATTTTCGACAGAGGCTTCGCTCCAGAAATACGGCGTGAAAAATGCCACTGGCCCCTTGAAATTAGCTGCATTCAGGAACAGAGTCCAGCACTGATTGCCCGTAGGTACATCTTTACCCATCGTCTTAGCCTGTGGTTCCGTCAGGGGCAAAGGCAAATACCCGCTGCCAAACCATTCGCCGCTCGTGCCCTGCTTCAGATTGAGTCCGTCCGGAGGCCAAAGGATCCATGGACTGAGTTGAGCGACACCATATTTTCCCCGGGGTTTACTCCAGTCGCGGCCCCTTCCCGCGCCGGGTCCATTGGCCCATCCTGCAAAATTTAACTGCACACCACCCATGATGAATTTAGGCGTGGTGGTGGCAAATTCCGTATCCCGCCACCAGCCAAGTCCACCCTCGATATCCGTATATAATTTCTCAACAGGTAATGGACCTGAATGCTCCGGATGCATCCATGTGCCGAACAACCCTGACTGAAAACTTCTGCCCGGATAGTCCTTGACAAGTGGCCATGCCGCTGCATACATCGAGTAGCCTGCGTTATAGGTGGTATCTGACTTTGTCAGACGCGTGATCATGTAACCACCCATATTTCCCTTTTTTAAATTTGAACCCGAGGTATCCTGTGCGTGTACACCGATAAAACCGGCAAGCAAGAGTGTAGTGATCAGACCACATTTGATATGTTGTGCAGTGGATAGATCACGTGATCTGATAAGCGAACTATGAAAGTAAAAATATGCTTTCGACATATGCCGGTTTTTCATAGAAAGATAGACTTAAAATCATATTCATTTATTAAACAATTATTCCCTTCTTTTTACCCGATATTATCACCTGCGTTGAAGGAACATCAATCAAATGCTATATTCAGTAGATTGTATGAAAGTTATAATCAAGATATTCCAAATAGTGTGACATGCTGAAATCTTCGTTTAAATCATCAATGATCTTATGGCTGACGATTCATCTGGCAGCAAGCCCTCAAACAGTTGCACAGTCTCAGGATCCGCTCCTCGAACGAATGAAAAATGATTACCGCCAGTGGGTATCGAGGGTAAATACAGCACAACTATTTGTGGAGACCGATCCGTCACCCATTGCGCTTGATATACCCAAGCCCAGGTTTTCATGGAAGCTCCAGCTCGAAGGCCGAAGCAGGGCACAATCAGGATATCATGTGATCGTGGCATCAACGCGTGCAAAGATCGATGCGGATCAGGGTGACATGTGGGATACCGGCCTCATCAACAGCGATCAATCGACGCACGTCAGATACAATGGAAAACCGCTGCAGAGTAACAAAGAATATTACTGGAAGGTCAGGATCCGCGATGAGTCCGGAAAACTACTTCCATTTGGAAAGACAGGCGTATTCAATACCGGCTTGCTTGATCCGCTGGACTGGAATGCCGCATGGATCGGCAAGGGAGATCCCGCAGAGATCGTGGCGGATGTCGATTCATTCCTGACACAAAAGATGTCGAAGGATGTACTCAAGGTCACCCCGGATTCACGTTCCCCGATGTTCCGGAAAGAGTTCCGCGTGGAGAAAAAAATTGAACGAGCCAGGATCTTTGTGGCAGGACTTGGCCTCTATGAACTCAGATTGAATGGAAATAAAATAGGAACGAACGTACTCAGTCAATCCAAGACAGATTTCAGGAAACGCATCCTGTACAACACCTACGATGTAACGAAGCAATTGAATGAAGGCATCAATGCAATGGGTGTCATGCTGGGTAATGGATGGTTCAATGGACAGCGTAAATTTTGGGGATGGCAGTATCAGTGGTATGGTTCACCCAGGGTCATTCTGCAACTGGAGATCGAATATACAGATGGCACAAGATCAAAAGTGGTCACTGATGGCAACTGGAAGTCAACCTGGGCGCCCATTACCTTTAATTGTCTCTTCGACGGAGAACATTACGATGCACGGCTCGAAGAAAAAAACTGGGATACCCCAGGCTATGATCAACGGCATTGGGAGCATGTAAACATCGTTCCCGGTCCCGGCGGAAAACTTTCGTCAGCCTTGCACCAGCCCGGAAAAGTATCACAGATCGTACCGACCCTGAACCTGACCGAACCCAGACCGGACACCTTCGTGTTTGACCTCGGACAGAATCTCGCAGGATGGGTCAGACTTAAAGTACAAGGAGCCACCGGTACCAAGGTCAAACTCAAATTCGCAGAGCGATTGCTCCCGAACGGAATGATCGATCCATCAAGTTCGCGTGCGGCCTTGCAGGAGGATCAATACACCCTCAAAGGTGATGGTCTCGAAGTATTCGAGCCGCGCTTCACCTATCATGGATTTCAGTATGTCCAGGTGACGGGCTTCCCCGGCAAACCAACCAAAGAGGCCATTGAAGGCCGCTTCGTACATAATTCCGTCGATCCTACAGGTGTGTTCGAGAGCAGCAATGATCTCATCAATCGCATCCACTACGCTACGGTCCAATCCCAGCGTTCCAATATCCAAATGGGCGTGCCCACAGATGACACACAGCGACCAGAACGTCAGGGATGGGGTGCGGATGCGCTGATGACCTCACAGCAGGCCATGCTGAATGTCGATATCCAGCGGGTGTACAGAAAGTGGTTCCAGGATTACCGGGATCAACAGGATAATCTCGGACGCATCGGAGACATCGTACCGCGTGCAGGCATCGAAGAAGATATGGTTTGGAGCTCAGCATTCGTCATCATGCCATGGTATCAGTTCTTACATTACAATGATACCGCCGTGCTCGAAGAGAATTATCATTCGATCCTGCGCTACCTGAACTATCTCGCCACTCAGGGACGTACGGATGTCAAGCCCAAAGAAGCCGGAGAAAATCCGCTCTTCGGTGAATTGAAAATCTATCCCCACATGATCGGCTATCTGCAGCAGTCTCAGTGGGGCGACCATCTCTCTCTGGCCAAGGGACATAAAGGCAGATCAGGTCTTCCGCTCTCGATCAGTACGGCATTCTACTACCACGACATCAAGGTCATGGAGAAAATTGCCGCTGCCATCGGTAAGAAAGAGGATGAAAAAATATTTGGAGCCCTTGCACAACAGGTGCTAATTGCCTTCAATCAGAAATTCTTCAACCGCACGGCTGGGCATTACGATGACAGATCACAGTCGGCACAGACCTGGCCGTTGTTCTTTGGGATGGTCCCTCAGGGTGCTGAAGATGCGGTATTCAAGTGGCTCCTCACGGATATTGTGGACTCCAGCAAAGTACATCCGACCACCGGATACATGGGCACCAAATATCTGCTCGATCTCCTGACCATGAAAGGGCGCCAGGACCTCGTCTGGGAAATGGCCATGAAAAAAGATTTTCCCAGCTGGAGCTATTTCCTCAGAGATGGTCGCACCACGATCACCGAATCATGGTCCGGCGGCGGCTCACAAAACCACGTAGTCCTCGGCGCTGCCATAGACCCCTGGTTCTACAACGAACTCGCAGGGATCAATATGGATCAAAGAGCTCCGGGCTTCAAACAATTTACGATCAAGCCATTCATCCCGGAGCAGGACCTTGACTGGGTGAAAGCATCCGTCGAAACCGTGCATGGCACGATCAGGTCAGCCTGGCAAAAAAAACAAGGCGGACTGCATTTCGAGTTCACAGTACCAGCCAATACAAAGGCAATGATCCATATTCCTGCCGTCTCCGGTGCCACGATCACCGAGAAAGGCGTGCCGCTCGAAAAAGTAGCAGGTATCAGGCTGATGGAAACAAAAGAGCGAAGCAGAGTGGTGCTTGCAGGCAGTGGCACTTATTCATTTGACATTTCAAATATCAAATAGTAAGACACCTGTTGTTATGATGATATGAAAATATGCCGGAAAATTAGTTTAGATCGATAGAAATGTAGAGATAAAAGGATGTGTCTTGATTGACATGTCGGTTATAAAATAAATATAAGAGGATCATGAATAAGAAAGGATATGTCATCGGTTGTATGATGTTGATCTGCCTGCAGGGAATGTATGCACAGCAGGAAAAGATCGACATGAATGTCATGAACAGCATCAGAAAAGAGGGCTTGACCAACTCGCAGGTCATGGATATCGCCTTCAACATCACGGATGCCAATGGTCCGAGGGTCACCAATTCCTATGGATTCAAAAGAGCGGCAGACTACGCCATCAGACAAATGACATCCTGGGGATTGCAAAATGCAAGGCTCGACCCCTGGGGAGAATTTGGAAAGGGATGGGACCTTGAAAAATCCTACGTGGCAATGACGGCGCCCTGGTACCGGTCACTCATCGCCTATCCTAAAACATGGACATCCGGCACCAACGGACTGAGAAGCGGAGATGTACTCCTGATCTCTGCGAGGGATTCAGCTGACGTTGCCAAATATGCCGGCAAATTGAAAGACAAGGTCTTGATCTTTGACGAGCTGATGGCCTATGATCACAGCAACCGACCCGCCATCCCGCGCAGAAGTGATGAAGACCTTCAAAAACTAAGTGAAGCGACCATGGCGGAAGACACAGCGGCCTACCGGAGAAGGATGGAAAGAGGTCGCGCGCAAAACATCATCCCCAGAGTGGTGGTGAATGCACTCAAATCTATGGCCGTCAGGGAAGGCGCCATCGCCATCCTGAGTTCTTCACCGGAAAATAACAGCGGAACCATCTTTGTACTTCAGGGCGGGCCATACAGAAGATCGGATCCCGATAATTTCCTGGACATCACCATCGGCCTTGAAGATTATAATTCGATGGTCCGTCTGTTGCGCAGAAACATCCCTGTCCGGATGGATGTAGATGTGAAGACCAGGTTCCAGACAGAAGATACACAGGGATATAATGTCCTGGCTGAAATTCCCGGAACCGATCCGAAACTGAAGGATGAGATCGTGATGCTCGGCGCTCATCTTGACTCATGGCCCGCCGCCACCGGTGCTACCGACAATGCCGCCGGCGTATGTGTCATGATGGAGGCGGTGCGCATTTTAAAAGCGATCGGGATCAACCCCAGAAGGACCATCCGCATTGCCTTGTGGAGCGGAGAAGAACAGGGTTTGCTGGGATCCCGCGGATATGTCAGGAAAACATTCGGGGATGCGGAGACCATGAAACTGCTGCCCGCACATCAGAGATTATCCGCCTACTACAACCTCGACTATGGAACCGGTAAGGTCCTGGGCATTCACCTGCAGGGGAACGAAGCAGCCAGGAATATTTTTCAGGAATGGTTCAAGCCATTCAACGATCTGAGGGCGAAAACAGTCACCCTGCTGAACACCGGCAGCACAGACCACATCTCATTCAACACCGTGGGTTTACCGGGCTTCCAGTTCGTCCAGGATCGACTGGTGACCCAGCACAGCAACATGGACAGTTATGATCACCTGATGCCGGAAGACCTGAAGCAATCTGCGACCATCGTAGCAGCATTTGTGTACAACACAGCCATGAGGGATGCGCTCATCCCAAGAAAACCTTTGCCTGTGATCGGAACGATCGATCCTGTGTCCGGCTTTAAGAAGCAGCAATGATGTCACGAAATATAGTTGACCATGAAAACAAGATCAGTGTTCATCTTCCTGTTGTGTGGCACGCTTTCAGTCAAAGCACAACCAGCAAAAAAACCAGACGCCCCAAAACCGAACATCCTCTTCATTTCGATCGATGACCTGAATGACTGGATCAATATTGGAAAGTGGTCAGGCCGACGCGGAATGAAGACACCCAATTTCGAGCGCCTGGCGAAGATGTCCATGACATTCAACAACTGCGGCGTGGCAGCACCCGCCTGTGCGCCGTCGAGGGTATCGATCATGACCGGCGTACATCCCGTGAGATCGGGTGTAACGGGATGGAAACATCCGGAATGGAGGAAGGTGCCGGCCTTGCAGAACGTCGTAACGATCGAGCAATTCTTCAAGGCGAGGGGATATACTACCCTCGGTGGCGGTAAGATCTATCATACGCAGGCGCCCCCCAGAACATTCAGCAATCAGTCAGAACCATTTGGCTGGGATTTTTATTTCCACAGCATTCATGTGCCCGTACCTTTCCAGATCCGGGCTCCGAATGATGTCATCAATATCCCCAATAAGACAGATATCCCGCAACCTGATTACTTTTCATGGGGACCCATTCCGATCGAAGATAAACTGATGGCAGACTACCAGACCGTGGAGTGGGCCAACTATGTGTTATCGCAAAAACATGACAAACCATTATTCCTGGCCGTGGGCATCACAAAGCCGCATGATCCCTGGGAAGTGCCCCAGAAGTATTTCGACATGTATCCCCTCGATTCCATTGAAGACGTCAATGTGAGAGCAGACGATCTCAACGATACATGGGTACATGGGAGACGGGCACTGGATAAATTTATCCGGGGGAATGATCAGACCCGTAAGGTCGTTCAGTCATACATGGCCACCATATCATTTGCAGACGCCATGCTGGGTCGCCTGCTCGATGGACTGGAGCGATCAAGGTACAAGGATAACACGATCATCATCATGTGGTCGGACCACGGAATGCACATGGGTGAAAAAGAGAACTGGGAAAAATTCACCTTATGGGAGCGGTCCCTCCGAACCCCGCTCATGATCAGGATGCCCGGCACAACAAAACCCGGCGCCCTCTCTGACATTCCTGTCGGAACGATCGATCTGTTTCCGACCCTCGCGGAAATGATCGGAGAAAAACCACCCGCCTACTGCGACGGGGAAAGCCTGCTGCCATTGATCAGAAATCAGACCACTACCCATCGGCCCGTGTTATCCACCTATGAACTAAAGGATTCCGCGAACCAGGCGCACTATGATGCGTACACCCTGAGAACGGCGGAATACAGATATATTTACTATCCGAGCAGCGGCCTGGAAGAACTCTATGACCACCGCGTGGATGACCATGAATGGTATAACATTGCCTATAAACCGGCATCGAAATCCATCATTACTTCTTTCAGAAACCTATTGGTGAAACAGGTTCCGGCATTGACCTGGAAAGCGGAGACGCCCAAAGGCTATGAGATCACAAAGGATGGAGGGATCAGAAAACTGGACTACCGATCCATTGATCAATTGAAAGAAAAAAAGTGGTGGTTCTGAAGAAGCATCATAGCGAACAACTCAAATGAACAGCGGCCGGATATCACATCCCATAAAAGCAATCCCTAAAAACAATAAACAACCCGACACATGAAATATCTACGCCATGTTGGCATACTGCAGATCTGCAGTGTGCTGTGTATGCTCATCAACGCCCCTGCCTTAAATGCGCAGAACAGGGACATCAGTTACCTGTCATCAGGCGGTAAACTCAAGCCTTTACAGGCCATCATGGACATCCGGCATTATACGATCGCACTGGATGTGGACATCGCCCAACGATCGATCAAGGGATATACTGAGGTTGACATGATCCTGTCAGCATCCACGGATACGATCCTGCTCGACCTCGTCCATCTACTGACCGTAACAAAGGTGAAAGTCAATGATAAAACGGTCAAATTCCAGCAAGGGGATGATAAGATCTATATCACATCCGACAAACACTTTCTGGCCGGCAAACAGAAGGTCAGGGTAGAATATGGAGGCAATCCTCCCGAAGCCATCAGGCCTCCGTGGACAGGCGGTTTTACCTTTACCAAGGACAGAAGTGGAAATGACTGGGTAGCCATCAACTGTCAGAAAGAAGGCGGTCGTGTTTACTTCCCCTGCAAGGATCATCCCAGTGATGAGCCGAACGAAGGAGTTGACATGATGATCACCGTCCCCGAAAACCTCGTCGTCGGTGGACCGGGCCTGTTGAAGGATGTGGTGAAAAAGAAAAACAAGAAAACCTATCACTGGAAAACGAACTACACCATCAGCAACTACTGCATCATTTTCAATATCGGAAAATATAAGGTGTACAGCGAAGACTTCACCACCGTGAAAGGGACCGTCGTTCCCATCCAGTTCTACATTCTGGAAGAAGACAGTGCACAGGCAGCGAAGATCATTGAACTAAAGGCCAGAGATACCAGGGTCCTCGAGAAATACCTCGGTGAATATCCCTGGGCGAAGGAGAAGATCGGCATCTGTGCGGTACCGAATTCAGGGATGGAGCACCAGTCGATGATCACCTTCCAAAATAAATTTGAATATAAGAAGATCGGCACCCACGACTATTCTCCAAATCTTTTCCACGAATATGCCCACGAATGGTTTGCCAACAAAGTGACCAATAAACATTGGGCACATATCTGGATACAGGAAGGCATCACCACTTACACGGAAGCATTGATCCATTATGAACTCGGGGGACAAGCCGCTTATGATGAGATCATCGGCAGACACCGACGCGGTGTAGGGAACAAAAAACCAATGGTGGGAGACGATGACCTGTCTGAAAACGAAGCCTACGTTGGCAGAGATGTGTATGGAAAAGGTTCGTTTTTCATGCACAGCCTTCGTTACTTACTGGGCGATGAGATCTTTTTACCGACCCTGAAAAAACTGGCGACGGACGAAAAATATACCTACGATAATTTTGTCACCACCAAGGATGTGGAGCAACTCTTCAGTAAAGAATCCGGACAGGATCTGGCTCCCTTCTTCCATTTTTATACCCGCACCAATGATGTGATAGATATCACGGTCAAGGAAACCGGGCATCAGAAGTACAGCATCAAGATCAACAATTTCTTTATGCCGCTTCCCTTTGACATCGTCACTTCCGGTGGAATGAAACGGATGACGATCAACAAAGAAGGCATTACAGTGGACAGTGAATTCACGCCACAAGTGGACAACAAGGGCAACTACCTGAAAAAAATTACCATACTATGAACCGAATGATCAGACGATCCGCTGCCCTTTGGCTGATGATCCTATGTCAATCCGCCCATGCGGATACCTATCCAAAAAATCTGTCCGTTGACATCTTACATTACGTGTTCGACCTGAAACTATCGGATCAGTCGAACGAGATCAAAGGACAGGCGACCATCTCTTTTCTATGCAAAGAGCACAACATCAAAAACATCAGGCTGGACCTGATCAATCAGTCTGAAAAGCTGGCGAAGAAGGGAATGGTGGTGGAGCGGGTCACCCTGAACAACACCGATGTAGCCTTCACCCACAAGAATGATGCGCTGATCATCGAATGGCCCACAGCCCTGAAGAAAGATGCGATCGCACAATTATCGATCGTGTATCATGGCGTGCCCGCAGGTGGACTGAAGATCGGTCCGACCAAATTTGGTGACAGAAGTTTCTTCAATGAAAACTGGCCGAACAATACACGACACTGGCTGCCTTGCATAGACCATCCCTACGAAAAAGCCACCAGTGAATTCAAGGTGACCGCCCCCTTACATTACAAGGTCGTTTCGAATGGTCTGTTGCTGGAGGAATCGACCATCGACAAGGAAAACAGATTGACACACTGGAAACAATCCGTGCCTGTTTCGAGCTGGTTGTTCGTACTGGGCGTTGCCGAATTTGCCGTGCAACGTGTTGGTACCTTCGATGGAAAAGAGGTCCAGACATGGGTGTATCCCAAGAACAAGGAGATGGGATTTTTCGATTTCGCAGAACCGACCCATCAGGTGCTTGCATTCTATACCGACTACGTCGGACCTTATGCTTATGAAAAACTGGCCAATATTCAGTCACCCAGCGTGGGCGGCGGCATGGAAACATCGTCAGCCATTTTTTACGGAGAAAATCTGGTCACCGGGAAATATGAGAAAAGACTCAGGAATGTGGTGATACACGAGATCGCACATCAATGGTTCGGCAATGCGGTAACCGAAAGTACCTGGGATGATGCCTGGCTCAGTGAAGGATTTGCCACCTTCTTCTCCTTGCTTTTTCAAGGTCATGCTTACGGACATGAAGAATACATCACCGGCATGAAGAATGCCCGGAAAACCGTGTTCAACTTCTCCAAAAAGGATTCGACCTACAGCATTGTCGCCAACAGATCTGCAGAAAAAGATCAGGTAACCACCGCCATCACCTATCAAAAAGGCGCATGGGTGCTGCACATGCTCAGAGAGCGTGTCGGACATGATGCATTCAGGAAAGGCATTCGTAATTACTATGCGAAATACTTCAACGCAAATGCAACCACAGACAATTTCCGGGAGGAAATGGAAAAAGCATCAAAGCAGGACCTGAAGAACTTCTTCTATCAGTGGCTGTACAAACCTGAGAACTTGAAATTATCTGTCCAGTGGACCTATGATGCGACGGAAAAAAACATCAAACTGAAGGTCGATCAGGTACATCATTCCAATCTTGTATTTGAATTCCCGCTTGAAATTGAGATCCATCACGCGGACAACAACACACCGGAGTTGATGAAATTCAATATCGATCGAAAAGAGACGGTCGTCCCGATCAAATATGAGAAAGCCCCCGCATCGATCCGGTTCGATCCAAGAACAGTATTGCTGGCGGAGATAGATATAAAACCTTCGAACCGATAAATACCGAAGCATGATCACGTTGATCTGGTCAGCCCTTGTTATCCTGTGCCTGTGGTTCATCTACTTTTTTGTCAGGGACATCTGGAAACACAAAAATGATCTGGGTTCCGCCAGTTGGGTAACGACGGGCATCATTGGCTTTGTGGTGAACTTCTTTGACGTGCTGGGGATCGGAGCCTTTGCCCCGCAGACGGCCCTGCTGAAATTCACACGACAAACACCCGACAGACTGATCCCCGGCACGATGAATGTGGCCAACACCATTCCGGTCTTGATCCAGGCACTCATATTCATCAGGATCATTGAAGTAGATTCATTTACACTGATATGCATGATCACCACGGCAACGCTGGGTGCCGTCATCGGTGCGGGCTTCGTGGCCGGTCTGTCCGAGCAAAGGATCAGACTGATCATGAGCATCGCCCTGCTGATCACTGCTGGATTCATGTTTGCCACCAAGATGAACTGGATACAAGGTCAGGGGAATGAGATCGGACTGCAGGGATGGAAACTTTTCTTAGCCGCATCCATCAACTTCGTGCTCGGTGCCATGATGACCGCAGGTGTGGGTCTGTACGCTCCATGCATGGCCATGGTCTTCCTGCTCGGACTTTCGCCCCTGGTCGCCTTTCCCATCATGATGGGATCATGCGCATTTCTGATGCCCGCAGCCTCGTATAAGTTCATCAGATCACTGGCCTACCACAGAAAAGCTGCCCTGGGCATGGCCCTGCCCTCGATCGTAGCGGTCTTCATCGCAGCATTCGTAGTGAAATCACTTCCGCTGGATACGCTCAGATGGGTGGTGATCATGATTGTGTTGTACACCTCC
>VFQT010001931.1_pt1 | contig 22843 bp, 17 predicted proteins | sample 3512381 | NCBI WGS metagenome assembly VFQT01 (sample SAMN10412376, study PRJNA504923) | tailings metagenome | isolation source: Relicate 2 Philex TSF3 active mining site | place: Philippines: Tuba, Benguet | collected 2017-08-29
GCGTGACCTTCTCCAGTGACAGGCCGACTTCCTCGGCGATCACGGTGCCGCCCGTCAGGATGGCGATGTCTTCCAGCATGGCCTTGCGGCGGTCGCCGAAGCCCGGGGCCTTGACGGCGCAGGTCTTCAGGATGCCGCGGATGTTGTTGACCACCAGGGTCGCCAGCGCTTCGCCTTCGACTTCCTCGGCGATGATCAGCAGCGGCTTGCCGGCTTTCGCGACCTGTTCCAGCACCGGCAGCAGATCACGGATGTTCGAGATCTTCTTGTCGTGCAGCAGCACGAACGGATTCTCGAGGATGGCCTGCTGCTTGTCGGCGTTGTTGATGAAGTACGGCGACAGGTAGCCGCGGTCGAACTGCATGCCCTCGACCACTTCGAGTTCGCTGTCGAGGCCCGAACCGTCTTCAACGGTGATCACGCCTTCCTTGCCCACCTTGTCCATCGCGTCGGCGATGATCTTGCCGATGTCGGCGTCGGAGTTGGCCGAGATCGAGCCGACCTGGGCGATTTCCTTGCTGGTGGTGCAGGGCTTGGAGAGTTTCTTCAGTTCGCCGACGATGGTGCTGACGGCCTTGTCGATGCCGCGCTTCAGGTCCATCGGGTTCATGCCGGCGGCCACGTACTTCATGCCCTCCTGCACGATCGACTGCGCCAGCACGGTGGCGGTGGTGGTGCCATCACCGGCGGTGTCGGAGGTCTTGGACGCGACTTCCTTGACCATCTGGGCGCCCATGTTCTCGAACTTGTCCTTCAGCTCGATTTCCTTCGCGACCGACACGCCGTCCTTGGTGACGGTGGGGGCGCCAAAGCTGCGCTCGAGCACGACGTTGCGGCCTTTCGGGCCGAGGGTGACTTTGACTGCATCGGCCAGCACGTTCACGCCGGCAATGATCTTGTGCCGGGCCTGTTCGTGGAATTTGACGTCTTTTGCTGACATGTGTGATCTCCTGGATATTCGGTGTGGATTACTCGATGACGCCCATGATGTCTTCTTCGCGCATCACCAGCAGTTCTTCGCCGTCAACCTTGACGGTCTGGCCGGAGTACTTGCCGAAGAGGACCTTGTCGCCGACCTTGACGTCGATCGGAATGAGTTTGCCGTCGTCGGCTTTTTTGCCTTTGCCGACCGCTTTCACTTCACCCTGGTCGGGTTTCTCGGCGGCGGTGTCGGGGATCACGATTCCGGAAGCGGTTTTGCGTTCCTCTTCCAGCCGCTTCACGATAATGCGGTCGTGCAACGGACGAATCTTCATGGTGCTTCTCCTCAAGGATCGGGTTGAACAATCAGACAATCAGGATTTACCGCGAGCGAGTTTGTTAGCACTCAGCTCTAGCGAGTGCTAATAATAGGGGCGTACCAAACGGAGATCAAGAGGCCCGGGGCCAGGCCTCTTGTCGAAGCGAGTACTCGCTTACAAAAAATATCTTTTAAAAACAGATATTTACTGATTAATACCGCGGCACCGGCAGAGCGCGGTGCCGGGGAATGCCGAAGCGGTAGACGGTCTTGCGCCTCCCCTGGCAGGTTGGTGGCAGTGGCGCATGGGGGCAAGGCGGTGCCCGGCGCCCCTCTTCCGACAGCGTGGCGTCGTCGGCGAAATCCTTCCAGATGCCGCCGCGGACGGGACGGAAGGTCCACATCAGGTAGCCGCGCGCGGCGGCCAGTTCGACCAGCTCGTCCGCATCCGGAGCTTCGGACACCGTGACCTGGCTGCCGTTGACGGCATACGGGTATGCGCCGAAGGCCTGCAGGCATTCCATCGCCTCCGTGGAATCGGCGCCCGGGCGCAGGCAGCCCGGATGTTCGGCGCGCGCCACATCCCAGGCGCCGAGCGCCCAGCCGGCATCCATCGCCGCGCAATCCAGCCCCACCAGGTCGTGCCAGCGTTCGTTCAGCTGCAATGAAGAACTCGGAATCGAAGTGAAGGCCACCGGCTCGGCTTCTTCCAGCTCGGCCAGCTTCTGCTTGAAGAAGCCGTGCCAGTGCAGCGTCAGGATCACCGGCGTGTCCGGACAGGGCACGGCGGCGAGCGTGATGCCGACGAGCGGGAAGCCGCTGGCGTTGATCTGGTCTTCGATGCGCTCGAGAATCTGCATTTGAAACATCTCCTTTAGCGTGCTGTTAAACTGCAACAACCACTACTGAACACATTCAGAGCAAATTCGGTGCCACTGCGCAACGCGCGCCGGAACATGCTGCAGGGCATGCATGACGCCGATGCGCGCAGGCCGAACGCCGCAAAGTATTCGACAGGGTTTCTTCGAAATGCAAACCAGCACTCGCAACAGTGTGCTGCTAACACGCAGCCGCACCGCGGTGTGGCACCCGTGCACGCAGATGAAGCAGCACGAGTCGCTGCCCATCGTGCCCATCGCGCGCGCGCAGGGCTGCTGGCTCTACGACTGCGACGGCAAGCGCTATCTCGACGCCGTCAGTTCCTGGTGGGTCAACCTGTTCGGCCACGCCGAACCGCGCATCAATGCCGCGCTGGTCGACCAGCTGCAGCGGCTCGAACACGTCATGCTCGCCGGATTCACCCACGAGCCGGTGGTCGAGCTCTCGGAGCGCCTGTCGGTACTGACCGGCGGCGCGCTCGGCCACTGCTTCTATGGCAGCGACGGCGCCTCGGCCACCGAAATCGCGCTGAAAATGAGTTTCCATTATTGGCGCAACAGCGGTCAGCCGGATAAATCCGGATTCATCAGCCTCGCCGGCAGCTACCACGGCGAGACGCTGGGCGCGCTGTCGGTCACCGATGTCGCGCTGTTCAAGGACACCTACGCGCCGCTGCTGCGCCACAGCGCGCAGGTGCCGAGCCCGGACTGGCGGCAGGCTGGCGACGGCGTGTCCCCGCGCGAGCATGCGCTGTCCTGCGCGCAGGCACTGCAACATCACCTCGAACAGCACCATGCGACGACCGCAGCGCTGATCGTCGAGCCGCTGGTGCAGGGCGCGACCGGCATGGCGATGTACGACCCCGAATACCTGCGCCAGGCGCGTCAGCTCTGCGACCGTTACGGAGTACACCTGATCGCCGACGAAATCATGACCGGCTTCGGCCGCACCGGAAGTTTCTTCGCGCACGAGCAGGCCGGCATCCGGCCGGATTTCCTGTGCCTGTCCAAGGGCATCACCGGCGGCTACCTGCCTTTGTCGGCAGTGATGACCACCGACAAGATTTACCAGGCGTTCTATGATGACCGGGTCAGCCGCGGCTTCCTGCATTCGCATTCGTACACCGGCAACGCGCTGGCCTGCCGCGCCGCACTGGCGACGCTGGACATCTTCAGGCAGGATGACGTGATCAGGAATAATCGCGCCCGCGCTCAATGCATGACATCTGCCGCGCGATCGCTTGCGGCGCATCCGCGCGTCTGCAACTTCCGCAATACGGGGATGATCTGGGCGTTCGAAGTGAACAGCGCCGATGCGACATTCGGTCGCCGCCTGTTTGAAGCCGGACTGGCCCGCGAAGTGTTGCTGCGACCAATCGGCAATACGGTGTATTTCATGCCGCCTTATGTGATCAGCGGCGGCGAAATGGATTTGCTCGCAACACGTACGCTTGAAGCACTGGAGGCGACCCCTTGAAACTGACCTTCCTCGGTGCTGCAGGCGAAGTCACCGGATCAAGCTATCTGCTTGAAACCGATGAGGTCAAAGTTCTGGTCGACTGCGGCATGTTCCAGGGCGGTCGCGAGGCTGAACCGAAAAACCGTGCGCGTTTCGCCTTTGATCCGAAATCACTGGACTGCGTGCTGCTGACCCATGCGCACATCGACCACTCCGGGCTGCTGCCGCGGCTGGTCGCCGCCGGCTATTCCGGCCCGGTGTATGCCACCACGGCAACCTGCGACCTGCTCGAGGTGATGCTGACCGACTCCGCGCACATCCAGCAGAAGGAGGCCGAGTGGGCGCAGAAGTCGAAGACCCGCGGCGCGGGACGGCCGCCGCTCTACACCGTCGTGGAGGTGCAGCGCGCGCTGCGCCTGCTCAGACCGGTGGACTACGACACCGAGCTGCATCCGCACCCGGCGCTGCGCTGCGTGTTCCGCGACGCCGGCCACATCATCGGTTCCGCCATCATCGAGCTGTGGGTGCGCAACGGCGCGGACAGCCGCAAGATCGTGTTCTCCGGCGACATCGGCCAGCCCGAGCGGCCGCTGGTGCGCGACCCGGCGCCGGTCGCCGAGGCCGATGTGCTGGTGGTCGAATCCACCTACGGCAACCGTCTGCACAAAAGCATGGACGACACGCTCGCCGAACTCGAGCATGCCATCACAGACACGCTCGTCCGCAAGAAGGGCAACGTGATCGTCCCCGCCTTCGCCGTCGGCCGCACCCAGGAAATCCTCTATCTGCTGGTGGATCTCCACCGGCAGGGCAGGCTGCCGGACATGGACATCTATGTCGATTCACCGATGGCGCTGAAGGCCACCGCCATCACCGCGAAGCACTGGGCGCTGCTCGACCAGGAGGCTGCCTCGCTGCTGCAGTGGGTGAAGCGCGGCCGCGGCAAGCCGCGCATCCATTTCGTGCAGGACGTGATCGAATCCACCGCACTGCAGCGCATCAAGCGCGGCGCGGTGATCATTTCCGCCAGCGGCATGTGCAATGCCGGCCGCATCAAGCACCACCTGCGCCACAACCTCGGCCGCCGCGACTCGACGATCCTGATCGTCGGATTCCAGGCGGCCGGCACGCTGGGGCGGCGCATCGTCGACGGCGCGAAGGCGGTGCGCATCTTCGGCATCCCGGTGCCGGTGAAAGCCGACATCTACACCATCGGCGGGCTGTCGGCGCACGCCGACCAGGCCGGGCTGCTCGAATGGCTCTCCCACTTCAGGCGCGCGCCGAAACGCACATTTGTCGTCCACGGTGAACCCTCGACCGCGGAAATCTTCGCCGCCACCATCCACAACCGCCTGGGCTGGACCGGTGTCGACCTGCCGGCCCGGCACAGTTCGGTCATCCTCTAGGTACCGCCGCATGCGCTTCCCCGCGTTCATCACCGCCGCCCTCCCCCTGCTCCTGCTGCTGGCCCCGGCCGCCGCCACGGCACAACCGGCTGGCCTGCTGCCTGAAACGGTCGCCCGCGCGCTGGCGCGGGCCGGCATCCCGGAATCCGCAGTCGGCGTATATGTGCACGAGATCGGCACGGAACAGCCGCTGCTCTCGGTCGGCGCCGAACGCGCGCTGAATCCGGCATCGAGCATGAAAATCGTCACCACCTATGCCGGGCTGGAAATGCTCGGCCCCGCCCATGTGTGGAACACCGACGCGCTGACCGACGGCACCGTCGCGCAGGATGTGCTGAACGGCAACCTGTACCTGAAAGGCGGCGGCGATCCAAAACTGACGCTGGAAAACTTCTGGCTGCTGCTGCGCGGGCTGCGCGCGCGCGGCGTGCGTGAAATCCGCGGCGACCTGGTGCTCGACCGCCGTCTCTTCGCCGACGAGGTGCAGGACCCCGGCGCCTTCGACGACCAGCCGACCCGGCCCTACAACACCGCCCCCAGCGCGCTGCTGGTCAACTTCAAGGCGGTCACGCTGCAATTCATCCCCGACGCCGCAACGCGCACGGTGCGCATCGTCACCGAACCGCCGCTGCCGCAGGTGCAGGTCGTCAACAACCTGAAACTCGCTGACGGCGCCTGCGGCGACTGGCTCGGCCGGATCAAAATCGATTCACAGGGCAATTCGGAGTCGGCGCGGCTGGCGTTTTCCGGCGCCTACATGCTGGAGTGCGGTGAACGCATGCGCAGCTTCAGCGTGCTTGGCCACCGCCAGTATGTCGGTGCGCTGTTCGCGCTGCTGTGGCGCGAACTCGGCGGCAGCTTCAGCGGCCAGGTCCGCGACGGCGCCGCCCCGGAATCCGCGCGCCCTCTGGCCAATGCGCGTTCGCAGTCGCTGTCCGAGATCGTGCGCGACGTGAACAAGTACTCCAACAACGTGATGGCACGCCAGCTGTTCCTGACCCTCGGCATCAACGGCGGCGCGCCGGCCACCACCGCGGCGGCGACCACCAGCGTCCGGCAGTGGCTGGCGCTGAAGGGCCTCAGCGTGCCGGAACTCGTGCTCGAAAACGGCTCCGGCCTGTCGCGCATCGAACGCATCAGCGCGCGCAATCTCGGCGCAGTATTGCTGAATGCCTGGGCAAGCCCGGTGATGCCGGAGCTGATGGCCTCGCTGCCGGTCGCCGCGGTCGACGGCACGCTGCGCAAGCGCCTGAAAAGCGCCGAGGTCGCCGGCCAGGCCCATGTCAAGACCGGATCGCTGTCCGGCGTGCGCTCGATCGCCGGCTATGTGCTCGACGCGCAGGGCAACCGCTCGGTGATCGTGTTCCTGGTCAACCACGCCAACGCCTTCAACGCGCAACCCGCGCAGGACGCGCTGATGGCCTGGACGCACAACCGCGAGAGCGCCGCCGGCGGCGGGCGGCAGGAGCGGCGGCGGCAGGGGAAGAAGTAGGCGCCGGTCAGCGCGCGCGGCGCAGCACCGCCATGCCGTGGCGCTGCATCCACGCGCGTGACAGGGCCTGGATCAGCAATGCAGCAGTCAGCGCCGACATGAAGGCAATGGCAGTGCCGGCAACCGGCAGCGCCAGCGCGAGTACCGCGCAGAACGTGGCAAAGGCATAAAAGCCCAGCACCATGCCGCGCAACAACTGGATCACCGCTGCAGCGCCGGCGCTGCGATGCGTGAACAGCGTGAGCACCGTGCCCATCACCGGGAACATCGCGAAAATGCCGCTCAGTCCGGGGCCGAGGCTCGCCGCAAAATGCGTGACCAGCAGCACCAGCAACGCGCCGAGGCCCATGCGCAGCAGCATGTCGCGCGGCGGTTTCACCGGCGCGGAAAGTTCCGCATGCAGCCGCGGGTAGAAGCGCGGCGCCAGCCAGAGACCGAGCAGCACGCCGGCAATCGCCGCCGGCAGCGTGGCGTCCCACCAGTCCAGCAGCAGCACCGCGAGCGCATAACCGGCGTAGGCCAGCGGCAGGCTCAGCGGCCACGGAAAACGCACTGCCGCCCAGGCGTAACCGAGCCCGAACGCCAGCATGCCCAGTACCGCCGAGAGCGTGCCAACGGCCGCCTCCGCGGCAAAACCGGCACCCTGTTCGACTGCGATGAACAGCAGGATCGGACCCGCCACCACCGGCAGGGCCGACAGCCATCCGGCCACGGCCGGACCCCAGCGCCGGCCGGCCAGGGTGACCAGCACGATCAGCGCGGGCACCAGACACAATTTGAGAATCAGGACGGCGCTCAAGGCTCTACGCTCGCGGAGCGGGTGTCTGCCGCGGGCGGCGACAATGAAAATTTATTCAATTAAAACAATTACTTATGATGTTGGATGCATGGGGTAATGATCCGCTACAGGCCCAGCTGCGCCCACAGCGCATCCACCCGCTTTTTCACCTCATCGCTCATCGCGATCGGCGTGCCCCACTCGCGGCTGGTTTCCGCCGGCCACTTGTTGGTGGCGTCGATGCCCATCTTCGAACCAAGGCCGGCGACCGGGCTGGCGAAATCCAGATAGTCAATCGGCGTCGCATCGGCGATCAGCGTGTCGCGCTTCGGATCAACGCGGGTGGTCATCGCCCAGATCACTTCCTTCCAGTCGCGCACATTGACGTCGTCATCGGTGACGATGATGAACTTGGTGTACATGAACTGGCGCAGGAAGCTCCAGATGCCGAACATCACGCGCTTGGCATGGCCCGGATACTGTTTTCTGATGCTGACGCAGGCAACGCGGTAGGAACAGCCTTCGGGCGGCAGATAGAAATCCACGATCTCCGGGAATTGCTGCACCAGCAGCGGCACGAACACTTCGTTCAGCGCTTCGCCGAGCACTGCAGGTTCGTCCGGCGGCTTGCCGGTGTAGGTCGAGTGATAGATCGGATCGCGGCGCAGCGTGATGCGGTCGACCGTGAACACCGGGAAACGATCCTGTTCGTTGTAATAACCGGTGTGGTCACCGAAGGGGCCTTCGAGCGCAGTGTCGTTGGGATGGATATGGCCCTCGAGCACGATCTCGGCGCACGCTGGCACTTTGAGATCATGCGTCAGGCATTGGGCGATTTCGGTTTTTTCACCACGCAGCAATCCCGCAAATTGGTATTCCGACAACGAGTCGGGCACCGGCGTCACCGCGCCGAGCATCGTTGCCGGATCGGCGCCCAGCGCCACCGCCACCGGGAAGGGATCGCGCGGATGCGCGAGGCAATGATCGCGGTAATCGAGCGCGCCGCCGCGATGCGCGAGCCAGCGCATGATCAGGCGGTTGCGGCCGATCACCTGCTGGCGGTAAATGCCGAGGTTCTGCCGGGTCTTGTTCGGACCGCGCGTCACCGTCAAGCCCCAGGTCAGCAAGGGGCCGATGTCGCCGGGCCAGCAGGTCTGGATCGGCAGTTTCGCCAGATCGACGTCATCCCCTTCCCACACCTGTTCCTGACACACCGGATCGCGCACCAGCTTGGGCTGCATCGACAGGATCTGCCGCAGCAACGGCAGCTTGTCCCAGGCATCCTTCAGGCCTTTCGGCGGCTCCGGCTGTTTCAGTTCGGCCAGCACCTGCCCGAGTTCGCGCAGCGCAGCGACCGATTCACGGCCCATGCCCAGCGCCACGCGATGCGGCGTGCCGAACAGGTTGCCCAGCACCGGCATCGAGTATCCCCTGGGCTTTTCAAACAGCAGCGCCGGTCCGCCCTGCTTCAGCACGCGGTCGCAGATTTCGGTCATCTCCAGTTTCGGATCGACTTCGACGCCAATCCGTTTGAGCTGGCCGTCGCGCTCCAGCCCGGCGATGAAATCGCGCAAATCCCGATAGCTCATAGCAGCATCTGCGGGCTGCGCCACCAGTCGACGGCCATGCCGGCGAAAATGACTAAGCCCACCCAGTTGTTGTTGAGAAAAGCCCGGAAGCAGCCTTCACGGCTGCGATCGCGGATCAGCAGGTACTGGTAAACCACCAGGCCCGTCGCGACCGTCAGGCCGGCGAAATAAAACGGCCCGCGCAGCTGCCAGATGCCGATCCCGATCATCGCTCCGAGAAACAGCGCGTGTGCAAGCATCACGCCCAGGACATCGAAGCGGCCGAACAGGATGGCCGAGGATTTGACGCCGATCTTCAGGTCATCGTCGCGGTCGACCATCGCGTATTCGGTATCGTAGGCAATCGCCCAGAGCATGGTGGCCAGCAGCAACAGCCAGGCCACCGGCGGCACCGCCTTCCACACCGCGGCATAGGCCATCGGAATGCCGAAACCGAAGGCCACGCCAAGCCAGGCCTGCGGCAGCGGAAATACCCGCTTCACGAACGGGTAAATCACCGCGATCGCCGCTGCGGCAAAGGCCAGCTTGATGGTCAGCGCATTGGTGAACAGCACGAGGACAAAAGCACAGGCCAGCAGCACCGCGGCCAGCGCCAGCGCCTCGTTCGGCGCGATGATGCCGGCGGCCAGGGGCCGGTCCTTCGTGCGCTCGACATGGGGATCGAAATTGCGGTCGGCATAGTCATTGACCACGCAGCCGGCGGAACGCATCAGCGCGGTGCCGGTCACGAACACCAGCAGCACATCCAGCGGAGGGACGCCGCCCGACGCAAACCACAGGCCCCACAGCGTCGGCCACAGCAGCAGCAGGATGCCGATCGGCTTGTCGAGCCGCATCAGCCGCTCGTAGGCGTTGAGTCTGTCCTTCAGCGTCAATGCCGGGTTCACAGGTCGTCCATCGCAGGCAGGAATACTTCACTGACCAGTATAGGCGAGTTGCCCGCCGCGAATATCGAACGCCGCGCCCACAGGGACGGCGGACGCTGTTTCAGTTGCGCCGCGGCGCGCCGGTGCAGCGGATGCGAGCGCGAAAGCTTTTTCTGGCGCAGCGGAAAGCGCGCAATGCGCGGATCGGCAAACAGCGCGGCGCCCAGCGGCCGCGTGCCGAGCCCGCTGACGCTGCGCCAGGCCCCGCGCAGCGCGCCAGGCGCCACCACGGTGTGGGCAAACACGAGGGGCTTGGTCCCGCGCAACAGCAGGACTTCGCGCACCAGTACGCGGGCGGATGATGACGGAAACAGAAACGCCTCATCGCAATTGACCCGGCGCAGTCCCTGGAACAGCACCTTGACCTTGATCGCCCCGGCATGGCGTTCCAGCCTTGCGGTCAGCGAACCGCGGTCGGTCAGCCAGCGGCGCAGCGCGCCCGCGGCGACCGGCGCGGCGCACCAGTATTGATCTCTGGGTATGTTTTTCAAGGTAGATGGTTTTTGTTGAGCGGGAATTATCGCATCACCGTTGATGTTGTTGTTTTGCACGGTCGTAAAAACCAGGCAACTTCGCCGGGGGTAGCCCGGCGGCTAGTCACTTTTCTTGATTTGCCAAGAAAAGTAACCAAAAGAAGGCGGCCCCGTTGCGCTGCCCTTCGGGTGCCCTGCGCTGCTCATCGGACCGGGCGGCTGCGCAACTCGCGCACTGACTCGTTGTCTGCAAAACATCGGGGCGGGTAAAGCAGTCGTTTCAGCGCCCGCATACGCAGCTCACACAGTGCTCGCCGAAACCTCCCGGCCCGATTCCGCTGCTCGGCAGCGCAAAAGGGGGACTTCAACCCCGAACCGAACGGATATTCAGCACGGTCTTACTTTGCGTCACTACTTTTGCACCACCACTGGTTTGCATTCCCTTCTGAGCCGCCGAGTAGCGCAGCGTGGTCGGGAGCAGTCGGCGAGCACTGTGTGAGCGGCGCAAGCAATTGCCGCACCACCAACACAACACGCCCATCACAGCAAAAATAAACTAGCCCTCACGCGAGTTGCGCAGCCGCCCGGCCGCGCGAGCAACGCAGGGAACCCCCGCAGGGGGCGGCGAGGAGGGTCGCCTTCTCCTCTTTGGTTACTCTCCCTTGGCGAAGCAAGAGAAAGTAACCAGCCGCCGGGCTGCCCCCGGCGAACTTGAAGCACCGCATCAACAAAAAACCTCAAACCTTCAAATACTCATTCCTCCCTCCCAGCCACCGCACAAGATGCCCCTTGGCAACCTCAGGCGCATCCCGCAACAACACCTCCGCCGCCTCCCGCGCCGCATCGAGCAGATCAAGGTCCACTGCCAGATCCGCAAACCGCAGCATCGGCACCCCGCTCTGCCGCGCGCCGAGCAATTCGCCGGGGCCGCGCAGTTGCAGGTCCTGGCGCGCGATTTCAAAACCGTCGGTGTGTTCGTAAATTACCTTCAGGCGCTCTTTCGCCATCGGCGACAGCGGCGCCTGGTAGAGCAACACACAGGCGCTTTCCGCCGCGCCGCGGCCGACGCGTCCGCGCAACTGGTGCAACTGCGACAGGCCCATGCGTTCGGCATGCTCGATCACCATCAATGACGCGTTGGGCACGTCGACGCCGACCTCAATTACCGTGGTCGCCACCAGCAGCTGCACATCGCCGGCCTTGAACGCGGCCATCACGTCCTGCTTTTCAGCGGCCTTCATGCGGCCGTGCACCAGCCCCACGCGCAGTTCGGGAAAGGTCTCCTGCAGGTGGGCATGGGTGTCGAGCGCGGTCTGCAGCTGCAGTTTCTCGGACTCCTCGATCAGCGGGCACACCCAGTACGCCTGGCGGCCGGCGACGCAGGCATCGCGCACGCGCTGGATCACCTCGTCGCGGCGCTCTTCCGACACCAGCTTGGTGACCACCGGAGTGCGGCCCGGCGGCATTTCGTCGATCACCGAGACATCGAGGTCGGCGTAGTAGCTCATCGCCAGCGTGCGCGGGATCGGTGTCGCGCTCATCATCAGCTGGTGCGGTTGCGCGCCCTTGTTGGGTTTCGCGCCCTTCATGCGCAGCGCCAGCCGCTGGTGCACGCCGAAGCGGTGCTGCTCGTCGATGATCGCGAGACCGAGGTTCTTGAACACGACCTCGTCCTCGAACAGCGCGTGGGTGCCCACTGCAACCGCGGCCTCACCCTGCGCGATTTCCGCAAGTGATTGTTTTTTATCTGTTTTTTTCAATCCCCCGGAAAGCCAAGCGACGCGGATGCCCAGCGGCTCCAGCCACTCGGCAAACTTGTGGTAGTGCTGCTCGGCGAGGATTTCGGTCGGCGCCATCACCGCCGCCTGATAGCCGTTTTCGATGCAGTGCACCGCCGCCAGCGCGGCAACGATGGTCTTGCCGCTGCCGACATCGCCCTGCAGCAGGCGCTGCATCGGGTGCGGCTGGCCGAGGTCATCGCGCACCTGCGCCAGCACCCTGTTCTGTGCAGCGGTCAGCTGGAACGGCAGGCGCGCGAGCAGTGCACGGATCCGGTCCCCGCGCGCGCGCAGCACCGGCGCGCCGGCGGCGCGGCGGCGCTGGTAATGCACCCGCATCGACAGCTGCTGCGCCAGCAATTCATCGAACTTCATGCGCCGCCACGCCGGATGGCTGCGTCCCTGCAGCGTTGCCTGCGCGATGTCGGGCGGCGGATTGTGCAGGAGCTTCACCGCTGCAGCGAACGCCGGCAGCCCCAGCGACTGCAGCAATGCCTGCGGCAGGGTTTCGGCCAGCGCCTCATCGGCCAGTGCCCGCGCGATCAGGCGGCGCAACGTGTCCTGACCCAGCCCGGCAGTGGTCGGATACACCGGCGTCAGCGACTGCGCCACCGGCATCTCGCCATTCACCACGCGGAAGCGCGGGTGGACCATTTCCGCACCTAAATGGCCGAGGCGCACGCTGCCGAAGGCGCGGATGAGATTGCCGGGCGCCAGCAGCTTGACCTGGTTGCCGTAGAAATTGAGAAAACGCAGCGTCAGTTCTTCACCGCTGCCGTCGGCGATGCGGCATACCAGCTGCCGCTTCGGCCGGTACTTGATGTCGCAGTCGGTCACCGTGCCCTGCACCAGAACTTCCCCGCCGGGCATCGCGTCGGCGATCGGGCACAGCACCGTCTCGTCGTCATAACGCAGCGGCAGATGCAGCACCAGATCGAACTTGCGCGCAATGCCGAGCTTGCCGAGTTTGTCGGTGACCGCCTTGCTCAGTCCGGACAGCGACGGATCGACGCCGGCATCGGCCGCGGCGCGGACGCGGCTCATGCAGCGGGGATCCGGTTGCGCACTGAACGCCCGTTCAAGCCAGGTGCATCACCGCATCGACCTCGACCAGCGCATTGCGCGGCAGGCTGGCCACGCCGACCGCGGCGCGCGCCGGATAGGGCTGATGGAAGTATCCGGACATGATCTCGTTCACTTTGGCGAAATTCGCGAGATCGGTCAGGTAGACGTTGACCTTGACGCAGTCATCGAGTGTGCCGCCGGCGGCCGTTGCCACCGCCTGCAGGTTGAGGAACACGCGATGGATCTGCGCGTCGATGCCTTCCGCCATCTGCATGGTGGCCGGATCGAGGCCGATCTGGCCCGCCAGATAGACGGTGTCGCCGCAACGCACCGCCTGCGAGTAGGTGCCGATCGCCTGCGGCGCAGCCGTCGTGTGTATTGCCTGCTTGCCCATCATGTGCTCCCGTGGTTTTGTCCGGATTGTGCAATGTGCGCTATGATGCTGCGCAACACGCGATAATTCAACGCGACAGCGCCACACGACCCCTCATGACCGGCTCGCAGGCCGCCGACACAGCAGTCACGAAATCCAGCCGCGGCCGCGCCTGACGCGCCGCTCCCGCCGACTTGGCCACCACCCACAAACTGCGCGACATCGTCATCGGCGCCCCGCGCGACCCGATGAATCCCGACACGCGCAGGCACATCGCGCTGATCGCGTTCTTTGCCTGGGTCGGCCTTGGCGCCGACGGCCTGTCATCGGCCTGTTACGGCCCCGAGGAGGCCTATCTCGCGCTGGGTACCCACACGCAGCTCGGGCTCTACCTGGCCGCCGCCACGGTGCTCACCGTGTTCATCATTTCGCTGGCCTACAACCAGGTCATCGAGCTGTTCCCCAACGGCGGCGGCGGCTACAAGGTCGCCACCCAGCTGATTGGCCCGCACGCCGGGCTGGTGTCGGGCTCGGCCCTGATCGTCGATTACGTGCTGACCATCGCGATCTCGGTGGCCAGCGGCGCCGATGCCGTGTTCAGCCTGTTGCCCCTGGCCTGGCATGGCTGGAAGGTACCGTTCGCGCTGGCGCTGGTGGCCCTGCTGCTGACGCTCAACCTGCGCGGCATCAAGGAAGCGATCAAGCTTCTGCTGCCGATATTCGTCGGCTTCGTCGTGGTGCACGTGATGCTGATCGGCTGGGGCATCTACGCGCACGCCGACCGGCTGCCGCAGCTGGTGCCGGCCACGCTGGGCGAAACCACGGCAATGGCGAAGGAAGCCGGCTGGACCTTTGTCGCCGCGACGCTGCTGTTTGCCTACTCGCACGGCGGCGGCACCTACACCGGCCTTGAGGCCGTCTCCAACAACATCAACACGCTGGCTGAACCGCGCGTGCGCACCGGCAAATGGACCATGTTTTACATGGCGACTTCGCTGGCATTCACCGCCGGCGGCATCCTGGTGCTGTACCTGCTGTGGGATGCCGTCAAAACCCCGGGGCAGACCCTCAACGCCACTGTATTCAAGGCGATCATCGACGATTTCGATCTCGGCGGCGCCACCGTCAACCAGGGCGCGCTGCTGGTGGTGCTGATCCTCGAGGCCGGCCTGCTGTTCGTCGCCGCCAACACCGGCTTCCTCGGCGGCCCCGCGGTGCTGGCCAACATGGCGGCGGATTCCTGGGTGCCGCGGCAATTCCGCCAGCTGTCGAGCCGGCTGGTGACGCAGAACGGCATCGTGCTGATGGGGGTTGCGGCCGTGGTCGTGCTGCTGTGGAGCCAGGGCAGCGTCGCGCTGCTGGTGGTGCTCTACAGCATCAATGTGTTCCTTACGTTTTCGATCGCGCTGTGGGGACTCTGCCTGTACTGGATCAAAAACCGGCGTGCGGCCGCAAACTGGCGCGGCCGCCTGGCCCTCTCGGCGCTGGGCTTCTTCGTCACTGCAGGCATCCTGCTGGTGCTGATCATCGGAAAATTCAACGAAGGCGGCTGGGTCACGCTGCTGATCACCGGCGGCGTGATCGCGCTGTGCGCGGCCATCCGCTGGCATTACGCTGAAACCCGCGAGCAGCTGCGCAAGATCGACAGCCTGTTCTCCAGCGGTGGCCCGCTGCTGGAAGTGGCCAATCCGCCGCAGCCTGACCCGCAGAAACCGGCCGCGGTGTTCTTCGTCGGCAAGAACCGCGGCGTCGGCATGCATGCGCTGCTGTGGGTGCAACGCCTGTTCCCCGGGCATTTCCGCAATTTCATTTTTGTCAGCGTCGGCGAAATCGACGCCCAGCGCTACGACGGCCCGGGTGCCTTGCGCACGCTTCAGTACGAAATCGAGAATTCGCTGCGGTATTACGAAAACTTCTGCCACACCCACGATCTTGCAGCCAAGTCCTACTGCGCCTTTGGCACCGAACCGGTCGAGGAGCTGCTGAAGCTGACCGAACAGATTTCCCGCGACTTCCCGAACAGCGTGTTCTTCGCCTCCAAGCTGATCTTCGTGCACGACAACTTCTTCACCCGCTGGCTGCACAACCAGACTGCCCTCGCCATGCAGCAGCGGCTGCACCTGCAGGGCATGCAGATGGTGATCTTGCCGATGAAAGTGGAATAGGCGTTGGGGGGCTGCTCATCGGCGCAGCCGGTGAGCAGTCACCACAACACCCATCCAGCGGGCATACCTAGGAATCCGGACATGCAGATGGTGATCTTGCCGATGAAAGTGGAATAGGCGTTGGGGGGCTGCTCATCGGCGCAGCCGGTGAGCAGTCACCACAACACCCATCCAGCGGGCATACCTAGGAATCCGGACATGCAGATGGTGATCTTGCCGATGAAAGTGGAATAGGCGTTGGGGGGCTGCTCATCGGCGCAGCCGGTGAGCAGTCACCACAACACCCATCCAGCGGACATGCCCGGAAATCCGGGCATGCAGATGGTGATATTGCCGATGAAGGTGGAGTAGGGGGCGGAGCACACCGCCCCTCTGCGGCGTTTACCGCGCCGTTGCCAGCGCGGTAAACGACTGGTTGGCCGAAAAACCGCCCTTGAGCACGTATTCGGAATAGCGGCCGGGATCCGCCACATAGGCGCGCTTCTCGGAAAAATGCTGGACGCCCTGCAGGCCGGTGGCCATGGTCAGCGAATTGGCGAGCCCCGCGGTGTTGAAACTGTCGACCTGTTTCACCGTGGCATAGTCACCGGGGAACGCCACCACCTTCTCCAGCCGCCGGGAACCCATTTCGGTGATGATCGGATTGTTGGCGTGCGCGGCCCAGACGATGGTGTGCATGGGCACGAGGGCAATCCCGGGTTTTGCATCGACATGCGCATTGCTGCGGAAATTGCTGCGGCCCGAACTCTCGACTTCGGCGAAGTCGATGACCACCTGCGGTATCAGCAGCACGGACTGGGTCTCCTTCGAGATTTCCCCGAGCACCTTGTTGTTGGTCTGGGAGAACGGCCCCTTGTCGCCCAGCGATTCGCCGGCAATGAAATAAAGCGGCATGCCGGTCGGGGCCAGCACCAGGTAGTGCCGCGCATCGCCGCTCGGGCTGACGGTGTACGGCTCGTTGGCGGGCGCCTCCGTCCGTTCGAGCTTGGCGAACGACGCCGCTTTCAGCAGTTCGTCCTGCGGCACGACGGTTTTGCCGGAGGCTTTCAGCCGTTCCACAAAATCCGCGTAGAGCTGGTCAGTGATCGCCTGCATCAGCTGGCGGTTGACGTTCTGCAGGCCAACCTCGATTTTCTTGTTCTGCGCCTGGGTGATCGTGCGGTTGTAGCCGGTGGACTGGCCGATGTTGGCCACGCCGGAGCCGGCATAGGCGCTGGCGCTGTTGCGCACCACGAAAGCCACGCGATAGCCGGCAACCGCGACTTTCTGGCCGCGTGCGGCCAGCGTGCCGAAATCCATGCCCGGGCCGATGCCCATCTCGACGGGCGAGAGGCCCGACTTTGCGGCACCGGCCGCCTGTTTCACCAGCGCGCCGGCGCCCTGCGCGTCTGCAGGCGGTGGCAGCGTGCCCGCGTCGGCGCCAGCCACGGGGGCCGCAGCGGCCAGCTTCTGCACTTCCGCGCCGCTCAGCGCCCTGCCCTGCGCATTGGGATCCGAGGCCTTGCAGTCCTTCGCCAGGAACAGGCCGGTGAGATGCTCCTTGCGCGCCAGGGCCTGCTTGCCGCGTTCCGCAGCCTGCTGCGCGGATTGCGCCGAGGTCTGCTGCACGGCACCGGCGGCGGTCTGGGTTGCCACCTGCCCGAACAATGCGCCGGCCACCCCGCCGAAGGCGCCGAACAGTCCGGTACGGCCCGCCACTTCGGCGGCCGTGCCTGCCGCACCGGCAGCCGTTGCCGAGCTGCGCTCCTTGTCCTCGGCCTGCTTCGATTGCTGGATGATCCGGTCCATCTCGCCAACTTCGCCGTGAATCTGCGCGCAGGTCAGTTCGTTGTCGGTCATTTTTACCCGGTCGATCGGCCCCGCCGGCGCGGGTTGCTGGGCAACCGCGGTGCCTGCGGCCCATGCGAGTCCGATGAGCGCATGTCGAAACAGCGTCATTGTTGAGATCCCCTGTCGAAAATTCGGCGCAGGCGGCAGCCGCCGCGCCTGATGGTTGGCTATGTTGTTAACGTTGTTGCAGCAAGACTACGGCACGCCATGTTCGGCGCGCCGCAATCGAAGCAATCGCCATGCCAATTTTCCGGGTCGGAAAGGCCTGTCAGGACGGCAGATTGAGCACGTACTTGGCGAGGATGTTGCGCTGGATTTCGTTCGAACCGCCGTAAATGGTACCGGGGCGCGAGTTGTAGAACGGCGACAGCACATCGACCGCGGCGGCGCCGAAATCGACCTCGCCCTCGACTGCGCCGTATTCGCCGGCCGCCTCGATCAGCAGCTCGGAGAGCTTCTGGTAGGTGTCCATCGACCACACCTTGAGCATCGACACGTCCGGGCCCATGGCTTCGCCGCGCCGCGCCTTGTCGACATAGCGGCCGTAGAGGGATCCGAGGTCCGCAAGGTCAAGCTTGAGCTGGGTCAGGCGTTCGGCGAAGGCGGGATCGGCGAGCAGGCCGCGCGCCTGCGCCAGCGCCTCGAGTTTTTCCAGCGCCTGCAGCGGCCGCCGCGGGCTGCCAATGTTGAGGCGCTCGAATCCGAGCAGGCCCTTGGCGATGGTCCAGCCCTTGTGCAGCTCGCCAACCAGGTTCTGCTTCGGGGTGCGCACATTGTCGAAAAACACCTGGCAGAATTCCTCGTGGCCGGCGATGTTGCGGATGGTGCGCAGGGTGATGCCCGGGGTCTTCATGTCGACCAGGAAAAAGCTGATGCCTTCCTGCTTTTTCTTCGCCGACTTGTCGGTACGCGCCAGCACGTAGATGTTGGTCGCGTCGTGCGCCATCGAGGTCCAGATCTTGCTGCCGTTGATGACATAGTCATCGCCGTCGGGCACCGCTTCGGTGCGCAGGCTGGCGAGGTCGGAACCGGCATTGGGCTCGGAATAACCCTGGCACCAGGTTGCTTCGCCGGCGATGATTTTCGGCAGATAGAGCGCGCGCTGCGCGTCGTTGCCGAAGCGGATCAGCGTCGGGCCGACCATGGTGATGCCCTGATCGGGCATGCGGCCGACGCCGGCGCGCTCGGTTTCCTCGAAGTAGATCAGCAGCTTCGATGGCGATAGTCCCATGCCGCCATGTTCGCGCGGCCAGTTCGGCGCGATCCAGCCCTTTTTCGACAGCTTCAGGTACCAGCTCCGGCATTCGCTCCAGCGCATGCGCCGCGGCAGGAACTTGAATTCGGCGGGAAACTCGTTCTCGAAAAAGGCGCGCGCTTCCGCGCGGAAGGCCTCGTCGCTCATTGCATTCCAGTCGGTCATGCGGCCTCCTTGCGCGGCGCCTGGGACAAGCGCGCGTAACGCGTGCGATGCGCCCGGCCGTTGCCCAGCCAGGCCGACACCGCCATTGCCCTTTTCACGTACAGGCCCACGTCGCAGTCCTCGGTGAATCCGATCGCGCCGTGAAACTGGATCGCCGCGCGGGTGATCGCCAGCGCGGCATCGGCGCAGCGCGATTTGGCGCGGCTGACGGCCAGCGCGCGAGTCCTGTCATCGGGCGCCGCATCAAGCTGTGCGGTCACGTCGCGCAGCACGGCATCCGCCAGTTCCTGCTGGATGTAGAGATCAACGGCGCGGTGCTGCAGGGCCTGGAAGCTGCCGATGGCCTTGCCGAACTGCACCCGCGTTTTCATGTAATCGATGCTCATCTCGTTGGCGCGCTTCATCACGCCGACCAGTTCCGCCGACGCCACCGCAGCGGCATGGTCAAGCGCGCGGTCGAGCGCGGCGCGTACGGTTTTGCCGGAAGCCAGCACCCGCTCGCGCGGCACCGTGACATCCTGCAGCGTGACCTCGCCATAGCTGCGGCCGTCGGCCAGCGGCAGCAGGCCGGTGCTGCAGCCCGCGGCATCGCGCGGCACCCACAACAGTTGCAGGCCGTCGGGCGCCTGCGCCGTCACCAGATAGCCGTCTGCGGCAGTTGCACCAACGACGAATTTTTTGCAGCCGCTGACGCGATATCCGCCTTCGAATGGCGTCGCCGTGCACGCCACCTGCAGCCCGGCAAAATCGTCCGCCTGTTCCTGCCAGGCCAGCACCGGCACGCGTTCTCCGCCCGCCAGGCCCGCGAGCAGCTCATCGCGCAGTGGAGCGTTCGTTGCCTGTTCCAGCACACGTGCCGCCAGCACCGCCACAGCCGTGTATGGCTCCGGGGTCAGAGCCCGGCCCAGGCCCTCGGCAACGATGGTTGCTTCGGCAATACCCAAGCCAAGACCGCCGCAGGACTCCGGCACCAGCACGCCCAGCCAGCCGAGTTCGGCCAGTTGCTGCCACTGCGCGCGATCGAATTCCGCACGGGTCTGCGCCAGCGCGCGCACGCGAGGCAGGTCGGCGCCGCGCTTGACGAAATCGCCCACGCTTTGCGCCAGCAGTGCAGCATGGCTGTTGTCATCTATATCGGTCATCGCGAGCTCACATTGTCGGAGGTTTGAAATCAGGCAGCCAGGGCTCAGGATCGCCATGGAATTCACACCCGACATATTCTTTAAGTATTTGTTTTTATTGTATTATTATGCAATGCCGGCGGCATTGCCGCCTGTTGTTGCGAAGCTTACCGAATTACGCGGTTTCCAGCCACGACCCGTCGCACCATGCGGACGCGCTGAAGGCAGGGTTTGCCCAGCCGCCCGTGTTCCATTACATTGCGCGCCCCCGTCAACGAATCCCTTGCCACACCATTTTGGATGCATTCCTGATTTCCACCGGCATCGTCGCGCTCGCCGAAATCGGCGACAAGACGCAATTGCTCGCCTTGGTGCTCGCCGCACGTTTCAAAAAACCCTGGCCGATCATCTGGGGCATCCTGGTCGCCACACTGCTCAACCATGCGCTGGCCGGCAGCGCCGGGGTCTGGGCCGCAAACATGGCGGGACCAGAGACCATGCGCTGGATACTCGGCCTGTCGTTTCTGGCGATGGCCGTCTGGATGCTGATCCCCGACAGGCTTGATGCGGATGCGACAGACACGCCGAAGGCGCCGCTGGGCGTGTTTGGCACGACGGTGGTGGCATTCTTTCTGGCGGAAATGGCCGACAAGACCCAGATCGCGACCATTGCGCTCGCCGCGCGCTTCGATACGCTCGCCGGCGTGGTGCTCGGCACCACGCTGGGCATGATGATCGCCAATGTGCCCGCGGTGTTGCTGGGGGAAATCGCCACCAAGAAGATCCCGGCGAATGTCGTGCATGCCGTCGCCGCTCTGGTTTTCGCTGCGCTGGGCGTCGCCGTGCTGTGGGGCCCGCTGCCGGGCCGGATGACCGGCAGCTAAACCGGACGGCGCCGGCACTTCAGTCCGCGGCTTCGCGCTCGAGCAACGCGCGCTTGCGCGCGATGCCCCAGCGATAACCCGACAGACCGCCGTCGCTGCGCACCACCCGGTGGCAGGGAATGGCGACGGCCAGCATGTTGGCGGCACAGGCGCCGGCTACGGCACGCACCGCCTTCGGTGCCCCGATGCGTTGCGCGATCTCGCTGTAACTGACCGTCCTGCCCGGGGGTATCCGGCGCAGTGCCTGCCACACCCGCTGCTGGAAAGCCGTGCCCTGCACATCCAGCGGCAAGCCGATGCCCTTGCGCGGCGCCTCCACAAAACCCACCACCTGCGCGACCAGGCGCTCGAAGCGCGCATCGGCACCGAGCAGTTCGGCGCGCGGGAATCGGTCCTGCAATTCCCGCAGAAGCCTGCCGGGATCATCGCCCAGCAGGATCGCGCAAACCCCGCGCGGACTCGCCGCCACCAGGATGTCCCCGAGGCAGCAGCGGCCGACGGCAAATCGGATCTGCATGCCGGCGCCGCCGCCGCGGTAGCGCGTCGGCGTCATGCCGAGCAAGGCATCCGCCTTGTCATAGAACCGGCTGGCCGACGCGAAGCCTGCGCCATACACCGCATCCGTCACGGTCGCTTCGCGTGTCAGCGCGGCACGCACACGCCGCGCGCGCTGCGCCTCCGCATAGGCCCTCGGTGTAAGACCGGTCGCCGCCTTGAACATCCGGTGCAGGTGCCGCGGGCTGCACCCCGCCAGGCGGGCCAGTTGCGCAAGGCTGGGCAGGTTTTCAGCCGATTCGATCCAGCGGCAAAGCCTGGCCACAGTTGCGGTCTGCTGCGCTCCGCCGGCGACACCCGTGGTGCTTGCTGCGGCTTTTGCGGGCATGCCCGTCTCCATTCCGGTTTGACCAGAGCCGGACTTTAGCGATCGTGCGGCGGCAGCGCATCCCGATTCTTGCCATCGCAGCGACGATGTCGCCGCCCAAACAAAAAGCCGCCCGGAGGCGGCTTTCTGCTTCTGAACCATTGGTGGTGGAGAAACTCCACCTGAAGAACCAGTATCTTAAAGCATTTCGGGGTTTTTAGGAAGGATTGAGGCAGGAAGGGGCTTCGGAGGAGATTATTGGCACTTCTACCACCCCCTCCCACGCACCGGACGAGCCATCCAGCTAGTGAAAGGAGCAGTTCGATTCCTCAAATGGCACTCGAATTCCTGACCAAACGTCACCGTATACGAACTGCTCAGCCACATCCCTGTCATGCCTACCAGAAGGCATGCGTCTCCCAGTCCGCCGGAAACCCCATGTCAGCAATCGTCTGCTTCGGAAGTGCGGGGAACTGATCAAGCATCTCCCGCAAGCGTTGAGGCCACGACGAGTTCGGACAAATGCCGCGCATGAAGAAAATCAGGATACAAAGGATCACGTAGAGGCGAGACGTGATGTCCGGCTTACCAAGCAATGGGTCAAATTCTGGAATGTCACCTGGCTTAGGCAATTTCGGCTGATCGACCAGATTTTTGTTCCAGAGCCGACTGTGATGGGCGGCGACATTGCGCACGAAGTTCAGCGCCCGAAGCCAAGTTTCCATAACCTGCCAATCTGGAATTCCGTACTTGGCAGCGATAACCGTCTTGTCAGCGACTGTCATTCCTTGGAAGAAGGTAGACAGCATTCCGAATTCCCAAATCTCGACGGAGACCCAGATCGGCAAAGGCAAGCCATATTTCTGCTTGTAATGCCTGACGAAATCTTCCTTCGATCGGGCTAACACTTGGTTGTATTTGTTCAACCACTCCTGATGCCGGGTCAGGCCGGTAACGGGATTCACCTTCTTGGAGAAGTTACCGTGAAGCAACGCGCCATTCGTATGTGCAAACTGATCATGCTGGCCAAGCTGATAGGCAATGTCTACGCGAATTGCGACTTCGATCCGCTCAATAGCATCAAGCACGAGTAGGCGCAGGCGC